>Ga0299913_10000704_pt1 | contig 22429 bp, 18 predicted proteins | sample RVTome_9_FD_201360 | JGI IMG/M metagenome (GOLD analysis project Ga0299913, IMG submission 201360) | Soil microbial communities from uranium-contaminated site in the Upper Colorado River Basin, Wyoming, United States - RVT155D38 (version 2) ... | reverse complement strand
CACGAGGTCACCACCACCTTCGCCAAAGGCAGGTTGTGAGGGCCCAGTTCTCCTTCCGTTGCATCCCGGCGCTGGGGTTCGGGGCCTGGCTGACACCGCCGACTCTGGGCTCCATCGCCACACATCTCGATAGCGACTCGTTGAATGGGTTGAACCTCTGTCATTTCGGTGGTATGCCCGGACACGAGATTGGAACGGGCCGTTGGTGATCGCCGTCCACGGCAGACAGGCGCGGTGATCAACGTCTCGTCACCGAACTCGGGGAGTACACGCGCCCGTCGCAGTGCCTCCGTGTTGGTGGCTGTGGCCTCCCCGACCGTTGATCGCTTGTACGCCATCCATTCCTTGGCGTAAGGCCCCCGGGAACGTGCATGCATCGGGCGAATGCAACCCTCATTGATGACAACGAAACCCCCAGTAAACTGATGTTTACTGGGGGTTCGGGAGTGGGCCCACGTGGACTTGAACCACGGACCTCATCCTTATCAGTGATGCGCGGTGTGGTGACTTCTCGGTTCTCGACATGGGGATTCGCCATCAATCGCGGTTCCTGTTGCAAGCTGACCGTACGCACCGGTGGTGTTGAGACACTCGGAAGCATGCTCGCCATGGGTGCTCGAACCCCGAACAGGGCTCGACCCGATTGAGAATCAAAGTCGGGTCGAGCCCATTCTCCCCCGGGGGACCGGACGTCAGCGACTGGTACGAGTCGTACTTGGCGGGCAATCGCCGGATTGGACCACATCCGCATGGAGCAGGCCATGCTCCCCACAACGCCCGTTGCCGGGATCTGCAGAGACCTAGCGCCCGATGAAGCCGCAGTCATCGAGATACGAATCGCTCTCCGGCTCGATGAGGTCAGGGATGTAGATGCAGGTCAACTCCAGATACGCGGCCCATTGCCGTGAGTAGTCGGCAGTCAACTTTCCATTTACCTCAGCCTGGTCGACCGAATCCCACACATCGAAGCCAACCTTCGAAGCATCCTCGGGGTTCTCGGAAGCCATCCACTCCATGAATGGCTGAGTTGCCAGAAGGAAGTCGGGCTGTCCGAACTCCTCGTTCAAGGTTTCGATCCCGTTGGGTGTGACCAAGAGAGTGACCAGGGTCGATACAGGCCGTGCTCCAACAGCTTGGATTTGCGCATTCCGCGTGCCGGACTCGCAGGTAACAGTCCTGTTGCCATTGGCGTCGCCGTCAGTCGCGACACAATCAGGGTTGTCCAGAGTGGTCCCTTGGGCCATGTTCCAGGCGAGACGCTGCTCCCAGGATTCTCGAGGAATCGAACCGGTGAAGTTGTCCGAGAACTCGGCGTTCGACGGGAACCACGTCAACACTGCGTTGGTGTCTCCACTGTTGAACGCATCGAAGTACCCATTCGCCGCGGTCTGAGCCTCCTCAACCGAAACGGCCGACGAGGCCGAACCCCCGGTCGTGTCGGATCCCGACTCCGCTCTCGGACCCGGATTGCATGCGGCCGCGATGAGTGCAATCACGACCAATGTGTTCACGAGATATTTTCTCATGGTGCCTTCCTTTCCCTTGTCGGTGATGGCGGTCGCACCATGCGTCGGGCGACATAACCCGGTCAGTCAGAGCACATAGCGGCACCCACCCGCGTCCGTTAAGTTCCCGGTAAGTTGGTGTCGCTTGGGTTTCCGGGGGGAAACAGTCGTGACACGAGTCAGACCCAAAACGGTGAACGCCACGTTTGGCATCCTCGGTCCGACCGTGGCAACGGTCGGGGGCCGGACGGTTGACCTCGGCCCGCCCAAACAACGAGCTCTCCTCGTCCTGTTTCTCATTCACCCGAACCGGGTGATCACCAGCGAGCGGATCCTCGAAGAGCTATGGGGCGAAGCAGCCACCGGAAAGGACAACGCACTCTGGGTCTACATCTCCCGACTGCGCTCGCTCTTTGAGCCAGATCGGACAGCCAGAGGCGAGAGCTCGATCCTGCTGACGAAGGACCACGGCTATATGCTGAGTGTCGACCCGGCCAGCATCGACGCCTTCCGCTTCGAACAGGAGGCAGCACGGGGACGCCAACTGGCATGCACTGACCCCGCTGCGGCCGCCGAACTGCTGAGGCAGGCTCTGCAACTCTGGCGGGGTGATGCACTCCAGGACGTCGCTTACGACGAATTCGCCCAAGGTGAGATCACCCTCCTCGAGGAAATGCGGCTGGGCGCAATCGAGGACCGCATCGACTGTGATCTTGCTGTGGGCCAATCCGGGGAGCTCATCGGCGAGTTGGAGGCATTGCGCGAGGCTCAGCCCCTCCGGGAAAGGCCGGTATCCCAGCTGATGGTGGCTTTGTGCAGGTCGGGTCGGCAGGCGGACGCTCTGCGAGCGTTTGAGCGGTTCCGCCGCCAATTGGGCTCTGAGATGGGGATCGAACCCTCGGCGGAATTGTGTCGACTCGAGGAACAGGTGCTGGTTCAGGATCCCCGTCTCCAGCCGACCATCCACAGATCTCAGAAACGAAGATCCCTGGTGGCCGACTCGGTCGTCAACCCTTTCAAGGGCTTGCGCCCGTTTGGGGAGGACGATGCATCGACCTTCTTCGGCCGCGAACGTCTAGTGGCCGAGGTGCTCCGCCGGATCGGAGGCGGCACTCGCCTGGTGGCGCTCGTCGGGCCGAGTGGTTCGGGCAAGTCCTCGCTGGTCGGGGCGGGCATCGCTCCAGCACTACGAAAAGGAGGACCGAGCGGGACGGAGGCCTGGACTGTGGTGCAGATGGTGCCTGGCTCACATCCCTTTGCGGAGCTGGAGGTCGCTTTGCTTCGCAGTTCGCTGGACACGCCAGACACGCTCCGCGACCTCCTCGATGTTCCCGAGACCGGTCTGCTCCGCGCCGCCCTCCGGGTACTGCCGGACAGCGACTCGCGGCTCCTTCTCCTCATCGACCAGTTCGAGGAGTTGTTCACTCTCGTCGACGACGAGACAACGAGAACCCGCTTCCTCGACCAACTCATCCCGGCACTCGACGATCCCCACGGCCGGATTGTGGTCGTGATCACCCTTCGCTCCGACTTCTACAGCCAGCCACTCGCCTATCCGCGCTTCGGTGCGAGACTCGGAGGGGGGGTAATCAATGTCGTGCCGCTGTTGCCGGATGAACTGGAGTTGGCCGCGCAACAACCGCTGACCCGAGCCAACATCGGATTCCAGCCGGCGCTCCTCGCCACCTTGCTCGCCGACGTTGCCGGCGAACCAGGAGCTCTGCCTCTATTCCAGTTCACATTGACCGAACTGTTCGATCGCAGGATCGACGACACACTCACCCTGGACATCTACCGGGAGATGGGCGGAGTCGAAGGCGCAATCACGAGGGCGGCCGACGACATATACACAGGGCTGGAAGACGACGAAAAGGCGGCAGCCAAACAGCTGTTCCTCCGTCTCATTGCGATTGCCGACGGAGACGCCGTGGGACGACGCCGGGTCCTGGCGTCGGAGATCACCGCTCTCGACGTCGACCTCGTGGCCTTGCAGAAGGTCATCTCCGTCTACACCCGGTACCGGCTGCTCACCCTGGATCGGGATCAAGCGACCGATTCGCCGACGATCGAGGTGGCCCACGAAGCCCTGCTCACCGAATGGGAACGGCTCAGAGGCTGGATCGAGAGTGCCCGTGACGACATTCGTCGTCATGCAGCTTTCCGCTCGGCCATGGTCGAGTGGGTGGAGGCGGATCAGGCTCGCGACTACTTGCTGTCGGGGTCGCGTCTCGATGTCTACGAGAAATGGGCTTCTGCGTCAGAGATGCAGCTCACCTCCGACGAACAGAAGTATCTACAGGCTTCGATCGAGGTCCGGGATGAGATTGAGTCCGCCGAAGCCGAGCGTGTTGTCACAGAACGCCGCCTCATCACGGCGGCGCGACACCGCCTCTGGGTGGTCGTCACGCTGATCGCCGTAGTAGTGGCCGGTTCGGCAATCATTATCGCTATGGCCCTCGCCGGTGAACCCGCCCACGTCGCGGTCCTCATGCCCAACCTACCCGAGGAACAGGAAGGGCTCACTCAAACCGGGTTGGAAAGAGCGGAGCGAGAACTGAACGTTCAAGTTGCGGATCTCAGCGGGCGATTCACCGACCTCGAGACGAAGTACCGCGAACTCGCCGGAGACGGGGTGGGCCTCATCTTCATGGACAACGGCACGTCAGGCTTCGAGTGGGTGGAAGAGGTTGTGGCCGACTATCCGGACACCGCGTTTGTCGTCATCAACGGAATCCTGGCTCCTGCTGGAGCACGAGCGATCTACTTTGCCGACGAAGAAGCCGGATACATCGCCGGTGCGGCGGCCGCTCTCACCACTGAGACCGGCATCGTGGGTTTCGTGGGCAACTACCAGTCCGACACCAGTGAGCGCTGGCGTGCCGGATTCGAAGCCGGCGCCCTCGCAGCACGACCCGACGTCGAGGTCCTATCCATCTACACCAAAACCGAAGGCAGTCGCAGCGTCGAGGAAGGACGAGCATCAGGCGAGGTTCTGTTCGAACAGGACGCCGATGTGGTGCTCGCCTTCGCTGGCGACGCAACTGCCGGCGTCATCGAGGCTGCCTACAACCAGGGCAGTCAAATCGGGGCCCATCGCTGGGTCATCGGATCCGATTCCGATTGGTCGCTTGGCCTAGAGCGACATCTGCAACCACAGGTGCTCACTTCGGCGATCCGGCAGTGGGATGTCGCCGTCTTCGAAACCATCAACGACTATCTCGACGAAGGGCTGAAGCCGGGCATCTCAACACTGGGCCTCGATCGAGGAGCCGTGGGTTTGGCCCGCTCCGAGCACTTGACCGCCGAAGCCCTGACTGACTTAGAACGTCTCAGTTCACCAGTAGCCGAGGGCCTGGTCACCATCCCGCGCGCCCCGACCAGTGAGGTGTTGCCCCCGCCGGGGGTCGTCGAGGCAGAGACGGCCACGTTGACCTGGGACGGCGAAAACTGCACCTACACAGACAGCGGGCTAGACCTCGATGCGGGCACCACCCTCCGCATCGAATTCGTGAACGACACATCCGAGTACTGGTTCTTCTGGGCCCGCCAGCCCGGACGGGGCATCCCGATCTCGACCCTCGTCCAGCCCAATGCCGAAAACTCCGGGTACATCACACTCTATCCCGGGACCATCGACTTCAGTTGCGGTTCCGAGATCCGTGACAAACCCCGCGCCGAAGTCTTCAAATACACAGTGCTCGGACACACACTGACCGTTGGGCCGTAGCTAAGAATGCCGGCTTCCCCCATTGACGATGTCATGGCTCGAATCCCTGCAGTTGCCAAGTACACGATCGCGAAGCCTTTCCAATGCCAGGCTGCCAATCACTAGGCAAACTCTGTTCCCGCAGCAGTGCTGAGAGCTTGAATGTTCATTTCCGCTGACGACTACGACCGTTTCATGGGGAGGTACTCGGTCCCGCTTGCACGAGAGTTCAGCCGGTTCGCCCGCATTGAATCGGAGCAGCGGGTCCTTGATGTTGGATGCGGCTCCGGAGCCCTCACTGGCGAACTGGTCGGGCTTGTCGGACAGAGCAGGATCTCAGCTGTGGATCCGTCTCAGCAGTTCGTCGAGCACGTACGTGACCGGCTACCTGGAGTGGATGCGAGAGTGGCGAACGCAGAGGAGCTTCCGTACCCGGCGGACTCGTTCGACGCCGTGCTTGCTCAACTCGTCGTGCACTTCATGGCGGACCCGGTCTAGGGGCTCTGCGAGATGAAACGCACCGCACGACGAGGCGGAATGGTCACAGCGTGCGTTTGGGACTTCACCCGCGATGAGACTCCTTTGACCGTGTTCTGGCATGCGGCACGACAGCTCGACCTGACCATCGAGACCGAGGTCGAGATGCCCGGGGCTAATGGGGACGACCTCAGTGATTTCTTCGAAACTGCCGGGCTCATCAACATCGAGGAGGATGCTCTCGACATCGAGGTGACACATCCCGACTTTGAGGACTGGTGGGATCCGTTCACTCTCGGAGTCGGGCCCGCCGGGGCCTATGTCGCGTCGCTGAACTCCGAAGCCCGAGAGGAGCTCCGCGACGCGTGCCGCAAAGCACTACCCGGTGGACCTTTCGTCCTCAGATTCACTGCTTGGGCTGTCCGCGGAATCGCATGACCAGTTTGTTATGCCTCGCGTATCCGTCCGGCTCTTTGTGTCGGAGGAAATCACCCAGATCCTGGCGGTTGACGTCTCAGGATGCTCCCCAACGACTCCATTGTGTATTCCCAAATTGCAGAGTGCTGTTGCACGCCTGTTGCACACAGCAAGTGGTACGAGGTCGGCCAAGCCGAAGTGATGTGGTTGCGGTTGCCAGAATCTGATCGTTGTGCCTGGTGGTGGCCCTTCTTGGCAAATACCAAACTGATTGAATGTGGGCCCCACGTGGCCTTCAACGCTGACCTCATCCTGTGCGCGGATGCGCACAAGGCTTGTAGTGATCTGCGCTACGAGAGGTTCAGCGTTGTGGTGATCTGCCTGGTCGAATTTGGTTTTTGACATAAGCCAAGGGACTTTGAGAGTGGGCCCACGTGGACTTGAACCACGGACCTCATCCTTATCAGGGATGCGCTCTAACCGGGCTGAGCTATGGGCCCCGACTGGTAGTCAAGGACGGTCAATTGTATCGGTCGTGTCCGTCGAGCCGAAGTCGAGAGGCGTTATTGGGGTCAGGTTCCCGGCGGCAATGGGAGTGGTCTCTCAGGGCGGCGGGCACTGGTCCCCCAGGCCTCACTCCTTGGCGGCCTCCGTCAGGAAGCGGACCGACATGTGGAGGTAGTCGTCGTAACCGGGATGGTCTGCCCACACGGCCGACCACTCGGGATCCTCCCAAAGAGCGTCCCACACCGTCTCGCGCTGCTCCATGTTCTCCCAGCGGATGATCCACGTGACATTGGGCGGGCCATGAGCCAGGTCCATGGGGTCAGACCCCATCACCTTGCCGGGGATCCCAACGTCAACCCAGAAGCCGACCAGGTCCATGCGATCGCCGAGGACCTTGGTGGCCAGGCGGGCCCAGTCCCGATAGGCATCCATGCGCCCTGACCGGTAGTGGTAGTCACGGATCTCGTAGACGGGGCCGTTTACCGGCTCCGTCACCTTCCGCTGCCACTTTCGGGACCGCGCAAGGCTGCGATCAGCGTCTCGGCCCTCGCTTCCACTCGAGGTGACTTGTCCACTCATCTCCTTTCGTGAGTGGTGGTGGCGCGCCGCCCACCCACTCCAAATGGAAGGGATCACCCGTACCTTCTCCACCATATTCGAAGACACTCTCGTTGCGCCCGATCCCGGCGACGGCGAAGGGTTCTGACCCGCTCCAGTCCGTGTGACGTCGTGCCTGGTCGTGGTGCGGTTTGCTCAAGCACTACCCCGAGAAGTGCCGATAGACAACCTATGAACTCGCCTCCGGGGGCCACCATCGGGAGCAGCCCCCTGGATATCGGAAGACTCGGATCTCGCTACCACACGATGCGGGCCATCACGTCTGCCCTGGTGGCCGTGGCGACCGCGGGCGTGGGTGCTGCGTGGGACTGGCGGCCTGGCTTCGTCCTTGCCGTCGCCGCGGTGCTGATCGGCGTCCATGCCCTTCGCCGCCGGCGTCGACCCGGGTCATTGGTCACATCGTTGCTGGTCGACATCACGGTGGTCAACCTAGGTCTTGCGGTCTCCGGCCCTCCAACCGAGGTAGCGGTGGCGCCCGTGGTGGTGATGGTCACGACCGCCGCCCTCTTCCTCGGCGATCGCAGAGCGTTGTGGCTCGGCGTCTACGCCACCCTGGGCGCCACCGCTGCATTCACCTGGGCCCGGTTGGTAGATCCGGTGGTTTGGAGCACGGCTGAAGCCCTGGTCCTCATCGTCCTCTCCGCTGGATGTTTCCTACCCCTCATGGGGTGGCTGCTCAAGGAGGCCGGCAATGCTCTGACCGAGCGCCGGATGCTCGAACAAGCGCTGAGGGAACGGGAGTCCCGCTATCGGCACATCGCCGAAGGAGTCTCGGACGCGATCGTGACCACTGACGAGTCGGGTGTACTCATGTACGCCAACCCAGCGGTCGAGCGCATCTTCGGATATGCACCCGATGAACTGGTCGGGAAGCACATGGTGATCCTGATGCCGGACCGTGTTCACGACTCCGTGGGTCGAGGGTCGAAAGGGTACATCGAGGTGATCCGACAGAGTCTCGAGATGGGCGGCGTCGAGCTCAACGGTCGCCATCGTGATGGCCGGGAGCTGACTCTCGAGGTGTCGTTCGGCCAGTTCACGGGGCTCGACGGTCGTCGGTACATAGGGACGATCCGGGACATAACCGACCGCAAGGAGGCCCAGGAAGCTCTACAGGAGTCAGAAGCCAGGTATCGGGGGCTCTTCGAAGGAGTGCCCGTCGGCGTCTACCGAACCTCGATCTCAGGCGAGATCCTCGATGCGAACAAGACCCTCGTGGAGCTGCTCGGGTACGCGAGGGCGGATGAGCTCATCGGGCGTCGGGCTCAGGAGTTCTATACCGACCCCAGCGAAAGGGACGTCTGGCGTTACAACGTCGAGAGCTCGGACGTGGCCAAGGCGCACGAGATCCAGCTCCACCCGGTGGGTCGCTCCCCAATTTGGGTGCGCGACTCGGGGCGCGAGCTCCTCGCCCCGTCGGGCGAGCTGATCGGGTACGAAGGGACGCTCGAGGACGTGACCGAGCGGAGACAGGCCGAAGAGCGTCTCCAGGCCATGATCGAGTCCCAGCATCAGCGGCTGCTCTACGAGAAGGCCTTGAGCGCATGTTCGCATGCCCTGCTCGTGGGAGCCGACGACAGCGCCCTCGAGGATGCGCTCCAGGCGCTGCTCGAGGCGACCGGCGTCAGTTCGGTGTTCATCGAGCGCAACGCCCACGACCCCGAGTTGGGTCTGGTGACGAATCTCATATACGAGCTGAACAGCGAGTTCCAGCCCCCGGACTACGAGCGCTGGAGCAGGGTTCCGTGGTCGAAGATGCCGGTCGCCCACTCGTACCTGTCCCGCAACCAGTCGTTCGCATTCTCGATTGGGGAGCTCGAAGCCGAGGAGAAGCGCATCTACGAGGAGTCCAACACCAAGTCCGAGCTGGATATCCCGATCTTCGTCGATGGCGAGTGGCTGGGCCTGGTGGGCTTCACCGACTTCGAGAATGAGCGCCCGTGGCGCGACGAGGAGGTAGCCCTCCTCCGCACCGCGGCGCAGATGATCGGAGCGTTCTGGGAGCGGCAGCAGGCTCACCGGCGACTCCAGGAGCTGGTCGACTACAAGGATGAGTTCGTGGCCTCGGTCAGCCATGAGCTTCGCACCCCTCTCACCGCAGTGGTGGGCCTCTCCGAGGAGCTGGTGAATCAGGGCCCCCAGAGCTTCTCTCCCGAGGACCTCGCGGAGTTTCACCAGCTCATCGCCCAGCAGAGCCGGGAAGTCGCCTACATCGTCGACGATCTGCTCGTGGCCGCCCGGGTCGAGAACAACGCGGTGACCGTAGAGCTCCGGCCGGTCGATCTGGACGAGGAGGTCACGGCGACGATCACCGGCTGGCCCTCGGAGTTCGGCGCCGTCCAGCACGACGCCGGCGGCGCCAAGGTCGAGGGGGATCCGGCGCGGATCCGTCAGGTCGTGCGCAACCTGTTGACCAACGCCATTCGCTACGGAGGCGAGGAGGTCGTGGTGGTGACCTCCAGCGTCGGAGATATGGGGATCCTGCAGGTACGTGACAACGGAATTGGTGTCGGCGCCGAGGATCTCGAGCGCATCTTCCAGCCTTACGAGCGGGCGTCCCGCCCTGACGGCGTGAAACCGGGGTCCGTAGGTCTCGGTCTGTACGTTTCTCGCCACCTCGTCCGGCTCATGGGTGGTGAGCTGACCTGCCGGCGAGAGGACGACACCACCGTCTTCGAACTCGCCTTGTCCCTGCTCTGACTGTCAATCCGAAGTGGCGCGGACCCGGTCGACAGCCGCTTCGACACCGCCGTCCCATGGGGGACCATGGCCGGGGAGGACCCAGCGAGCGGCGACGTTGCCCCATCTCTCGAGAGACGACAGGGCTCGACCTTCGTCCAATGTGAAGGGTGCCGGCTGCGGCCCTTGGACGCCGGTGAGGACGTGCCTGGTCGTCATGGCGTCGCCGACGAAGAGAGCCTCCACCGCAGGAGAGTGGATTGCGATGCTGCCGGGGCTGTGGCCAGGCGTGTGGATGATCCTCGGGTCGCCCGGGAGGTCGAGGGTCTCACCGTCGCGGACCGTGGTCACCTCTGCGACCGGGTTGACCTTCAGTCCACCCCGTGTGCCGGCATACCAGAGGAACGAGATGAGGGGCCCGACCTTTACCTTGCCCCACGAGGGGTTTTTCTTCTTGACCTCGCCGGTTGCTTGGGCCGCATCGTCTTCGTGGACGAAGATCGGCACACCCGACTCGCGACGCATACGCTCGGCGAAGCCGGTGTGGTCCGAGTCGGCGTGGGTGAGGATCACCCCGCGGATCTCCGACATCGATCGCCCCATCTCGGCCAACTCGGTGACGAGCTCGTCCCAGAGACCGGGTATCCCGGCGTCGATCAGAGTCAAACCGCGCTCGTCTTCGATCAGGTAGACGTTGACCATGTCGGAGCCGATGCGGTGGAGTGAGGGTCTCAATTGCATGATTCCCCACACTACGAACCCTGGGTACCGAAGGGGCCCCAGGGCTCGTGAGGTGCCTCGTCACGTCTACTTGGAGGCCGCCCGCTCGTATAGGCGCACCGAGAGCGGGGCGAACACGGCGATGAGAGCCAGGATCCAGATCATGATGTACAGCTCGGGGTTCTGCATCGACCACGCCTCGGGTACGGGTGTCAGAGGGCTGGTGTTCCCGAACAGGTTGCGGGCTGCCTGGGTCACCGCCGACACCGGGTTCCACTCGGCGAAGATCCGCAGCGGCGTGGGCAACGTCTCGAGGGGGACGAAGGCGTTGGAGATGAACGTCAACGGCATGATCACCATGAACGAGGCGTTGTTGACCACCTCGGGGCTGGGAACCAGCAAACCCACCGTCGCCATCACCCACGAGAACCCGTAGGCGAACAGCAACAAGATGGCGAATCCCGCGGCTGCCTCGAGGATCGAGGTGTGAATCCGCCAACCAACCAGGAACCCGGTGACCGCCATGATCGCGATGGACAAGAAGTTGTAGACGATGTCGCTTCCGGTCCTTCCGATGAGCACGGCCGGTCTCGTCATCGGGAGCGACTTGAACCGGTCGATGATCCCCTTTTGCATGTCTTCGGCCAGGCCGGCGCCGGTGTACGTGGCGCCGAACACGACCGTCTGGGCGAAGATCCCGGCGATGAGGAACTGCCGATACTCCTGCCCGGGCACGTCGATCGCCCCGCCGAACACGAATGCGAACAGCAGGACGAACATGATCGGGGAGATGAGGACCCACACCAGGACCTCGGGCACCCTCTTGATCTTGATCAGGTTGCGTTGGGCGACGGCGAGGCCGTCGGCCACCATCCAGGACAGTGAGCTCATCAGGCAATCTCCTTGAGTTCGGCTTCGACGTTCTCGGTTTCCTCGGCGACACGACCGGTCAGGGTGAGGAACACGTCGTCGAGAGTGGGTCGACGCAGCCCGACATCGAGCACGCCGATGGAATTGCTGTCGAGACCCCGCAGGACCTCGGTGAGGACCCCGCTGCCGCCCGACACCGGAGCGGTGAGCGTCCTGGTTTGCTCGTCGAGCATCACCTCGCCCACTGCAAAGAAGGTCAGGGTCTCCCGAGCGCGCGGCAGGTCGTCGCGCGAGGCGATCACCAATTCGACTCGCTCGCCGCCGATCTGGCTCTTCAGCTGGTCGGCGGTGCCGCGGGCGATGGCACGCCCGTGGTCGATGACGACGATCTCGTTGGCCAGGCGGTCTGCCTCTTCGAGGTACTGGGTGGTCAGCAGGAGGGTGGTGCCGGCACGGACCATCTCCTTGATGACCTCCCACATGTCGGCCCTGCTGCGCGGGTCGAGCCCGGTCGTTGGCTCATCGAGGAACAGCACCGAAGGGTTGGCGACCAGTGCCCCAGCCAGGTCGAGCCTGCGTCGCATGCCGCCCGAGTAGGTCTTCACCGGGCGGTCGCCTGCGTCGCTCAGGTCGAACATCTCGAGCAGCTCACGGGACCGCTGGCGGGCCCGGGCCCGGCCCAGCCGGTAGAGCTTGCCGAACAGGTAGAGGTTCTCGAAGCCGGTGAGATACTCGTCGACGGCGGCGTACTGACCCGACAGCCCAATTCGGGATCGGACGCCATTGGGGTCCTTGGCCACATCGATTCCCGCCACCGACGCGGTCCCGGCGTCGGGCGCGAGGAGCGTGGTGAGGATGCGCACCGCCGTGGTCTTCCCGGCGCCGTTGGGCCCGAGCAGCCCCAGCACGGTTCCCTCGGGGACAGCGAGGTCGAGGCCATCCAGAGCCTTCACCTCCCCGTAGTGCTTGACGAGGCCCTCGGCCCGTATCACTTCATTCATCTCTGCGATTCCCTTTCGTCTCGGCTGGGCGAACCTATCGGCAGTTCATGCCAGAAACTGGCCGGAATGGCTAGGATTCTCACCAAATATGGCTGACACCACGGCGCGCGCTCTCCGGTTGCTCTCTCTTCTCCAGTCGCGGCGCGGGTGGACGGGCGCGGAGCTGATGAGACGGCTCGAAGTCAGCGAGCGAACCCTGCGCCGTGACATCGACCGGCTTCGCGACCTCGGATACGAGGTCCGTTCCGTGAGCGGTCCGGCCGGTGGATACCAGCTCCACGCCGGAGCCGACATCCCGCCTCTGCTGCTCGACGACGAGGAGGCGATGGCGATCGCAGTGGGCCTCCTCACCGCGGCGGGGGGCACCATCGAGGGCCTCGAGGAGACCTCGTTGCGGGCGCTCACCAAGCTGGAGCAGGTGCTCCCGCCGAGAATCCGGCGCCGGGTCACGACACTGCAAGCCACTGTCGTCCCCATCGCCCGCTCCTGGGTGACTGTGGACGCCGAGGTGTTGACGACGGTGGCCCAGGCCTGCCGTGATCACGAGAGACTTCGTTTCGAGTACCGGAGGCGGGACGGCGAGGAGACCGAGCGCCATGTCGAGCCCCATCAACTGGTGTCGGTGCATCAACGTTGGTACCTGCTGGCCTACGACCGCGATAGAGAGGATTGGCGCACGTTCCGACTCGACCGCATGTCCTCGCCTTGGGTGACTCGCATCGGGTTCGAGCCTCGAGCAATCCCTGGCGGTAGCGCGGCCGACTTCGTCGAGAAGTCCTTGCGATCGATGCCGATGCGCTATCTCGCCGTGGCCAGCATCGATGCACCGGTCTCTGAGATCGAGCCCAAGTTCCGACACGGGACCGCCGAGATCGAGCCGCTGGGTGATGACCGCTGCCTGCTCCGTCTTCCGGGCGACGCTCTCGAGTGGCTCGCCTTCAACCTGATCTGGCTCGGTGTCGACTTCGCCGTGCATGAGCCGCCAGAGCTAGTCGAGTACGTGGAGATGCTGTCTCGTCGCTTTGCCGGGGCCGTGGAGGTCTAGAGCAGGAGTACTGTGCCTTCCCTCGATCCCGATCTCGCTCTGACGACGGGACGGGCCCTCGACGTAACGCGGGCGGGCAGCGATGGCTAAATTAGGCGGTCGCACCGACTCCCAAGGGGAGTGAGGGAGCCGACGCGGGGATTCTCTAGGGAGGGTAAATGAGGCTGGAGGAAATCATTGTCTGATCGAGAAGGACCGTCGTCCGAGCTCCCCGAGCTCGTCGCCAACGAGGACCTGGCCGATGAGATCGATCGGATCGGTGTCGGACGTGGCTCGACCCTCGTTCTCGCCGAAGCCGACGACGGTTGCGCCGGAGCGATCCTCGCGATGATTCCCGATCGGCTGCAGCCGGTGCGTCGGGCCATCGCCGCCCAGGCGGGGCGCGCCAAGGTGGGCGGTGTCGCCGACACGCTGGATCTCGATGACGTCACCGGCGGGTCGGTAGTGGTGGAGAACGCCCAGTGGGCCGATCCGACTTCCATCGGGCGTCTCCAGCGGCTCCTGTCCCACGACGACGGGGACCTGCTGGTGGTGGTGGCACATGCCCCCGTGGCTCCAGAAGAGGTGTGGTGGCTGGGCCAACTCGCAGAGACGGGGCGGGAACACGGGTCCCTGGTGCGGACGAGGTTGACCCGCGACGCGTCACCGATCGAAGTCCCTGACGATCGCGAGCGCGATCTGGTGCTTGCGGCAGGGATGCTCTCCCAGCCACTCTCGGTGTCGGTGGCCGCCCGCTTGCTCGGCTCGTCAGAGCCCGAGGCACTCACCATCGCAGAGCGTCTCGTCGCACGAGGACTGCTCACCGAAGCGCGCTCGGGGTTCCTTGCCACCACCGAGGGTCGCACGATCCAGGTGGGAGAGGCCCGACGCGGTCACCTCGCCGGCCGCCTCGCTCCTGTCCTGGAGGAGGGTGGTGAAGACCCCGGTGTGGTGGGCAGCCTCCTCCTGGCGTCTGGAGACGCCGCAGCGGCCTATCCCCGTCTTCGGAATGCCGCCCTGGCAGCCCAGTCGAGATCCGCCGGCGGTGAGGCATATCACCTCGCGGAGTCGGCTTTGTCTGCAGCGGAGGAAGCGTCAGTCGGCGAGCCCGGTGAGATCGGTGGCTTGCATCTGATATGCGGGCGGCATCTGAGATCAGCGGGACGGTCCGAGGCCGCCAATCATCATCTCGACGCCGCCATCCCACTGCTCGAAGGCATCGAGAGGATCGACGCCCTCGTCTTCGCGGCCGCGGTGGCCGACGATCGCCAGCATCCCCAAGACGCCGAGCGCATCCTGGCTGTTGCCGAGTGGGAAGCGGCTCATCAGGGTGAGAGCGCAAGTCTGGGATCGATAGGGACATTCCGGGCGCGCGCCCTGAACCGGATTGGCTTCGCCGCCGAGTCGGACCGGATGCTGGAGAAGGCAACCGCGATCCTCGCCGAGCACGCCTCTCCGGCTCACCTCTCACTGGCCCGGCAGAATCGAGCCTGGATCCTGTTCGACCGCGGTCACGTGGCCAAGGCCGAGGTCGAGTTCACCCACCTGCGCGACCACACCGAGAGCAACAACCTGGCCGAGCTTGCCGACAAGGAGGCCTGGCGGGCCCGGACTCTCTTTCCGACAGGTCGGCCCCGTGAAGCCATCGAGGCTGTCCATCTCACCCGTGACCTGGCCAATCAGGCCGAAGTCGAAGCTCCCCTGTTCCTGGCGGATCTCGCTTTGACAGAGGGAAATCTGCTCTTCAAGCGTCCCGCAGAGGCGCTGGAGGCTGCGAATCGCGTCTGGGACCTCGTGGAGCGACAACTCCCGGCGTGGCGCAACATCGTTCATGCCAGTCGGGCCCAGGCCTTTCTCGACCTGGGAGATGCCGAACAGGCGGAGTCGGAGATCCAAGCGGCGCTCGAGGTGATTCCGCCCGGTTCGAATGGGTGGAGGTGGCGAAACCGTTGCCGGGCGATCGCTTTCGAGGTAGCCGCTGCCCGCGGAACGTTCCCACTGCGCGAGGCTGAGGATCTCGTCGACCTCTTCTTGCAGTCAGGCTTCCATGGTTGGGCTGCCGACCTGTCCTGCGTCGTCGCCGAACAGACCGGGCACGCCGAGGCGGCAGGTGAGGCGATGGCCCTGGCCGTGAACATCGGCAATCCGATGCTGGCCGCCCGTGCGGCACACGCCGGCGGGCTCTGGGACGAGCCGGGCGCCGCTGCCGCTATTCGGGGGATCAGGGCCACGGCGCTGCGTCTTCCCGAAGGCTGGGAGGAGGACTGGAAGTCGATTCCGTACGTGGCCGCCGCTCTCGCCGCTCCGGAGCCCTCCGAGGACGACACGGGCGCGGAGAACATCGAGGTGCTCGAGAGAGCCCTACGCCGTGCCGGGCTCGAATCGGCCGACACCGTTCTCAGCCCCGCTCAACGCCGGAGCAGGGGTCTGGTCCGCCACCGTCGCCGCCGCCTCAGCCCGCTCCGGCTGGTGGCCGCCGCACTCGGGGTCGTAGTGCTCGCCGGTGCCACCTCGTTCGCGGTCGCACAGGTAGTGAATCTCGACGAGCCTGCCGCCGACGAGAGCGAGGTGACGACGATCCCCCAGCCTCTGACCCTCGAGGAGACCCAGATCGAGGTACCCGTCGATCTGCTCTTTGGCACCTCATCGGATCGAGGTGGCAACGGCCGGTCCGGTTTCGTCGACGTGGCTGGGCCGCGCTCGGTCGACGGCTACTACTGGGTGCACTCGGCAGCGGATGCAATCAGTGCCACGCCATTGGCATATGGCAACAACCTGATGGTGGGAAGCGCCGATGGCACCTTCCAGGCGATCGATCTGACTCAGGGCCGGGCGGTGTGGAGCGTCTCGACCGAGGATCAGATCGATGCCTCCGGCGCCATCTCCACCGGAGAGACGGCTTCGGGATCGGGCGCGGCACCTGTGGTGGGCGAAGGGGGAGCAGACGCCGGCGCGGGGACGGTCGTCATCGTGGGCGATGACGGCGTCGTGCGGGCCAGGGATGCGCTCCTCGTCACCGCCACCCAGATGTGGACGACGGCGCTCGACTCGACCATCAAGTCGTCACCCGTGATCGACAACGGGGTCGTCTTCGTTGCCACCACCAGTGGGCTGATCCATGCGTTGGACATGTCCAACGGTGACGTGCTGTGGAGGTATCCCTCGGAGGGCTCCGAACCGCTGGGCCGGATCACCGCCGATCTGACGTTGTCCAACGGGATCATCTATGTCGGGACCGAGGACGGCGGCCTTCACCTGATCGGGACCGATGGAGCACTCCTCTGCGACTCGATCCTCGATGCGCCCATAGTGGTCAACCCGGTGGTCGTCGACGGTCGCGCCTACGTCTCGTACGGGCAGGTGATTCGCGTAATCCCGGAAGGTGTATGCCCCGATCAAGTGCCTATCACCGAGGTCGTGCAGTTTCTCAGCGAAACCGTGGTCGATGTCGCTCCGGCGGTCGTTGGAGACTTGATCTACGTGCCAAATGCGGACTTCCTCAACGCGGTCGATCGCGCCGCCGTGGAGCAGGGAGTCGGCAGTCCCGAGGAGGCTCACCATTGGAGCGTCGGCAAAGTCAACGCAGACGGGAAGATCGCCTCGCCACCGGTGGTCACCCAGGACGCGGTCTACTTCGGTACCGAGACCGGCAAGGTCTATGCAGTCGACGCCGACACGGGTGACCTGCTCTGGGAGTGGCAGACCGGGAACTACGTCCGGGCATCGCCCGTCGTCATCGAGGGCGCGGTGTACTTCGCCTCCGGGGACGGCAATGTGTACGCGGTGGGCCCGGCCGGCTGACCTAGGGGAGGATGAGCAACTCGTCCCCGAATTCGTGCCATAGGTAGCCAGCGGCGGCGGCCTCCTGATAGACCATCTCGAGATGTTCTGCCGGGAGGAGTGTCTCCAGCAGACGCAGGTGTGATGAACGTGGCTCATGCCACCCGGTGAGCAGTCCGTCCACGGCGCGGACGCCACGCTCCCGGGTCACGATCAGGTCGGTGACGCCGGCCCCAGGGTGAATCGTCCCGGTGCGATCGACAACCGATTCCAGCGCCCGCACCACCGTGGTGCCAACTGCGATCACCCTCCCCCCTAGAGCGCGGAGGGCGTTGAGAGTGGTGGCGGTGGCGGCTGGGACCTCGTATCGCTCCTCGCCGGGAGATTCCCCTTCCTCATAGGAGGAGACGCCCGCGTGAAGGACGACAGGCACCACAGTCACTCCGGTCGCCACCAGGCTGGTCACTTGACTCGGCGTGAACGGACGCCCGGCGCTGGGCATCTCCGCCGACCCGGTCTCGGTTGCGAAGATCGTTTGATAGGCGGAGATGGGCCAGGTGGTACCTGACACGTAGCGAATCGGCTCCCCGTTTGCCTGGAGATAGGAGACGACCTCGGCGTCCGACTCGATGGCAGCCACCCAGAGCCGGGGAGTGCGCGGGCTCGGTGCCAGCAGGTGTGCCGACGCACCGCCGGCCAATTGCAAAGTCTGTGGCTCGAGAGCAGGGCCGGGCTCGGTGCCACCCGCCCCGATAGGAACCCGCACCTCGATAGCCCATAGGCCACCGGCAACCGGGGTGGCGAAGTGGACCTTGAGCCGCCGACCGCCTCTCGTCCAGCCGTCCACGGCGGCCGGGACGGTACCCGACGTGTTGACCACCACGACGTCGCCGGGAGACAGGTGCCGGCCGAGTCGGGGGAACGAGTCGTGCTCGATCGACATCGAAGAACGCCGGGTCACCATCAGCCGGACATCGTCGCGTCCCGAGCCGCGGAACTCCGCTGGTGAGGTGGCGATGCCCGAGTCGGGGACGGTGAACTCGATGGGACGGGTCAGCACGGTCATGCGTCTGCCAGGACGTCGTTCACCCCGAAGGCGCCGGAGCCGGGCCGGTTCTCGATGAGGCGCATCAGCGCCGGGACGCTGCTTTCCGGAGGAGGCCGGTCCGAGATGTCCTCATCGGGGAACGCCTCCTGGTGCATTCTGGTGTTCATGTCGCCGGGATCGAACCGGTACACGGAGAGGTCGGGCTCTTCGACCGCGAGGATGTTGGTCATCTGGTCGAGGGCTGCCTTCGAGGACCCGTAGCCCCCCCAACCGGCATAGGGCTCTCTGGCCGCATCCGAGCTGACGTTGACGACGATGCCACGGCTCTGCCTGAGTAAGGCCAGGGTGCGCTGGATCAGGGCGAGTGGGGCCACCACGTTGGTCTCGTAGACCTGGCGGATCACATCGAGCGGATAGGTGTCGAGTGATGGCTGCGGGCTCGGGCCGAGCATAGAGGCGTTGTTGACGAGGAGGTCGAGCCGGCGGGCATCGACGGCCGGACGAATCAGCCGCTCCCGATGCTCCGGGTCGGTCACGTCTCCGGCCACCGCAACGACGTCGTGCCCGATCTGGTCTGCCGCCTCCGAGAGCTCGTCGACACTGCGGGCGTCGACGATCAACCCCCACCCTCGCTCGGCGAGAGCTCGTGCAGTCGCCAACCCGAGGCCGCGGGACGCACCAGTGACGATGGCGATTCGGACCTCTTTGCTCGTCATGTGATCAACCTACAACTTGAAGTTAACTTTAAGTCAAGTAGCCCCACGTAGAGTTGGCGAAGAACCCACAGGAAGTTGGAAGACAATGGAGACCTTTGACGCAATCAGATCGAGACGCAACGTGCGCACCTACCAAGACCGCCCCGTGAGTGACGACGATCTGAGCAGGATCCTCGAAGCAGCGCGACGAACACCCTCCTCGAGCAACGAGCAACGTTGGGACTTCGTGGTGGTCCGCGACAGGGAGCGGCTGCAACGTCTGTCCCAGATCTGGCGTGGTGCCCGCCACATCCCCGGATCCGCGGTCACCATCGCCTTGGTCGGGCCGGACCCGGACGAGCCAAGACTCCGCGAGTCGATCGCCTACGACATGGGGCAACTGACCATGAGCATCATGCTGGCCGCCGCCGACCTCGGGATCGGGAGCGGTCATTCCTCGGCGCACGAGGTCGAGGTGGGCAAAGAAGTGCTGGAACTGCCCGACGGCCAGCGGGTCTGGTGGCTGATCGGTCTCGGACACCCCGACGACCGACCCCTGAAGCCGATCGAGAATCCCGACCGGAGGCCCCTGGACGACCTGGTCCACCACGAGACGTGGTGAAGCCGGGTTCTCCTGACCCTGCCAACCCGTAGAATGGTGGCCGCGGGGACGTAGCTCAGTCTGGAAGAGCACCGGCTTTGCAAGCCGGGGGTCGTGGGTTCGAGTCCCATCGTCTCCACCGACACGAGGCGGGTTCTCCAATCGGGTGTTCACACATGCGCGCTCAGCGCGCTCCGGTGCACAATCGATGTCCCGTCATGGCGGAATTTGGGGCTCCTGGGTACCGTTTCCCCAGGCATGGCCAAGGGAGTCACATGAGAAACGCTGTCATCGTCGATGCGGTCCGCACCCCGGTGGGACGGCGCAACGGCGCCTTCAAGGGAATTCACCCCGTGGACCTGGCCGCGATCCCTCTCCAGGCCCTCGTCGAACGCAACGGTCTCGACCCCGAGTCGATCGACGACGTCATCATGGGCAACGTCTCCCAGACCGGGGAGCAGGCTTACAACGTGGGCCGCAACGCCGCCCTCGCCGCCGGATTCCCCGAGTCGGTCCCCGGCGTGACCATCGACCGCCAATGCGGCTCGTCACAGCAGTCGGCCCACTTCGCGGCACAGGCGATCATGGCGGGCGCCCAGGACGTCGTCATCGCCGCCGGCGTCGAGAACATGACCCGGGTCCCCATGGGCATCACCGCCCAGAACGGGCCCGGGCTCCCGTTTGGAGCCAAGATGCTGGAGCGTTACGCCAACGGTCTCGTGCCCCAAGGCATCTCCGCGGAGATGATCGCCGAGAAATGGGCGATCTCCCGCGAGGAACTGGACGAGCTGGCCCTGGAGTCCCACCAGCGAGCCGCCCGGGCCACCGAGGAAGGCCGCTTCGAAGGCCAGATCATTCCCGTCGAGGTCACCCACGAAGATGGCTCCAGGGAGGTCGTTTCCCGTGATGAGGGCATCCGATGGGATACCTCCCTCGAGAAGCTGGCATCCCTCCAGCCGGCGTTCCAGGCAGACGGCAAGGTCACGGCGGGCAATTCGTCGCAGATCTCCGATGGCTCGGCAGCGGTGCTGATCATGGGAGAGGACAAGGCCGAGGAGCTCGGTCTCAAACCAAAGGCGCGGTTCGTTGCCTTCTCCATGGCGGGCGTCGATCCGGTCATGATGCTCACAGGCCCGATCCCGGCGACCAGCAAGGCTCTCGACCGGGCCGGTCTCACCATCGACGACATCGACCTCTTCGAGGTCAACGAGGCCTTCGCCTCGGTGACAGTCGCCTGGCGCATGGAGCACGGGGGCAGCGACCCGATGGCCCTCTGGGCCCGCACCAACGTCAACGGGGGCGCCATCGCCCTCGGGCACCCCCTCGGGGCCTCCGGCGCACGGTTGCTCACCTCGCTGGTTTGGGAGTTGGAGCGCACCGGCAGCCGGTACGGGCTGCAGACCATGTGTGAGGGTGGTGGGATGGCCAACGGCACCATCATCGAGAGGCTCTGACCGGGACCTTCTGGCTCGACGTCATCCTGGCTCTGCTGGTTGGGGCCGTGATCTGGCGTGTCTCCATCGCAGTCATCCGCATGCTCTCGACACCACCCCCGGAGGTGGATCCCGACGACATCGTGGTGGTCGACCAGGACTACAAGTGCTCGGTTTGCGGGGCGGAGTTGACCATGCGGGCGGTCAACCCGGCGGAGGACAAGCCTCCCAAGCACTGCCGTGAGGAGATGGACCCGGTCTGGCGGCCCACCTGACCGGCGAGTTACATCTCTGTAGTTATCCCAAGAGTTGTCCACAGCCTGTGAAGAATCACATGCGTGTAACCCCTCTGGTTGGGGAAGAGCGGGGAGCGACTACTCTCGCCGTGCCCATGCCCGAATCGAAACGACGCAAGCCAAAGAACCCCCCTCAATCGCAGAAAGCGATCGAAGCCTCGGCGAAGGCCAAGGAGCCCAGCCCGACCTGGTACGTCGTGGCGATGGGGGCCTTGATGGTCGTCGGCGTGGTCCTGGTGCTGCTCAGGTTCATCCTGGATCTGCCCCAGGCCCTGCTCCTGGTCGGTCTCGGCGCCATCGCCGCCGGGTTCCTGATGACCACCAACTATCGGTAGCTCGCCAAGCTGCCGGTCGGGGTAACGCCCAGTCCTAAGGACCGCCGTCCTCAGTTGTTGTCGTCGTCGGCGTCGTAGTAGTCGTGGTGGTCGGCGGCGGTGTGTACTCACCCAGGGTCACGGTCACGGTGTCACCCTGATCGACGGTCGTTCCGGGAGCCGGGACCTGACCGACGACGCGGCCGTCCTGGGCCTGGTCGGCCACCGGCTGGGTGCTGTTCGAGACGTTGATGACGAGATTGCGGGCTTCCAGGGCCTCGGTTGCCTCTTGCTCGGTCATGTTGGACAGGTCCGGCACCTGCACCGGCTCTGGTCCCAGCGAGACCACCAGCAACACCGTGTCGCCGGCGATGGCCTCCGTGCCTGCCACCGGGTCTTGCCGGATGACGACACCCTCGGGAACGTCGTTGCTGTACTCCTCGTTGACGGTGAACATCAGACCGAGGTTGGTCAACTCGGTGATGGCATCTCGCTCGCTCAACTCGGTGAGCTCGGGGACGGTGACCACCTCGGGCCCGCTCGAGACCACCAGGTCGACGGGGATGGAGGAGCCGATCTCCACACCGGCGGCCGGGTTGGACTCGATGACTATGCCCTCGTCGAAGTCCGGGTCGGGTCTCTCCTCGACATCACCAACCGTGAGACCGGCGTCCATGATCTCTTGACGAGCCGCCTCCTCGGTCAGGCCCACCACGGCCGGCACGGGGATGCGCTCGG
>Ga0299913_10000702_pt1 | contig 22464 bp, 12 predicted proteins | sample RVTome_9_FD_201360 | JGI IMG/M metagenome (GOLD analysis project Ga0299913, IMG submission 201360) | Soil microbial communities from uranium-contaminated site in the Upper Colorado River Basin, Wyoming, United States - RVT155D38 (version 2) ... | reverse complement strand
TCGCCAGTCGAGATCCAGGTCGACGACGCCACCATCGATGTCTATTTCGCCCTTTGCATCGACGGCCGCCGAGGTGTCGCGTACGCGAAGCCGCACTTCGTTAAGACGCAGGTTGCCGGCGGTCCAACCGGCGTCTACGGTACCGGATACCGGCTGGCCGACGGGCCATCGCCCGGTCAACGCAGCCGCATCGAAATGCTCGACGTCCGCATCGACCGCCACCGCAAAACCATCGCTCCAGCGAAGCTCCCCGAGAGCGTTCGCTGCCAGCATGTCGCCTCGCAGCTGCAAACCGGAGACCTCGAGACCATCGAGGGAGCCGTCGGCGTCGAGCGTAAAGGAAAGTTCCTCGGTTCCCGCTACAGCGACGACGCCGGTCCCGGATATCGAGTAGTCGGACAGGTCGCCCGCTGTTTTCAGATCGGCGTTTTTCAAATAGACCTGCGGCGGCTCGTCCATACCTGCGTCGAGCGGCCATTGAAACGAGGGCGATTGCACCCGGGCATCCCAGCCCGGCGACTCCGTCAGGTCCAGTAGTCGGCCGACGACGTGTACGGCGGGCTCCCGGCTCGAGACCTCGATCTGAAGCAGGCCAAGCCGTCCCTCGGCTTCCGCGCGCACGTGCAGCGGATATGCCGGATCGTCACCGATAGCGAGCGGGATGACGGCGACGAAGGATGCCGCGGCAGCATGCGGTTTTGCGAGTGCAAGCCGCGCGGTGCCGTCGATACTGCCCAGATCGGACTCGACGTGGAGGCGCGTCAGCTGGATTTCATCGTGCCAGCGGCCCGCAAGCAAAGCATTGTCGGCCGCGAAGACGCGTTCGCCGGCGCTGCTTCGGATCTCCAGGTCCCGGACAGCGGCATCTTCCAGGTTGAGCTCGAACGGCAGCGGCAATCCCTCCAGGATCGGCTGGTCCGGTTCATCGACCGTGTCCGTTTCCTTCAGCCTGATGTCCACGTGCCGCGCCCGGAATTCGCGGATGTCGATCGACAACGGAAACAGTACCAGCCTCGCGGCGATCGTTGCTTCTGCGATGTCGACATCCACAGCGTCGCTGACATAGGAAACGTTCGTGAGGTGGAATCCGCCACCGACGGATCCGGAGATCGTCTCCGAACTGAGTTCTCCCGGTATTACGGGTACTGCACGATTCCACAACCAGCGCGAGCCGGATTCCGTTTCGATGAGCCACAGGCCGGCGAGCACCGCCGCCAATAAAATGACCGCCAGAACAAGAACCGCGTACTTGATGGCGCCGGCAATCACAGGAGTGGCGTGCCGATGGTGAAGTGCAGGCGCAGCGGACGACCTTCGATATCCAGTCCCTGAGCGACGTCCAGACGCAGCGCGCCGACGACCGAGTACCACCGGATCCCGACGCCGACGCCTCTTCGAAGCTCGAAGTCGTTCCAGTCGTTGAAGGCATTGCCAATGTCGACAAAGGCGGCGGCCGACCAGTTCTCGCGCAAGCGCATTTCTATTTCCGCGCTCGCCGCGATCAGGTGGTTCGAACCGACGTCGTTGTTACTCAACTCCTCGAAACCATAGCCACGCACGCTTTGGCTGCCGCCGGCCTTGAAGCGGTACTGGCTGGGCAGTCGCGTCAGCGACAACGCCAGGGGCTCGCCTTCGAGGTCAATCGTCAGTCGGTCGACTTTGGCCTCCGTATATCCCGCCTCTGCCCGCAACAGGAGCTTCCACCGGTCGGCCCTGATGAAGCTGCGTCTCGAGGAAAGGAAGATCTGTGTGAAGTCGCGATCGGAACCCCAGAGATCGCTCGCGGTGAATATCCAGGCTCGCTCATGGTGACCGGTGATGTCGAAACCGCTCCCGGTCACCGCGGGCCAGTCCCATTCAGCGCCCAGGGCTATCGTACTCACCGTGTCGCGAAAGATGCCGCCGAACTCCGCGTCCCGCAGCAGATCCAGAACTTGCGGATCGGCATCCTCGCCGGGGTCATACGAATAGGACTCTCTCAGGTATTGCGCGAAGACCGTTTCAAAGTAACGGACCCTGCCCTGCTTGAGGTCCCTGACGTGCAGCCTGCCCGCGCGGAAGAAGACATCTTCCACGTTACCGGCCGCAAGCTTGATGAAATCTTCATCATCTTCGAATCGCTTGACCTCGAGATCCTGCTTGTCCCGGCGCAGCGTCAGGGTGGATACCCAGAACTGTCGCTTGTCCGTCCGCCTGGGTATACGGTAGTCGCCCCGCAGGGTGAACTGATCGTCGATTTCCTGATAGCCGATGCCGAGATCGAGCCGATCTCCGCGCGAGGAAAGCGGGCGACGGCTCCACAGTGCCTGCGTCCTGAAGCCGGTATCGGTGCCGAAACCCAGCGCTCCCTGATAAGTATTCTTCCACTCCGTATCCATACTCGCGACGATGTTCACGGTTGGTGGAGACCGGTCCAGCTCGCGTACCTCCTCGAGGTCGATGTTGGTGAAGTAGCCTGTGGTCCACAGGTCGAGTCGCAAGCTCTCGACGAGATCGGGACGATACGGGTCACCCGGAGAGAAGCGCGGAACATTCGCCAGCGTATACGGCTGAACGATATCCTGCTGGAAGTCCAGGTTGCCGAATACCGCCTGCTCTCCGGTGTCGAGGATCAGCGTCAGAGCGGCCTCGTTCCGTGTAAGATCGAGTTCGAGTTTGTGCACGACAAAAGCCGCGTTCAGATATCCCTCGGTGAACGCCAGCGACAGCGCGTTCTGCTTTTGCTCGTCCCATACCGCCTGGTTGAGAATGGTTCCCGGGCCCAAGGGCCAGTTCTCCCGCCACTCGCGCAACTCCTCCTGGCGGGTACCGTCGCCGCGCACTTCGACAGTTGCCCTGGCCACCCGGATCGGCGGGCCCGGCTCGACGCGCAGATTGATGCGCCACCGCTCGCGGCCCGCGGATGCGACGCTCGCCGATATGTTGGGACGGTAGTAGCCGAAAGGCTTCAAGGCCGCAGTTGCGCGCTCCCTGGAACTTTCCGCAAGCTCTTCGACCTGCCCGGCGGTCACCCTGGGCCTGCCTGTAAATCCGAAATCTTCCACGTGACTGCGGACATTCGACAGCAAGGGGTCGGAGACCCCTGTGATGACGAAGTTGACTTCATCAGCCGTGGCCGGGATTGCAAAGACGAAAACAGTCGCGGTAAGCAACACGCGGGCGGCAGCGCGACGGGTCACGCCGGACACTCACGAAAGGGAAGGGACGACATCAAATTCTGCGAACCGGTAGGAATTACAGACGGCGGCACGTTCAGAGCCCGCGTCCGCAACCGGTTGCGCGGGCTCTCGCTTGCCCTTTCTTACGCGCGAATCCGTGACGAACGCGGGCTGGCGCCGCCGACGATGCTGCTGCAAGAACCTTGCCACTCGGTGGCTTATGCGGGAAGGGAATCCGTCAACGAATCGCGAACGTTGCATGGATCTGTACGTCGAGTCGCTGTTGCCCGGGTGAGATACCCGGGGCCGCCGCCATATCCGCCATCTCGACGCTGCGCGCCATCATGGGCCGCGGCGGGCCACCGCTCAGGGAGGTCGAGATCGACATCACCTCGCCGAGTTGCACGCCTGCAAGCTGCGCAAGTGCCTCGGCGCGGGCACGGGCGTCCGCCATTGCCGCCTCGCGAGCTTTCTGCTCGAGGGCCGCCGTGTCCCTGACCCCGAACTGGATGCCGTGGATCGTGTTGGCGCCCGCGTTGGTAACGGCGGCAAGCACGTCGCCGATCTTTTCGACGTCATCGATCCTGACGGTGACGACGTTCGATACGCGGTAACCGCTGATGCGGGTCTGCTGACGCGGTTCCTGGTAATTCTGCTCTGCCCAGATGCTGTAGTTCGAGGTTTGTATTTTCTCCCGGGGAATGCCCTGTTCCTCGAGTGCAGCCATGATCCTTTCGATGATCGACTGGTTCTCCCGGGTTGCGCCGATAACGGTATCGGCGAGGATCTGGACGCCCGCGCTCACCTCCGCCTGATCGGGCGGCCCGGAGGCTTCGCCATGCCCCGTGACTGAAATGCTGCGACTCTCCGCGAGACCGGTCGACCGGTCGGTGCAAGAGGCCAGACCCGCAGCAAGTCCCACGATTGCCGTCGTCGCAGCAAGCACTGCAAACCGCCGTGCTGATTGAGATAGGTTCACGTTTGAGCTCCTTTCCTGATCGAGCTCCCGGCCGCCAGGTGTTGGCGGGCGCCGGGAGAGCGCGCATTGTAGTGTCCTGTAACGGGGAAGCGGAATCGTTTCCCCGTTACAGGACACTAGTCGATGTTTGCCAGGCGTATCGAGACACGCCATTGTAAAAATCCGACGTCCGGTACAGAGATTCGGCCACCGTCCGGGCTGAATTTGACAATATCCCGATAAAACGGTTTCGCGTCGATTGACAGACCAGGCACGCCGTGCAACGATCGCTACTCGTTTGCAAAAGGCACACCTTTCGAAAGAAAGGGTCGCAAAGCCACCGGTCTACGGGGATATCCTATGACAGCGGGGTTGCCAACACGACCTTTCCGACGCGATCCGGGTTCCGGGTCGCAGGCAATCCGCTTCCCATAGCCTGATCTTCTCGAAGATCAGATGGCGTCAGGCCGGATTTTCGACCTCGCCGCTTCATCCCGGTACGCAAGTAGTGCTCTGCGCAGGTGTCAACCTCGGTCACTTCATGTCGACGATGTCGATAGGAATGGGAGAGCGCCATGTCAGTGAGAGCCGTCAAACTTCGCGAAACCGGAAAAATCCGCCGCCGCACGCAACCACAACCTGCCACCCTTCGGCCTGCCAACCTGAAGCAATTGCGCCAGTGTCTCGCCCCGGGATCCGCATACCTGCCGCCGTTCCGGCCGATGGGCGCAAACAGCTCGTCTACAGACTGCACCTCGTCCACCGCCGGAACCGTAATCGATATGACGGCGTTCGACGAAATCGTGAATATCGATGCCTACAACGATGTGGCAGTCGTCCAGGCCGGCGTGCGCTTGGGAGCCCTCGCAAACGCGCTTGCAGAGCATGGCCTCGAACTCGCGGGCAGTCATGACCTGATGAGTCGAACGGTCGGCGGCGCCGTTGCCGGCGGCTGCATCGGTCCGGCAATAGCCAGCGACGGCGCCTGCTTCGCGTCACAGGTGCTCTCCATGAAGCTGATTACGCCATCCGGCCGGCTGCTCGAACTTTCGCGCGACAAGCAGAATCTGTTGAACGCGTTCCGCCTGAGTTACGGCATGCTCGGCGCCATCTTCGAGGTGACGTTGAGAGTTCGGCCCATCAGTCCATTCGCCGTTTCGCACCGGCGCTGCTCCGTCGCCCAGTTCTCGGCCGCCGCCGAGAATTTGTCGAGGACCGACATCGGCATCAAGTTCTACCTTTTGCCGTTCAGGGATTGTGTCTATCTTGACTTGCGACGTTACAGCCCGGAAGCCACGTCCACGCACAAGATACCCTGGAAGATCAAGGACTGGGGTGAAAGCACCGTACTGCCACAGGTTTTCAAATCGCTTAACCGCATTGTTCCGTTGCCGGGTGTTCGTTATCGGTTAATAGACGAAATCAGCAAGATGACGCAAGGGATCGTCAACAACAGGCTGGTCACGTCCGGGAGCAATTCCACGACATTGCCGAATACCGGAAATGCACCGCAGCACGGCGAGCCGTTGAAGTACTCCACCTGGATGTTTCCTGCCGCCGATTTTTCGATCGTCGTGCAGGCCTATCGGGATTTTTGCATCCGGCTGAAGAACGAGACCGGTTTTCGCTGCGACATGCCGACCGTTGGATTCAGGCTCTGTCGCGATCAGTCGGCGTTGCTGTCGCCGTCATTTGATGAACCGATGTTCGCGCTGCGCGCAGTGTCGACGCAGACGAGAGGCTGGGAGGACTTCGCCATAGACTTTGGCGAGTTCGCGCAGCACTGGGGAGGCGTGCCATTCTTCAACCAGACACGTGGCCTCACTCCGGAATATGCCGGCCAGGTGTTCGGCAGCCGACTCGATTTCTTTCGCCGCATGCGTCGGCGTATCGACCCGGATAACCGGATGATGAACCCGTTCCTGTTGCAGTATTTCCTGTAACCGCCCCGCTAAAGCGAATGACATTTACGTAGGCGTTCCGGCATCGCCGGCCATCGTCTGCGCACCCTGCGCTGGCCCTAAGCAGGTGCCGTCCCCCGAAGGCGGGTGGCGAACGTCGCCACCCGTTTCAATCCAAATCACCCGCTGGAGCATCTATTGGTATGGGCGGCGCTGCCCCGGCCCTCTTGTGTTATGGTTATCTAGTGTTATACTTAACTATAACACTACATTGTTGGCTCTTGATCGCGAACCTGTCGTTCGCAACGGTGAATAATCATGAGAAAAATCAGATCGGGTCCGGCGATGCTCGCCCTGCTGCCGGTGACGATCCTCCTGGGGGCTTGCGGGGACGGCGAAGCCAGCCTGGCAAGCTCGTCGGAGGACCTGACTACGCCCCTGCCGGTCGAGGTCGTGGCGCCGGACACCGCCGACATCTTCGAAACGTTTGAAACGACGGCGACCATCGCATCGGACGCCGAGGCGCCGGTCCTTGCCCGTGCCGCGGGAGAAATCGTCGAGATTCTGGTCGAAGAAGGTGATCGTGTCGAGGCGGGACAGGTCCTGGCTCGGCTGGACGGCGAGCGCCTGCGGCTCAAGATGCTCCAGGCGAAAGCGAGCCTGGATATGACCTCGAGGGAATACGAGCGCTTCCTGAGTCTGCGCGAACGAGGGCTCGTCAGCGCGTCCGCTGTCGAAAATCTCAAGTTCGACGTCGATGGGCTGACGGCTACCTATGAACTGATGCGCCTGAACTACGGCTATACGAACATTCGCGCACCGATCGCAGGCGTGATCTCGAGCCGCGATGTGAAACACGGCACCCACGTCGACGTAGGCACTCCCGCATTCAGGATTACGGAGATTTCGAGACTGGTCGCCTACCTGCACATTCCGCAGGTCGAGCTCTCGAGGATCGAATCGGGTGACGAGGCCGTTGTGCAGGTTGATGCGATGCCGGAGCACCGCTTCCGGGCCAGCATCGCCCGCCTGAGCCCGACGATCGACGTTCGCAACGGCACCTTCCGTGCTACGGTCTATATCGACAACCACCAGGGATTGCTTGCGCCGGGGATGTTCAGCCGCTTCAGCATCGCTTGCGAGAAGCACGCGGGCGCGCTGGTCGTCCCGAGGCATGCTTTGGTTCAGGAAGACGGTGAATCTGTGCTCTATGTGGTGAACGAAGGCATCGCCGCACGTCGCAAGGTGACTGTCGGAATCGAGTCGGGTGAAGTGGCGGAAATCCTCGAGGGTCTGGACGCGAACGACAGGGTCGTCGTTACCGGACAGACCAGCTTGCGCGACGGCAGCAAGGTCCTTGCAAGTAGCCGCTCCGACAACGCGACCGGCTGAGCCGTGATGTCGGCGACGTCATCGTGCAGGCGGGCCGCTTTGGTGGCGCTGGCCGTGCTGCTCTCTGCCTGCCAGGAAGACGCAGGAGAGAAGGACGCGGAGAGCGAAGACGAAGGGCCTGCGATACCGGTTGAGATAGCGACGCCCACCCGCGGCGACATTTTCGCCACCTACTCGGGAACGGCCCCGATCGAGGCCTTTGCGGACGCGCAGGTAATCGCGAAAGTTGGAGGCGAGGTTCGGCAAATCCACGTCGAAGAAGGCGACGACGTCGTTGCCGGTCAGGTTCTGTTGCGTCTGGACGGCGACCGGCTGCGCCTGGAGGCGCAGCAGGCGGAAGCAAACCTGCTGAAGTTGCAGAGAGATTTCCAGCGCCACGTGGATCTCAAGGACCGGAGCCTTATCAGCGCCGGAGATTTCGAGAAAATCCAGTACGAGATGGAGGCGCTGCAGGCAACGGCGAACCTCGCCAAACTCGAGCTGAGCTATACGGAAATTCGCGCGCCCATAGACGGCGTCGTGTCGCAACGTTACGTAAAGATCGGGAACACGATCGACGCCGGCGAGCCAACGTTCCAGGTCACCAGCCTCGAACCGTTGGTGTCCTATCTGCATGTGCCGGAAAGGGAGTATCGCCGCATCGAGCCCGGACAGACCGCGAACATCGCGGTGGACGCGCTCCAGGGAACGCGTTTCATCGCTACCGTTGCCCGCATCAGCCCGGTCGTCGACCCCCTCACCGGCACATTCAAAATCACCGTCGAAGTTACGGATTCCAGCCGTCGACTGAAGCCCGGGATGTTCGGCCGCATCAGCATCGTCTATGACAGGCACGAAAACGTCATGCAGATCCCGCGGAATGCAGTCATTCAGGAAGCAGGGGAGCCGGCCGTCTTCGTCGTCGAGGGCGATACGGCGCAACGGCGCGTCGTCAGGACCGGGTACATCGAGGGTGGGAGGATCGAAATCGTCGAGGGACTTGCGGACGACGAGCAGTTCGTCCTGGTCGGGCAGACGGGTCTCAGGGAAGGCTCGAAAGTGTCGGTCATCAATGCCGGGAACGGCAGCACGACCCGGGCCATCAGCAAGCCCGCGACGTCCGAATAGACAAAGGACAAACGCAAAATGCGTCGATTGATCGAGATCGCAACGGAACGTCGCGTCACGATTGTGATGTTTACGATAGCGATTGCGCTATTCGGCCTCGTTTCCCTGTCGCGGCTGAACGTCACCCTGCTTCCGGACATCTCGTACCCGACGATCACCATCCGCACCGAACTCCCTGGTGCCGCGCCGGTCGAGGTGGAAAGTCTGTTGACCAAGCCCGTCGAGGAAGCCGTAGGTGTCATCAGGAACGTACGTCTGGTGCGTTCCGTTTCCCGTGCCGGACAATCGGACGTAACGCTCGAGTTCGTCTGGGGCACCGACATGGACATCGCCGGTGTCGACGTGCGCGAGAAGGTCGACATCATCGAACTACCCCTCGAAGCGGAACGGCCGCTCCTGCTGCGTTTCGATCCGTCGTCGGAGCCCATAGTCAGGCTCGGCCTCATGCAGAAGGAATCCGGCGCTGCGGCCGGAGGACCGACCGACGACTCCCTGAAAGCTCTGAGGCGCCTCGCCGAAGACCGGGTCAAGAACGATCTCGAAGCTGAGGAAGGCACGGCAGCGGTAAAGGTCAGCGGCGGTCTGGAAGACGAGATCCAGATACAGGTCGACCAGCAGAAACTGTCGCAGCTCGGGATCAGCATCGAGCTCATCGCACAAAGAATTCGCGCCGAGAACGTCAATCTTTCCGGAGGGCGTCTGGAGGAAGGCGCACAAAGATTTCTCGTACGAACACTGAACGAGTTCCAGACGGTCGAGGAATTCGCGAACGCGATAATCGCCAATGTCGCGGACCGTCCGGTTTACCTGAGGGACGTCGCAACCGTCACGCGCGGCTACAAGGAACGGGAAGCGATTACGCGGGTCAACGGCCAGGAGTCCGTCGAGCTGGCCGTATACAAGGAGGGCGATGCCAACACCGTCCAGGTTGCGAAACGCATCGACCAGCGCCTGGATCAGGTCCGGGAAACGCTGCCGGACGGTCTCGAGTTGATCAAGATATACGACCAGTCCAAGTTTATTTCCGCGGCGATTCGGCAGGTTACGTCTGCTGCTATCGTCGGCGGCTTCCTTGCCATCCTTGTGCTTTATGGCTTTCTTCGCGATGCGAAAGCAACAACGATCATTGCGCTCGCGATTCCGGTTTCGGTCATCGGCACATTCCTGTTGATGTACTCGAACGACGTGTCCCTCAACATCATGTCGCTGGGAGGCATCGCACTCGCGGTCGGTATGCTCGTCGACAATTCGATCGTGGTCCTGGAAAACATCGTACGCAAGAAGGAGCAGGGGCAGAACGCCCTGGAAGCGGCACGAAGCGGCACGGGAGAGGTATCGGGTGCCGTGATGGCCTCGACGCTGACTACCATCGCGGTGTTCTTTCCCATGGTCTTCATCAGCGGCATCGCCGGACAGCTTTTCCGGGACCAGGCTCTGACCGTGACATTTGCGCTCACTTTCTCGCTGATCGTCGCCCTCACGCTGATACCAATGCTGGCCGCCCTCGGCACCCGCACGCGCTACGTCGGAGCGGCGGAGCACGCGCTGCCGAACCGATTTACCCGCGGGGTTGCCTTCATCGTTCGGATGTTCGGCTGGCTCTTCGTGGGCGCGCGTTGGCTTTTCTGGGCGCTCCTCTGGGTACCCGGCTGGGCCTTTCAGAAGCTGAATGGCGCCGCGGCGAAACGCTATGCGCCCATGCTTGAATGGTCTCTGAATCACAGACTGGCCGTGGTTTCCGGGGCGGTCGCCGTATTCGCAGGAGCGATGTTGCTCGTACCAAGACTCGGCACGGAACTGATCCCTCAGCTGTCGCAGGGTGAGTTCAACGTCGACTTGAGGCTACCTCCGGGCGCACCTCTCACGGAAACAGACCGCGCCATCCAGACCGCAGAAAGAGTGACGCGGGATGTCGAGTCCGTCACGCTCAACTACTCGGTCGCCGGCACCGGCAACCGGCTTGACGCGAACCCGGTCGACGCCGGCGAAAACACCGGCACGCTGAGTGTGACGCTTGCCCCCGGCGCCGGACGCGAAGCCGAAGACGCCGCAATGAATGCGATGCGCAGCGCACTTTCGCGCTTGCCGGGCGTGCAGTACGAGTTCAGCCGTCCCTCGTTGATGAGCTTTTCGAGTCCGTTGCAGATCGAGGTTAGCGGCTACGATCTCGGCGCACTCGAGTCGGCCAACCGGACGCTGGTCTCGTCCCTGGCTGAGTCGGATCGTTTCACTGACATCAAAACGACTATCGAAATGGGCAATCCGGAAATCCAGATTGTCTTCGACCAGGAGCGCGCCGCAGCACTAGGCCTGTCAGTCAGGGACATCGCCGACCGGGTGGTCGCCAACGTCCGTGGTGAGCTTGCGACGCGCTATACATGGCGTGACAAGAAGATCGACGTACTGGTGCGTAGCGTGGACAGGGAGAAGGCCAGTATCGAGGAGATCCGAAAGCTGATCGTCAACCCGGCTGCCGGGCGACCCGTGACTCTGGAGGCCGTTGCCGCGGTCAGTGTAGCTCGCGGACCGTCCGAGATTCGCAGAATCGCGCAGGAACGCGTTGCAGTCATCACCGCAAACCTCGCGTACGGTGACCTTGGCGCTGCCGCGACGGAGGCACAGGCCATCATTAATCGCACGCCGATGCCGCCTGGAATCACCGCTATGGTGTCCGGCCAGAACGACGAGATGCAGGAGTCCTTCCGGTCGCTGCAGTTTGCGCTGGTACTGGCCGTATTTCTCGTTTATCTCGTCATGGCGTCGCAGTTCGAATCTCTGATACATCCATTCGTCATTCTATTCACGATCCCGCTCGCTCTCGTCGGCGCGGTGCTCGCGCTCTTTTTGACGGGAACGACCGTCAACGTCGTTGCGCTCATTGGCGTCATCATGCTCGCCGGAATCGTCGTCAATAACGCGATCGTTCTGGTTGATCTCATCAACCAGATGCGGGCCGATGGAATGGAGAAAGCGGCGGCCATCCTTGCTGCGGGCCGTGCGCGGCTGCGTCCAATCCTGATGACCACTCTCACGACTGTCCTTGGCCTGCTGCCCATGGCGATCGGTTTCGGCGAAGGCTCCGAGGTGCGAACGCCCATGGCGATTGCTGTGATCGGCGGGCTTCTCGCGTCGACGCTTCTGACGTTGGTGGTGATTCCCGTCGTCTACTCACTCCTGGATCGCAAGACGTTTCCTGCGCCGGGCATGGCGAGCATCGACGTTCCGGCCCCTGCACGAAGCTGAAACATGATTCATACCGAAATCGCGCTGCGCCGGCCGGTAACAACGGTCGTGATTTTCGTGGCCCTGGCGCTGATCGGCCTGATCGCAGCTCGCCTGCTGCCGCTGGAAAAGTTTCCGGATATCGAGTTCCCCGGAATTTTCATCCAGATACCTTACGAAGGATCGACGCCGGAGGAAGTCGAAAGGCTCATCACCCGGCCGATCGAGGAAGCCCTGGCCACCCTGAGTGGTGTCGAACGAATGGTCTCCACTTCAAGCGAAAACCAGGCGCAGGTTTTTCTCGAGTTCGGTTGGGACGAGAGCATGGGAGCCAAAGGGATCGAGGCCCGTGCCAAAGTCGACGGAGTCCGTCACGAACTGCCGGACGACGTTCGTCGTGTTTTCATATTCACAGGCTCCCTGGGCGATCAGCCCGTTTTGCAACTGCGCATTTCCAGCGACCGCGATCTTGGCGACAGCTATGAGCTGCTCGACCGCCTGCTGAAGCGCCGCATCGAACGGATTGAAGGCGTCTCACGCGTGGATTTGCAGGGCGTCGACCCGAAGGAGATCCGCATCCTGATTGACGCAGACAGGATGTCCGCGCACGGCGTCGATATCGATCAACTCAAGCAACTCCTGGAGCGCAGCAATTTTGCCGTCAGTGCCGGGCGGATCACCGACAACGGCCAGCGCTTCAGTATCCGCCCGCGCGGCGAATTCGCCTCTGTCGAAGACATCCGGAATCTCGTCCTCGACAGTAGCAACCTGCGGCTTCGCGACGTCGCCACGGTTGAGCTTCGCAGCCCCGACCGCGAGTACGGCAGACATCTCGACCGCAGCTATGCGATCGGTCTCGCCGTCAGCAAGTCGACCGGCTCCAATATGGTGGAGGTATCCGACCGGGTCATGCGGGAAATCGCCGAGATCGGCAAGTTGCCGCAGATGCAAGGCATCAAGATCTTCGATCTCGACAACCAGGCCGACAGCGTCAGGGATTCGCTGTCAGATCTTCTGAATGCCGGACTGATCGGCGGCCTGCTCGCAGTCGTGGTGCTTTACCTGTTCCTGCGGCACGTGACCACGACGCTGATCGTCATCGCCGCGGTGCCGTTCTCGCTCTTGATCACCCTCGGCGTCATGTATTTCGCGGGCTTGAGTCTCAACATTCTGAGCATGATGGGCCTGATGCTGGCGGTCGGGATGCTTGTCGACAACGCGGTCGTCATTACCGAAAGCATTTTTCGCCATCGGGCCATGTATCCTGAGGAGCCGGCCCGTGCCACTCTCACCGGCGTCAGGGAAGTGGGCGTCGCCGTAATCGCGGGGACGGCGACAACCATCATCGTCTTCGTGCCCCTCATGTTCGGCACCAAAACCGATATATCGATTTTCATGACGCACGTCTCTGTGACCATCATCGTGGCGCTGCTTGCGTCCCTCCTCATCGCCCAGACGCTCGTGCCGATGCTTGCCGCCAGAATCCCTCCGCCTCCGCAGGCAAAAGCAGGCGCGTGGATGACCCGGCTCACGACCAGATATACGCGAAGCCTGAGCTGGATTCTCGGACATCCCTGGTGGACGGCGCTCGGGGTGCTGATCGTATGTGTCGTCGGTGTAATGCCGCTAGTGCTGAACCTCGTGAAGTTCGATGCGTTTCCCCAGGACTCCGGGCGCAGGCTCTACATGCCCTACCATATTGAAGGACAACACCCCCTGGAGAGAGTGAAGGATGCGGTCGATCGAGTGGAGGACTATCTGTTCGCCAACCAGGACGAGCTCAATATCCGTGCCGTGTACAGTTACTACGAGAAGGGTTTCGCACAGTCGACGATCCTGCTGACAGAAGAGGAAGACGCCACCCTTTCGACCCGGGAGATCGTCGAAAAGATCAAGGCGGACTTGCCGGTGATTGCCATTGGCAAGCCCAGCTTCGAGTTCGATCAGCAGGGCGGAGGCAGCGGCTTCAGCCTGCAGATATCCGGTGACTCCACGGCGCGCCTGAACGAACTTGCCGCGGACGTCAGTCGCATGCTCTCTTCCGTTCCGGGGCTGGAAGACGTGCGTTCGGATGCCGAGTCCGGCGAGCGCGAAGTGCGCGTCACTGTGGATCGCATCCGTGCCGCGCAGGTCGGCCTCACGACAAGAGAGATTGCAGACGCGATCGCGATTGCCATGCGAGGACAGAATCTGCGCGAGTTCCGTGGCGAGCGTGGCGAAGTTGAAGTACGACTCGCGTTCCGCGAAAGCGACAAGCAGAGCATCGACCAGCTGGGTGGCCTTCCGTTGTACACACCCGAAGGTCGCCGCATCACACTGCGCAGTGTCGCGGATTTCCATATGGGATTCTCGCCCGACGCCATTCAACGCACCGACCGTCAGACCGCCGTTGCGCTGAGCGCCAATCTCGGCAGAGATACCAGTCTCGACGACCTTCGACCCAAGGTCGAAGGCCTGATGAGCCAGTTCGAGTTGCCTCCCGGCTACAGCTGGAAGTTCGGGCGCGGCTTTGAACGACAGGATGAAACCCAGCAGATGATGTTCCAGAACATTCTCTTGGGGATAGCGTGCATCTTTCTCGTGATGGCTGCGTTGTTCGAATCACTGCTCTTCCCCTTTTCCATTATTCTGGGTTCGATCGTGTTTTCGATTTTCGGTGTGTTTCTGCTGTTCGCCGCCACCGGAACGACGTTCTCATTCATGGCATCGATCGGCATCATGATTCTGATCGGGGTTGTGGTGAACAACGGTATTGTGCTGATCGACCATGTCAATAATCTGCGGGTCGGGGGGATGGCGCGCAAAGAAGCCATCATCGAGGCCGGCAGGGACCGGCTGCGACCGATCCTGATGACCGTCGCGACGACCATTGTCGGCCTCATGCCGCTGGCCATCAGCACCACCCAGGTCGGCGGCGATGGACCGCCCTATTTCCCGATGGCCCGCGCAATCATCGGCGGCCTTGCCTTCTCGACGATCGTCTCGTTGCTCGTCGTACCGGCACTGTATGCCTACTTCGACTCGCTGTCGGCCTGGGGCCGCAAGGTGATGCGGACAGCGCGGCGAGAAGGGATTGCAGCGGCCACTGTCGGGAAACCGGGCTGACCTTTCCCGTCGACTAGCCCGGGGCAGGCGAGAGCCCGCGAAATCGGTGAGATATCCGGGCTGGCCCCCGGCGGCGCAACACGTGCGAAATCATGAACGCCGATCCCAGCAGGAAGGCCGTCAGCCAGTCCAGGGCGCCGCCACCGTGCCTGGGCGAGTCGCGCCGCGGGTCGTCACGATTGAAGTCCTCGAGCGGCAGAAGCCCCAGGTCCGGGTTGTCTTCAGGACCCAGATCGGCGACGAATGACCCGTCCCACGTATCATAGAGTTCGATCAGGAGGTCGTAACTCCCCGTCGGATAGCCCGACTTCAGCTCGCTGACCACGACGTACTCGTCGTCGCTTGTCGCGCCGTAGATGCTGAATGTTTCGCTCACCGCATATTCGTTCCAGGGGCCTCCTTCGTAGCTCAGGTAGAGCACGGCATAGACGTCAGCGACTTCAAAGTACGTGTCCGCATCGAAGAGGACGTCGATGCCGTGAAAGTACCCGTCCCCGTCGTCGTCATTGAAAAGCTGGACGTCTGCGTAGTAGATCCAGAAGTCTTCTGTGCCCTTCGCCGCAGCTGTCGAGGGCGACGTCTTGGCGCTTTCGACCGTCCGGCCCGGCCTGGTGCGCAAGCCTTCGGTTTGCAAACTGCCATAACTGTCTTCAGTGCGTGTCTGCAGCGAGATCCGGGCACGCCCATCCCTGTCGTAGTAGTCGGTCGTCGACTTTCTGACATCGGCGACATTGTGTGCGGCGGGGTCCTGGATCTCCGCGGCAGCGTGGGACGAGGCGAAGAATGCCAGAGCGCCCGTAACCGCAAGAACCCAAACGTCGCGCTTGTCCGATCCTCTCGTGCACATGTCCACTTCCCCTTACGCACACCAGGTGCTTGCACGTATTAAAGGACAGTCACCATGAATCGAGGCTGAATTTCGCGCGATGAAAATGAATGGCTTATGAACGCATCAGGAATAGCGGCCAGAGCACCGCGCCGCCAGATCCGTCACCGATTCGTGGGCGACGACGCAGCGCCGGACGCCTCTCTGGCGAGCATTGCCAGGTCCGCTTCGGCGGCGATATGGCCGAATGAATCCCAGCCCGGGGTGCTCGTGAGCGCTTCCATGCGTTGCTTTGCCTCAGCAACGTCGCCGTTGTACAGAAACCAGTTCGCGACGCCGTAGGCGCCGGCCGCCCCGGTCGGGCTGTCCGCATCCTCTGCTGTCATCTCGGCGAGAGACACCTCGCCCTTGTAGAAAAGGCACAGCCGGTGATAGACCATGTTCTCGATCACGTTCATGTCGGTCCCGATATCGTCGAGCGTCCGTTCCGCCTCCGCCGTCTTCCCCATACGGCGCAGGATCATGTAACGCCAGTGGGCGGTGGACACGCGATTATCGTCGTTTCCGCCGGTGTCGAAGCCTGCCTGAAACGCACGATACGCTTCTTCCCAGTCTTGCTTCAGATACCGTGCAAGACCCAGGTGATACCAGATGTTGCCGTGCAGGGTGCTGACCGGAATATTCAGCGCGTTCGGCATTCCGTCGGGCTCGATGCTGTTGTCCCGACCGTCCATCAACGTCGCTGCATACTCGAGATCCTTGATGGCGCGATCGAACTCACGCACCGAGATGTAGCGGTGGCCGCGGTGCCGATACATACGCGGATCGCCCGGGTGCCGCTCTATGCCCTCGGAGAAGACACGAATGGCGCTTCTATACTCTCCGGCGTAAGCCGTCCGCCGTCCATACCAGATGATGTTGTCGGCATTCGTCGGATCCTTCTCGTATGCAATCCGGGCCGTGTTCAGCTTTTCCAGGGCATCCCGATCAGGAGGAGGTGAACGAAGCGCTTCGCCGCCCAGGGAATAAGCCTGGACTCCCTCGGGCAGCGAACCGTCGCCATCGTACGAAGCCGCAAGCGAGTTCACTGCCACGACCAGCCACGAAAACAGCACATGCCACGGGATCGCGCGAAACGTCATTGCATGCCCATCGCGGCAATCGTCTCGATTCGCGCGGCCATATCATTCAGCACTTCCGCCGCCAGGGCTATCTGCGCTCCGACCGCCTCGTATTCACGCTGCTCTATCGCTTCCCGCACCCCGGGGATGGTCTTTACCCCGTAGCCCGTATAAAAGCCCGGTGCATAGATGTGGTGCTTGTACCAGGGACGGCCCTGCAGCCCATGCTCACGAGTCAGCAGGCGCTCGCTCGTGTAAAGAAGCCGGTTGATCTCCGATGAGGAGACGTCGCTGTCGCGCATGACATCCTCGTACTCGACCGCCGCTTCCTGTAGCCGCAGGAGGGCGTTTTTCATTGGCGCGAAATTGAAGTGCGGAACGGGCGCCTCGTGCGCGGGCGGCCCGAGCGTTTTCGTCGGATCAAGGGCCGCCTCGTAGGAGCCGTTTTCAAGCAGGCGATTCGTCAATGCGGTTTCCTTGCGCATTCTGTTCGCGAGCTCCTCCAGTTCCGAAACGTACAAACTGATATTGTCTGCAAATCCTGCAAACTCGAACGGAAGGCGCGGAGCGTTGGCGAGCCGCAAGGTTGCCCGTCCCCCAACCTTCGACAATGCTACGCCGTAGACCAGGCCCGGGTCGCGCCACGTCGTATAGTGCTCATACGTATCGTACAGCGTGTGATAGCTGCCGCCCTCGCCTTCGCCACCAAAGCCCAGGTTCGCGGAAGCGACGCCTAAGTGTTGCAGGAAGGGCGTGTAGTCGGAGCCGGACCCCATGGGATAGATGCGAAGGTCATCCCGCTTCTCGGCCTCGTCCCTCGTCTTGTCGTTGGAAGCGTTAACCAGCATATGGCTCTTCTTCCGTTCCTTCAACGAGATGTCCGTCTGAGGGTCCATCACATCCTCGACTACCTGATTGAGAAAACGCTCGAGCACGTGGCTGCCGCCGATGCTGACAAAGCCGCGACTGTTCGAATCCGTATTGAGATAGGCGACCGCGTGTTCGCGCAGGTCGTCGGCATGGTGTTCCGCCCACTCGGTGGAGCCGATGAGCCCCGGTTCCTCGGCATCCCAGGCGGCGTACACGATGGTTCTGGCGGGCCGGTTCCCCGCCCTTGCCAGCGCCGCGACCGATTTGGCCTCGGCGAGCATCGCCACCATTCCGGATACGGGGTCCGCCGCACCATGATTCCAGCCGTCATGATGATTGCCGCGAATGACCCATTCGTCGGGCCACGTGTCGCCCTCGAGGCGAGCAATGACGTTGTACGCCGTGACGCGGTCCCAGTTGAACTTCACGTTCAGGCGGACCTTTGCGGGGCCCGGACCGAAGTGGTACGTGATTGGCAGCGCGCCCCGCCATTCCGGCGGCACTACGGCGCCGTTCAGCGCAGCCAGCAGCGGCAGCGCATCACGTTGCGAGACAGGCAGCACCGGAATCTTCGTGATCGTCGGCGAGTCCTTCATTTTCAGGCGCTTTGCTTTTTTCGTAGCGCCGATCCCCGGGGTCAGGACGTCGCCCGGGTATGTCGGCATATCCATGACCGAGCCGCGCTGTACTCCGCTTTCGTGCTTGAACGGTCCCTTTGGATAGACATCGCCGAGCGCATAGCCGTCGTCCGCCGGGTCGGAGTAGATAATCGCGCCGATGGCGCCTTTTTCACCCGCGAGCTTCGGCTTGATGCCGCGCCACGATTTGCCGTATTTGGCAATGGCGATTTTTCCCCTGACGTCTATTCCGTGACGTTCGAGCATTTCGTAGTCTTCCGGGATGCCGTAATTGACGAAGACCAGCTCGCCTTCCACTTCCCCGTCCCTCGAAAAGGCATTGTATGGCGGCAGCAGTTCGTCCCGAACCGTCGTGTCCGGATCGATCGGTATGGGGTCTTCCTCGAGCGACGCTTCGTATCCGCGCGGTTCAGTGAGACGGAGCTCTCGCGTTGCCGGGGTGGGCAGCAGGATCTCGTATTCCTCGATCTCGACGTCGAAGCCCCAGGACTCGAAGAGGTCGGCGATGTAACGCGCGTTCGCCCGACCGGCCGTCGATCCGACGTGGTGCGGTTTCGCGGAAAGCGCCCGCAACCATTCGTCCTGATCCAGAGGACTGAGAAGATCATCGAACCGGGCCTCGATCGCACGCTGCGCCGTACTTGCCTCTTCTCCGAACCCGAGAAGGTGTGCGACGTGGCTATCGGCCGCGATGGCGACGGCGGCCGGCATGAGCAGTACGGCCAGCAGAAAACGCATGGAACCCCCAATTCAACGAAAAAAAACAGGCAAGCGGCACAATTGATTATTCAGAATACAACATCAGCTCCCGGTACGGTCGTGTTTCCGGGACCTCGCCGCGGCCGAACGGCCGCTACCGCGCAGAGCCTTGAGGCACGACAATACGGGCCCGGAACTCCCGCAACTTTTCCTTGACGATTGCGGAGTGTTCGTTGCCCATCCTCAGCAGCAGCTTCTGACCAGGCGAAAGTTCTTCGAGTTCCCGGTCTGCGTATTCGTAGAGTACGTGCGGTCTCACCAGCTTGAGGCGGCCTTCGGGTTCCGGCGCCGCAAGCAGATGATCGATGACCTCGATCACCCGATCGTTGAAGTAACCCTGCGGATATCCGAGTTCGATATAGGCTTTCTGAAACAGCGGAAAGAACCGACGGTAAAGTTCCTCCATCTCGCCGACGTCGGCGCGGGCAATCATCCCGACGAGCTCGTCATAACGCTCGTAGTTTTCGGGCGCCAGGATGTACTCTCCGTCCCTGTCTCCCTCCTCGACGACCAGTTGACCCGGAAGGGGGCTCATCGGCTTTATCCGGTCGGCAACCTGCTCACGCGGCAGGTTGTCGACAGTCGCTACGACACGCTCGATCAGGCTCTTCTCGACAAGCTGCTCGCCGAGCCCTTCGCCGAACAGGTCCGAAAGTTCGATCCGGAAGTACTCGTCGCTGTCCGCGAGCGCCGGCAGCGGACGCAGTTCCGGCCGCTCGGACGTTTCCTGCGGGGGCAGCTCCAGCGGATGAACGGGACCTGGCGGCACTTCGACTTCCGGCTCCAGGGCTTCGGCAGGCGCCTCGGGCCGGATGTCGCCTGCGGGGCGTTCGCTTTTCCACCAGTAAAACCAGAGGGCTCCTGCAAGACCGACCGCCAGCAGCACGGGAACAAGCCATTGAAGTACGTCCTCTCGCATCCAGATGTACTCCTCTCCATGTGGTGTGCCGGATCGTCATCTGTGAACGGACGGTAGACATCCTAACAGGTTCAGGTTTTGGAAAAGTACGTGCCGCGGCTGCTATTCTGCGGGTACCGAGGATGGAGGTGTCGGATGACCGTTCGTGCCGCTTCAGGAATATTGCCCTTTCCTACGTGCATTGCCCTTTGCATGGCTATGGCGAGCTGTGGCGACGAGTACCGCAGCGAGAGCGCGCCGGACCTTGACGATATTGCCACCGACTACCTGCTACTCGAACTGGCCATGGAACATCATGACAGCGACCATGTGGACGCCTACTACGGGCCCGAGTCCCTGCGTCAGGCCGCCGGCGACGCGCAACTGACTCTGCAGCAGATTGCGGAGCAGGCGGACGAGCTCGCCGATCGTCTGGTCCGCTGGCCGGCAAACCGCAGTAACCGGATGGAACTTGCCCGTATCGACGGCCTGGCGCAGAGACTCACTGCCTTGTCGACCCGCGTTGCGATAAACGAAGGCACGTCGTTTTCGTTCGACGAAGAGTCAGAGCTTCTCTTCGGCGTTGCTGCCCCCAACCACGATGCCAGTCACTTCGACGAGATACTCGAGAAAATCGATGCACTGGTACCCGGCGATGGCAGCCTCTCATCCAGGGTGAATGCGTTTCAGAATCAGTTCGTCATTCCCAAAGACAAGCTTGCCGACGTATTCGGCGCCGCGATCGATGAATGCCGGCGTCGCACCCTGGAACATATCGCGCTTCCAGAGGAGGAGTCGTTCCAGCTCGAATACGTCACGGACAAGCCCTGGTCGGGCTACAACTGGTACCTGGGGAAGTCGAAGAGTCTCATTCAGATCAATACCGACCTTCCGATCTTCATCAATCGTGCCGTCGATCTGGGCTGTCATGAGGGCTACCCCGGTCACCATACATTCAATGTGCTGCTCGAGAAGAACCTGGTCGAGCACGAGGGATGGATCGAGTTCACGCTGTACCCGCTGTTCAGCCCGGCCTCGCTCATCGCAGAGGGAAGCGGCAACTATGGCATCGACCTGGCATTTCCCCGGGATGAGCGTGTCCTTTTCGAAAAACGGCAGCTGTTCCCGCTCGCCGGACTTCAATCGGACGACGCCGACCGCTACTACGCTCTGCTCGAACATCTCGAACGGCTGAGCTACGCGGGAAACGAAGCGGCACGCGCTTACCTGAACGGCGACATGGACCGCGAGGCGGCGGTCCAATGGCTGGTCGACTACACGCTCTCGTCGCCGGAGCGGGCGCGCCAGCGCGTCGATTTCTTCGATACCTACCGCAGTTACGTGATCAACTACAACCTCGGGAAGGACCTCGTGCGGCATTGGGTCGAACAGGGAACGGAAAGTTCGGCGGCGCAACAGGACGAGGCCGCTGTCCGAAGGCAGCACTGGCGGCGTTTCGAAAGGTTGCTCTCCACACCGATGCTACCGTCGGATCTTGTGGACTGAACGCGTCCCTGCGCTGCTCTGCTAGACCAGTTCGGCCACGTCATGCCCGGTCGCACAGGCCAATGTCCAACCCAGCATTCCGTGGCCAGTATTGAGAAACAGGCCCTCGATCGAAGTCGGTCCAACGCGCGGCCTGCCGTCGGGCGTCATCGGGCGGCAGGCCGCCCACCCCTGTCTGTCGGAAGCATCGTAATCGGCTGCGAGAGGCGCGACCCGGCGCGCTGTCTCGAGAAGAGTGTCGATGCGCGATGCATCGCGCCTCGTGCCGAAGTCGACGAAATCCGCAAAGCCCGCGATCCGGACTGAAGGTCCGAGTCGGCTCAGCACGATCCGGTGCCTGAGATCGGACACGCTCACCCGCGGAGGGCTTTCGCCCGGAGGCAAGGTGATGCTGTAACCCCGCACGGGACAAATGGCCGGATCGATTCCGAGAGGCAACAACAGGCTTGCGCTGCCCGTCCCCAGGCAAACCACGACCGCATCCATGGCATACTCGTTCGTCCCGGTAACGACCGAGCGCACGCGACCGGCTTCGGTGAGAAGACTGCCAACCGTCTCACCCATGCGAAACCGGACCGCTCCTTGTCGCTGGAGCCGATCCGCGAGGCCGGTCGCAAAAGCCCTCGCATCGGCCACGTGATCGTTCCGCGAATAGATCGCTGCAACAAAACCCGCGCGCATCTCCGCAAGTGCGGGCTCGACGCGCAGAGCAGCGTCCCGTATCAGAACCTCCGTTTCACAACCCTGCTCCTGCTTCAGCAGTACCGACTTCCGGGCGTTTTCCACCTCGCCGGGACTGCACAGCAGCACGAGCTTGCCGGCGCGAGCAAACGAAAAGTCGATCTCTGCCGCTTCCATCAGCGCATCCATCAGACGCGCCGACCGCATCGCGAGTTTCAGCACCGCGACGGTATTGTCCCGCGCCTGCGCTGCCGTGCATTGTCGAAGGAATACGCCACCCCAGCGAAGCATGGCGACACTCGGACGGGCGCGAAACAGGATA
>Ga0299913_10000700_pt1 | contig 22468 bp, 22 predicted proteins | sample RVTome_9_FD_201360 | JGI IMG/M metagenome (GOLD analysis project Ga0299913, IMG submission 201360) | Soil microbial communities from uranium-contaminated site in the Upper Colorado River Basin, Wyoming, United States - RVT155D38 (version 2) ... | reverse complement strand
TTCGCGCCTTCCCCACACCCCTCCACGCTCATGAGCGGGAGGCCCGCTCATGAGTCGGCACATCTACGCGCACGAGCACCCCGAGTCGGAGACCGATCGCGGAGGCGGCCTCACCATTTGGTTCACGGGGCTCTCGGGCTCGGGCAAGACCACGATCGCCCATCACCTCGGCCCGGAGCTCGACCGCCGCGGCCTCGTCGTCGAGTACCTCGACGGCGACACGGTGCGCACTCATCTCTCGAAGGGCCTCGGCTTCTCGAAAGAGGACCGCGACGCGCACGTCGAGCGTCTCGGGTGGGTCGCGTCGCGGATCACGCGCCACGGCGGCGTCGTGATCGTCGCCGCGATCTCACCGTACGAGCAGGCGCGCAACAACGCACGCGCACTGGTCGAGGAGCACGGCCCGTTCGTCGAGGTTTACGTGCGGACGTCGCTCGAGGAGTGCGCGCGTCGCGACGTCAACGGGCTCTACGCGAAGGCGTTCGCCGGCGAGATCAAGGGCTTCACGGGCGTGGACGATCCGTACGAGGCTCCGGAGAGTCCCGAGATCGTCGTCGACACGGAGGGCCTCGAGCCCGAGCAGTCGGCGGCGCTCGTGATCGCGAGGCTCGAGGAGCTCGGACTGGTGCCGGCCGAGGTCACTGCGTGACCATCGCCGCGACCGACCGCTTGATCGCGCCACACGGCGGCGCGCTCGTCGATCGGACGGGCGACCGTCCCGACGACGTCGAGTCGCTCGAAACGGTCTCGCTCACGTCGCGCGAGCTCTCCGACCTGGACATGATCGCCTCGGGAGCGCTCTCTCCGCTCGAAGGTTTCATGAGCAGGGCGGACTACGAGCGCGTCGTCGAGGAGCTGCATCTCGTGAACGGGCTTCCGTGGGGAATGCCGGTCGCGCTCGCCGTGGACGTTGCGCCGAGCGGAGATCGAGTCGTACTCGCCGACGAGGGCGGCCGTCCTGTCGCCGTGCTCGATGTCGAGGAGGTCTTCGAGTACGACAAGGAGCGGGAGGCCGAGCTCTGCTTCCGGACGACGGACGACGCGCATCCCGGCGTCGCGCGGCTGTACGGGCAGAAGCCGCTCTACCTCGCGGGCCGCGTCACCGTCTTCCAGCGCGCTGAGGCGCGCTTCCCCGAGCTCGCTCTCGACCCGGTGGACACGCGCCGCGTCTTCGCCGAGCGCGGGTGGAAGCGCGTCGTCGGCTTCCAGACCCGCAACCCGATCCACCGCGCCCACGAGTACCTGACGAAGGTCGCGCTCGAGACCGTGGACGGACTGCTCGTCCACCCGCTCGTCGGCGAGACGAAGTCCGACGACGTGCCCGTGGACGTGCGCGTCGACTGTTACAACACGTTGCTCTCCGGCTACTACCCGCCCGATCGCGTGCTCCTGTCTGCGTTCCCCGCCGCGATGCGCTACGCCGGCCCGCGCGAGGCGATCTGGCACGCGATCTGCCGCAAGAACTACGGCTGCTCGCACTTCATCGTGGGCCGCGACCATGCGGGCGTGGGCGACTACTACGGCTCGTACGACGCGCAGCTGATCTTCGACGAGTTCGCGCCGCACGAGCTCGACGTCGAGCCGATGTTCTTCGAGCACACGTTCTGGTGCAACGTGTGCGGGTCGATGGCGAGCACGAAGTCGTGCCCACACGGCGCCGACGATCGTGTCTTCCTCTCGGGGACGAAGGTGCGCGAGATGCTCGGGCAGGCGGAGGTGCCGCCGGTCGAGTTCACGCGACCTGAGGTCGCCCAAGTCCTGATCGACGCCTACCGGGGGCGGAGGTGAACTCGGGCGAGGGGCGCGCGCGCGAACGCGATCGGCACGAGCTCGGTACAGAGCTTCGACCCACCCGTGACACCTTTCCCGATAGCGTTCGTGTAGGGACACGGGAGTGCCCCTGGGGGCATGTGGGGGCGGCGCGGGTCGGTAACTGCGTCTAGAGGATGGACTGGAAGTACACCGTCCTCGGTCTCTTCACCGGGCTGCTGGTCGGGATGACCGGGATGGGCGGGGGCTCGCTGATGACCCCCTTGCTCGTGTTTCTCTTCGGTGTCCCGCCGACGACCGCGATCGGCACCGACATCGCGCACGGCGCCGCGTTCAAGACCGTGAGCGCGGTGCAGCACCGGCGCATGGGCAACGTGCGGGCCAGGCTCGCTGGATGGATGCTGATCGGGTCCGCGCCGACGTCGCTCCTGGGCGTCTGGCTCGCGACGCGGCTGACCGAGCGCTACGGCGATGGCGTCGAGGACGTCATGGCGCAGGTGCTCGGTGCGGCGCTCCTGTTCGGCTGCGTCGGTCTCGTCGCGAAGTCGCTCGTGCACACGGCCCCGGCCGGCGACGGCGACTGGGACCTCACGAACCGAGACCGCGTCGCCGCGCTCTTGATCGGCGTTTTCGGCGGCTTCATCGTCGGCCTGACCTCCGTCGGGAGCGGCGTCTTCTTCGGGCTGACGCTGCTCATCCTCTTCCCGCTCCGCGCGCACAAGGTCGTGGGCACGGACATCTTCCACGCGGCCGCGCTGCTCTACGTCGCTGGGATCGGGCACTGGCTTGCCGGGAACGTCGACTTCACGCTGCTCGGCTGGCTGCTCCTCGGCTCGATCCCCGGCGTGCTCGTCGGTGGGCGGCTGACTCTCTCGATTCCGGAGACCGTGCTGCGCTTCGCGCTCGCCGGCGTCCTCGGTCTGGCGGGGCTCAAACTCCTCGATGTCCCCGGTGCAGGCGTGATCGTGGTCGTCGGGCTTGTGGCGGGGGCTACGGCGCTGCTCGTCTGGATCGGGCGACACACGTGGATTCGGATCCAGCGCGGTCGCGAGGAGAGCCTCCCGTCGACTGCGGACTAGATGCTTGACCGGAAATTCCCGCGAGGTCGTTTGACGGACACGACACGGCGCCGGATCGCCGCCCTGCGCGCGTCGCACAAGGCCTCGAGCCCGTAAGACGGGGTGAGTGCGACGCCCGGTTTGGTCGTGACCGCCCGACTGCGCGCCAATTCCGGTCAAGCGCCTAGCCCCCCGGTAGCATCGCCCCGCGATGCGCACGGTGTGGGTGAGCTTCGACACGGTGGGGCGTGACTGCCTGAAAGCCGCCGCCGCGTCCGGCGCCGAGATCGTGGGCGTGGTCACCATGCCCGGTCCGATCGACCCCGCCCGCTCGGGCCAGTGCGCCTTCGACGAGGTTGCTTCGCAGCACGGTGCGACGCTCGTCGAGACCGACGACGTGAACGCCGAGGCGACGCTCGACGCGGTCCGAGCGCTCGATCCGGAGCTCGTCTTCGTCATCGGGTGGTCGCAGCTCGTGCGCGACCCGTTCATCGCGCTCGCTCGGGAGGGGGTCTTCGGCATGCATCCGACGCTGCTCCCGCGGCACCGCGGCCGGGCGCCGATCCCGTGGGCGATTCTCAGCGGCCTTGCACGCACGGGGGTGACGCTCTTCGAGATCGTGGACGCAACCGCCGACTCGGGCGCGATCGTCGGGCAGGCGGTCGTGAGCATCGAGCCGGACGACACGGCGACGTCGCTCTTCGACCGGGTCGCCGGCGCACACCTCGACCTCATCCGGGAGTACGTGCCGCAGCTGATCGCGCGCACGGCCCCACGCATCCCGCAGGATCCCCGGCGCGCGAGCGTCTGGCACCGGCGCCGGCCCGAGGACGGGATCATCGACTGGGAGACGCGCGCGCTCTATCTCCACGACTGGGTACGGGCCCAGACACGGCCCTACCCCGGCGCGTTCACGTTCCTCGGCGACGAGAAGGTCGTCGTCTGGCGTGCCCGCCCGGTCGAGCTCGGCGAGGCCGCGCCCGCCGGGACGGTGGTAGCGGCGTCGCCCGAGGGGCCGGTGGTCGCGTGCGGCGAGGGCGGGCTGCTGCTCGAGGAGGTCGAGGGCGCGGACGAGCTTGCGGTGGGGGCGAGGCTCGGATGACGCGCAACGCTCGCCTGCAGCTCGCGTTCGCGGGGGAAACCATGTTTACCCCGCAAGCCCACTTCTTCTTGAACGCTTGGGCAACCTCCCGGTTCCCCACGCCCCTCCACCACGGTCATCGCCTGACCGGAGTGAGCCGATGACGCGCGTCCTGGTCATTGCCGCGCATCCCGACGACGAGGTTCTCGGCATGGGCGGCACGATCGCGGCGCACACCGGCCGCGGCGACGCGGTTCGCGTGGTCGTGGTGACGGACGGCAGCTCGACGCAGTACCCGGGGGACGCCGAGATCCGCTCTCGCAAGGAGGGCGAGGCACTGCGCGCCGCGACCGAGCTCGGCGTCGAGGACTACGTGCACCTCGATCTGCCGGACATGCGGCTCGACACGCTTCCGCACGTCGAGGTGAACGAGATCGTCGAGGAGCACGTTCGTGACTTCCGGCCGGAGGTCGTGTACACGGTCCAGCCCGACGTGAACTCGGATCATCGCGTGCTCTTCGACTCGGTCACCGTCGCCACTCGGCCCGTCGCGGGCCATCCGGTTCGACGCCTGCTCACGTACGCGCCGACCTCGAGCACGGAATGGACCCCCGCCGCGGTCAATTGGTTCGTTCCCAACTGGTACGTGGACGTCACGGCGACGATCGAGCGCAAGCTCGCCGCGTTCGCGCATTACGAGACCGAGCGCCGCGAGTATCCGCACCCGCGGAGCGAGCGCGCGATCCGGGCGACCGCCGAGTTCCACGGCACCGCGTGCGGCTTCGAGTACGCGGAGCCGTTCGTGCTCGTGCGCAGCCTCGAGCCGTAGCCCGCCGTGGCACGGCTCCCCCAGACGCTGATCGTGCTCGCGCTGCTGGGAGCGACGGCAGCTGCGTTCGCGGTGACCGAGCGCCTGAAGCTCGAGCGGAGCCCGATCACGGGCACGCGCGTCGATCGCGTCTTCTCGCCCGTCTGCGAGTGCGCGCGAGATGTAGCGGTGATCTCGTTCGTCCTGCGCCGGCCCGGGTCCGTGACCGTCCAGCTTCTCGACTCGGGCGGCGATCGGATCCGGACTCTCGTCCGCGAGCGCGACGAGGAGCGCGGGCGCGTGTCGTACACGTGGGACGGTCGGGACGATGTCGAGCGGATCGTCGAGGACGGTGTCTACCGGCCGCGAGTGCTGCTCGAGGAGAACGGCCGCACGATCGTTCTCCCGAACCCGATCCGCGTCGACACGAGGGCGCCGCGGATCCGGCTTCTGCGCGTCTTTCCGCGGGTCTTCTCCCCCGACGGGGACGGACGCCGCGACCGCGTCGCCGCGCGGTACGAGATCGACGAGGCGGCGAGGGCGATGATGCTCGTCGACGGGCGGCGGCGCGTGCTGAGCAAGTTCCGCGAGACCGCCGGGCAGCTAGTCTGGTTCGGCCGGGTGAACGGGCGCGCGGTACGGCCCGGCACGTACGAGATCAGGCTCCGCGCATTCGATCGTGCCGGGAACCGAGGCAGCTCGCGGCGAGCGGTGCCCGTGGTCGTGCGCTTCGTCGAGCTACGCCGCGATCGGGTCGAGGTCGTCGCGGGGAGGCGCTTCTCGATCGGGGTCTCGACCGATGCGCTGACGTACCGGTGGATCTTCGCCGGCGAGAAAGGGACGGGGCGGCGCCGGAATCTCGTCCTTCGCGCTCCGGAGACGCCCGGCGAGTACCGGGTGATCGTGACGGTGCGCGGCCGCGCGGACAGCGCCGAGATCGTCGTCACCGAGCCGCCGCCCGAGCCGGAGGAGTAGACCTGTGCCGATTCGTTGTCGATTCGGTCACACGCGACCCCGGAGGGTCTGACCCTCGGGTGTGACGATTTCGAGTCAATCCGTCCACAGGCGGCCTCCGCCGCTCATCCTGCTCGGGGTCAGCCGCTCGGGGACGACGCTCCTGCGCGTCATCCTCGACCGCTCACCGGGAATCGCCGTCCCCGACGAGTCGTTCTTCGTCCCGCTCCTGGCACGGAGGCATCGCGGCGGCGTCGACCCCGCACGGTTCGTCGACGACCTGAGCCGGATCCCGACGCTGCGAGCGTGGGGTCTCGAGCCGGCGGAGGTCGGGGCGCGGCTCCGCCCCGGGATGACGACGGGCGAGGCGATCGGGTCGATCTTCGAGGCCCACGCCGAGAAGGCCGGCAAGCCGCGCTGGGGCGACAAGACGCCGATGTACATGCGTCACCTCCCGCTCCTCGAGCGCCTCTTTCCGGACGCGCAGTACGTCCACCTGATCCGGGACGGGCGCGACGCCGCGGCCTCGTTCCTGCGGATGCCGGAAGGGACCTTCACGCGCACGTGGGCGCATCCCGAGAGCGCCGTCGAGTTCGCGTGCTTGTGGCGGCTCGAGGTCGAGGCCGCCCGTGAGCTCGGTCGGCGCGTCGGGCCGTCACGGTACTTCGAAGCGCGCTACGAGCAGCTCGTGAGCACCCCGGAAGGGACCGTGCGCGCGATTTGCGCGTTCGCTGACCTCAGGTTCGAGCCCACCATGCTCGACTACGCCGGCTCGGTCGACGTCTCGGCGAAGCCGCACCAGCAGCGCCTCCTGCAGCCGCCAACGACCGGAGTTCGCGACTGGCGCAGCGAGTCCGCGCCAGGTGACGTTCGCGCTTTCGAGGCGATCGCCGGAACGGTCCTGGCGGAGCTCGGCTACCCGCTCCTCGACGCGCCGCCGCGTGAGCCTGACGCGCGGGGTCGCGCGCGCCTCAGGTGGTATCGGGCGCGCCTGGCGGCGTGGAACGCGGCGGCCGCGGCGCTCCAGCGCTCGCCTCTCTGGCGCCCTCGGCACCCGCACCTGTCGTCGCCGACGCCGGTCGAGCCTCGGGAACGTCCCGACCGAGGAAAGCGATCAGGCGTCCGTTGAGCGAGAAGAAGTACGTCCGCTCGGTCGCTATGCCCGGGGAGTAGCGCCCCATCGGGAGGCGCCACACGATCTTGCCGTCGGACACCCGAAGCGCATACGTCCGCTTCTCGAGCGTGGAGAAGAAGACGTGCTCGCCGATGACGACCGGAGCGCCGAGGATGCGGCCGCCGACCCACGTGCTCCAGATCTCGGAGCCGCTCCGGGCACGTAGCGCGCGCAGCCGCCCGTCGAAGCCGCCGACGAAAACCCGGTCCCCCGTGACCGCAGGCGTCGTGTAGCCGAGGCCGCCGACCCGCGCGGTCCAGACGACGTCTCCGTTCGCCGCGTCGAGTGCGACGACGCGACCTGAGCGTGCGACGGAGTAGACGCGCTGGCCGTCCGTCGACGCGCTGGCGTAGAAGCTGTCGTAGCGGAAGGCGTCCCGGCGGGAGTACGTCGTCCAGATCTCGCGCCCCGTGTCCTTGTCGAGACAGACGATCGCGCCGGCGTAGTTTCCGAAGTACACGCGGCCACCGAAGATCGACGGGCTTGCGTTGATGCGGCCGCCGGTGTCGTACGCCCAACGCACGCGGCCGTTGCTCGCCTGGACCGCGAAGAGGCGCCCGTCGTGCGAGCCGAAGTACACGACGCCGTCCACGACGACCGGCGACGACTCGACCTTGCCGCTGGTGCTCACCTTCCAGACGACGCGCCCCTTCTCGCGATCGAGAGCCGTCACGGTCCCGCTCTGCGAGGCGACGATGACGTTCGGCCCGTCGATCGCCGGAGAGGACGGGAGCGTGCCGCCGACGCGCCGGCGCCAGTTCACTTTCCCCGTCGCGGCCTCGATCGAGTAGGTCGCACCCTCGAACGTGTTCACGTACAGGTCGCCCTCGCAGTACGTGGGCGGGAACTCGATGTAGCTGCGGAGCCCCCGCGTCCACTCCGGCTTCTGCCGCGGTAGGCCGAGCGACGCTTCCGTCCTTGCGAGCGAGCGCTGAGGATCGCCGCCGAAGGTGCGCCAGCAGCGCTTGTCGTCCGCCGGCTCGGGCGGCGGTTGCGGTTGGGGATTGCGCGGTGGCGTGCGCGGGGCAGAGACGGTCACGTCGTCGAGCTCGGTGTCGAGCGCGCCGCTCGGCGTGTTCTGCGAGAGCCCGATCGCGAGCAGCGCCGCGCCGAGCCCGATCACGAGCACGGAAAGCGCAGCGAGGATCCATCTGAGGGGTTTGGGCATGAGGAATGCGGCCGGCCGAGTCGGCCCGGGTCAGTGTGCCAGCAGCTTCGGAGCATTCTGTGAAGGCTCCGTTGCCGGCGGCTCCGGCTCGCGCACGGTGACTCCCGATGCAATACCCGCTGCAACGAGGCCGAAAACGCCCCACGTGAGCGGATCCTCGAAGAACCCGGCGTACAGTAGCGAGTGGACGACGAGGGCAAGGAAGACCGCCGCGACGCCGACGGCCAGCGTGCGGGCGCGGCGGTACAGGACGTAGAGCGCCCAGGCGGTCGCGCCCAAGAGCCAGGCGTACAGCGCGAAGCCGACGATCCCGAGCTCGGCGAGAATCGTGAGCGGGGTCGTGTGCGACGCGTTCCGGCTCGGCGAGCCGCGGCCCGACTCCTCGGCGCTCGCGCGCGGCTGCCCGCCGACTCCGACGCCCCAGATCGGCCGCGCCTCGAACGCCTCGAGCGTGACGTCGATCAGACGCGAGCGTCCGCTCGTCACGTCCTTCGCGGAGCGTCCGTTGACCGACTCGGCCGCGACCGCTCCCGCCGCGAGCGTCGCCACGACCGCGGCGGCGAGCAAGACGACGCGGAGCCGCCGCCCGACCCCGACGAGCGCCACCGCGAACGTCACGACGAACAGGGCGACGAAGCTCGACTGGGAGTACGAGTAGAAGAGCCCCCAGAAGAGGAACGCGCACAGCGCCGCCGCTCCGATCCACTCGGCGGTGCGGCCGCGGCGCAGGAGAACGGCGACGAGCAGCACGGCGATCGGGACGACGAGGTAGCGCCCGTACAGGCTCGGGTCCTTGAAGAGGGAGGTGACGCGGAAGAACGTCGTGTAGGCATTCGCGACCGCGACGTCCCGCGCGAAGAAGAGCGTCCGCGTCTGCGCCTGCCAGATCCCGACGGCCGCGAAGATCGCGCCCAGCGAGACGAGCGTGACGAGGAGTGCTCGTGGGAGCCATGCCGCAAACGGGGCGCGCGCAACGACGGCGAGCCCCGCGGTGAACGGGAACACGAAGAACGCGAGCGCGATCGCTCCCGCCCGCTCGTCCCAGGTCCACAGGTACGACGCGGCGCCGAACGCGACGAACGACGCCAGGGGGAGCGCGAGGAGGTACGGCACGTCGCGAGCCTGTTCCCCGCGCAGCATGCGGTACGCGAGCGCGACCGCCGCGGACGCCAGAACCAGATAGAGCGGGAGAAGGAGGAACGCCTCCTCGTCGCCGAGCTCGACGGGGATCCGGAACGGCGCGACCGCGAGCAGAACCACAGGAACCGCGGCCGGGTAGCGGACGAGCGGGATCGCTCCCAGCACGACTGCCGCGACGCCGACGCCCACGAGCGCGAGGCCCTCGGGCTCGGTCAGGAGCAGCTCGAGATCGTCGTCGCCGACGAGTGCCCAGGCGAGACCGAGCGTCGCCAGGCCGAGCAGCGCGAAGCCGACCAGGGCGAGAAGCCGTGCCCGCCCGCGCGGGAGCAGCACCAGCGTCGCTCCGATCCCTCCCAGAAGCGCGGCGACTTGAGCGGCATCCGTGTGCTCCACCGCGGCGAAACGTTACGCAATTGCTGTAGGAATAGCCCCCGATGATCGACGGCTTCAAGCGCGCGCTCGTCCTCGCCCCGCACACCGACGACGGCGAGCTCGGGTGCGGCGGGACGATGGCGCGGCTCGCCGAGGCAGGTTGCGAGGTGCGCTACGTCGCGTTCTCGATCGCGACTCGCTCGCTCCCGCCGGGCTTCGAGCCGGACACGCTCGCGCGCGAGGTGCGGGAGGCGACCGCCGAGCTCGGAATCCCAGAGGATCACCTCACCGTGCACGACTTCGACGTCCGCACCTTCCCCGAGCGGCGCCAGGACATCCTCGAGCTTCTCGTCGCGCTGTGGGACGAGTGGAGGCCGGAGATCGTCTTCCAGCCCTCCCACCACGACGTTCACCAGGATCACCAGACGGTCGCGCAGGAGGGCCTACGCGCGTTCAAGCGGACGACGATCCTCGGCTACGAGGTTCCCTGGAACAACTTCGACTTCTCGTACGGGGCGTACGTCGCACTCGACAAGCGGCACGTCGAGCGGAAGGTCGCTGCGCTCGCCCGCTACGCGTCGCAGCAGCACCGGCGCTATGCGGACCCGGAGTACGTCTGGAACCTCGCCCGCGTCCACGGCGTGAACGTGAACCGCGAGTACGCGGAGTGCTTCCAGGTGTACCGGATCGTCGCGTAGCCTCTCCTCGTGCCACCACTGACGAGGCGCGGCCTCCTCGCGAGGGCAGGGCTCGCCGCGGGCGCAGTCGCGCTCGGCAAGCCCGCGATCGTGGAGGCGCGACCCGATCTCCGCGCTTGGGGCTCGGTCCGGTCGCAGTTTGAGCTAGATCCGAGTCGGATCCATCTCACCTCCTTCCTACTTGCCACTCACCCGCGGCCGGTTCGTGACGCGATCGCCGCTCACCGGCAACGGTTGGACGCGAACCCGGTCGAGTACCTGCACGGTCCGGGCGACAGTCTGAGCGCCGCGGCACGGGAGGCTGCGGGTCGCTTCCTGGCTGCACCCGCGTCCGAGGTGGCTCTGACGGACTCGACGACGATGGGCCTCGGCCTCCTGTACACGCGTCTCGCGCTACGTCCGGAGGACGAGGTGCTCACGACCGACCACGACTTCTACGCGACCCACGAGTCGTTGCGACTCTCGGGAGCGCGCGTGCGACGTATTGCGCTGTACGGCGACCCGCGCCGCGCCTCAGAGGACGAGATTGTGAGCCGCCTGCGGCGTGCAGTCACGGGTCGGACGCGGATGGTCGCGCTGACGTGGGTCCACTCGAGCACGGGCGTCCGGCTACCGATACGGACGATCGCGCAGGCACTCCCGGACCGCGTGCTCGTCTGCGTCGACGGCGTGCATGGCTTCGGCGCGAACGCCGCGACGGTCCGCGATCTCGCCTGCGACGCCTTCGTCTCGGGTTCTCATAAGTGGCTCTACGGTCCTCGTGGGACAGGCGTGTTGTGGGCGAACGAACGCGTGCGCGAGCTCATGCGACCGACGATCCCGTCCTTCGACGGCTCCAGCTACGGCGCCTGGGTCGCGGGCGGCACGCCGCGCGGCATTCCCGATGGGCCGACGCTCACGCCCGGTGGGTTCCACTCCTTCGAGCACCGCTGGGCCCTTCCCGAGGCCTTCGCCCTGCATCAGGGCATCGGCCGCGAACGCGTCGAGGCCCGGATCCGCGGTCTCGCGTCGCGCCTGAAGGCGAGGCTCGCCGAGGTGCAAGGTGTGCGGCTGCGGACGCCGCGGTCGCCCGGCCTCTCCGCAGGGCTCGTCTGCTTCGAGGTGGCCGGTCGCGACCCTGCCGAGGTCGTCGCGTACCTCGCGTCGCGCCGCATCGTCGCGAGCGTCACGCCGTACGCGCGGCGCTACGTCCGTCTAGGGCCCGGGATCGTCAACACCCCCGAGCACGTGGACGCCGCAGTCCGCGCGATCCGCTCGCTCTAACGCGCCGGACGAAGCCGCGCGCCGATCGCACGGCGCTCGGCGGGGAGGTAGAAGCCGAGGAAGGCAAGTGCCAGCGGATAGGCGAGCGCGAGCGCCACCGCGACGACCAGGTTGACGTCGAGGAGCTTCCCGGCGACGACGATCGCGACACCGACGGCGGCGGCGGTGAGCACGCGCCGCCACTGGTACGGCACCGGGTAGATCTTCTGCGCCCACCACGCCATGCCGACGAACATCGTCGCGAAGGCGGCGATCGTGGCGACGGCCGCGCCCATCATCCCGTACGGCGGGATGAGCACGAGGTTCAGCGCGATGTTCACGGCCGCGGCCGCCCCGGTCACGACCCAGTTGAACTGCGTCCGGCGTGCCCGCCCGACGCCGATCGCGACCACGATGTACGCGCCGAAGGCCACCGCCGCGAACGCCAGCGGGCCGACCACCTCCGACGACTCTGCGAACGCCGGCGCCGCGATCCAGTCGACGATCCACGGCGAGAGGAGTGCGAGGCCGGTCGCCACCCAGGTCGTGAGAAGCACGAGATAGGTGAGGACGAACGCGTAGGTCCGCTTCGCCTCGCGCTCGTCCTCGATCGAATAGGCGAAGGCGGGCCACGCGAGCCGGAACGCGGTGAGGAGCAGCACCATCGCCGAGGCGATCCGCACGCCGACCGAGTAGAGGCCGACCTCGGTCGTGTCCGCGAGTTGCACGAGGAAGAGCCGGTCGCTGAAGTTCGTCACCCAGAGGAAGAGCGCCGTCGGGACGAGCGGGACCCCGAAGCGGTTCATCTCCCGGAGGAGGCCGCGATCGAACTCGAGCCCGAGCTGCTCGCGCCGGTAGCCGATGAGGGCCGCGTACACGAGGAGCGTCCCGGTGAAGTTGCCGACGATGACGCCCGCCGGCCCCTGGTCGAGGACGACCACGAGGAGCAGCGTCGCCCCGATCGTCAGCAGGATGTTCGCCAGGCTCGCGGACACGAAGGCGACGGAGCGCTCTTCCACGCGGAAGAGCGAGGTCAGTTGCTCGTAGTTCATACCCGCCCAGAGCCCGACGAAGGCGGCCATGACGAGCTCGGAGTCGTCGGCGGAGCCGAAGAGGACATCCGCGATCGGCCCGGACAGCGCGAGGCCGGCAAGCAGGCCCGCGGTCGCGGCTCCCATCGTGAACCAGAAGGACGTTCGCAGGACGCGGCGCCGATGCTCGGGCTCGGGCGAGTCGAAGTAGAAGCGGAAGAATGCGGCGTGGATGCCCATGCGCAGCACGATCCCGATGACGGTCGTGAGCGCGATGAGGGTCTCGACCTTCCCGTAGTCGGACGGTGAGAGGTAGCGCGTGTAGAGCGGGAGCAGGAGGACCGCGAGGATTCGCGAGACGAGGCCGCCGAGGCCGTAGATCGCCGAGTGCCTGCCGAGCCGCCTGAGCTCCGCGCCGAGCGCCATCTAGGTAGTGAGCATCACAGACGATGCGGCGGCGCAGCGGCCGTCTTTCGGGGATTCACGCGCGACCGGAATCCGCACTCGCGGATTCTGGTCTAGCGCAGAGGCGAGCGTAGAGCGCGAGCAGGCGGTCGGCGACGCGCTCGATGTCGTGGACGCGCTCGACGTACGCCCGCGACGCCGCGCCGACGCGACGGCGCTCGGCGGCGTCGGCGACGAGCGGCTCGAGGCGCGCGCGGAGCGTCTCCGCGGTCGCGCTCACGAGCGGGACCTCGACGCCGAGCTCGCGTTCGGTCCGTTCCCGGGCTTCCTCGCGCAGGAACGTGACCACCGGCTTCGCGAGCGCCATGCACTCGATGGCGAAGAGTCCGTACCAGCCGGCGTTGAGCTGATCGACGACGACGTCGGCCTCGCGGTAGCGCTCGAACGCCTCGCGGTGGTCGAGGCCCTCGACGAGGACGAGGTCGGCGTCGAGCCCCTCGCACGCCGCGACGACGTGCTCGGTTCCCTTGCGGCGGCGGGACGAGGGCGCGTGCAGGATCACAGGGCGCGCGCGGTCGCTGGGCGGAGCCGGCTCGATGGCCGTGATGTCGATCCCGGGCGGCACGACCTCCGCGTGCGGCACCCAGCGGATCGCGTCGTAGGAGCCGACGACCTCGGCGCCGGCCTTCCGGCCGAACGCGAGCTCCTGCGGCGACTTCCCGCGGATGTCCGAGCCGAGGTAGTGCATGACCGATTTCTTGCGGAGCGCGCGCAGGATCGGGAACTGGAGCGATCGCGGAACGAGGGTGAGGCCGAAGTAGAAGTGGAAGACATCGGTGCGGGGGAGGAGCCGGAGGAGCGCGCGCCACTGCGTCGCCTGGCGTCGGGCGAAGCCGCCGCGACGCTCGAGCGACTCGTCCGCCTCGGGGTGGAGCTGGTAGCGGTTGAAGACCACGAGCTTCGCGTCCACGCCGCGGCGGCGAAGCGCCTCGACGTTCGTCCAGGGCACCCCGGCGGTGTTCACCGGGCAATGGACGACGCGGAGCGGCCGCTCGTCGGCGCTCACGCGAGGTCGATGCCGTCGGCGGCCAGCTGCTCCAGGCGACGGGCGCCGTCCGCCTCGACCATCGAGCGCATCGTCTCGCCCATCGTCTGGCCGCCGTACACCCAGATCTCCGGGTGGACGAGGATCTGGAGCCACGGGAACGCGCCGGCGCGAAGCTCCTCGTGCGGGCAGCCGGAGCGCCAGTGCTGGTTCGAGTCCGAGCGGTACGTCTCGGGAGAGAAAAAGCTCTGGCCGTATGCGTTCGCCGCGCCCGCGATCTCGTCGTGCATGTACTCCGGACGCGGGTTGTGCCACGAGACGACGGGATCGAAGCGCCCGTCCAGCTCGACGTTCGGGTGAACGGCATGGAGCCCCACGGGGTGCCCGAGCTCGCGCAGCCGGTGGATCGCCGCGGCGCCCTCCTCGGAGGCGAGGTTGTAGAAGACCGACTCGGTCATGAGCAGATACGTGGCGACGACGTCGAGCTCGGCCTCCAGCTCGGCCAACTCGACCGCGGCGGCGAGCGAGAGGTCGACGTCGTGGCGGAGGAAGAGGTCGCCGTCTTCGGGATCGGATTCGAACCGCGCGAACCGATAGCCGCCCGCCTTCGCGGCCTCCAGGAGCTCGCGGTAGTGGGCGAGGTCGAAGGAGCAGCTCATCGCTGTGCGAGCACCCAGTGGAATGCGACCTCGCCGTCGGGCTCGCGCATCGGGCCGAGCTCGTCGAGCAGGAGCTCGAAGCCCGCCTCGGCGAGCAGCCGGCTCGTCGTCTCGCGCGGGAAGCTCGAGAAGAACATCCGTGTCCCGAGCCACTCACCGACCCAGATCTCGGTGTCGCTCGTCCCGAACGACGCGAGGAAGAGGCCGCCCGAGGCGAGCCACGACCGGATGCGTCCGAACGTCGGCGCGAGCAGATCGCGGGGTACGTGGTTGAAGGCGTAGATCGCCAGGACCGCGTCGAAGGAGCCCGCCTCGAGCTCGAGCGCGGTGAAGTCCGCCTCGACGAAATGCGCCTCGGGGACGTTCGTGCGAGCGCGTGCGACCTGCTCCGCCGAGATGTCGACGCCGGTGACGCGGAATCGCTCCGCAAGACTCCGCGCGTCCGGTCCGGCACCGCAGCCGAGCTCGAGGACGCGCGCGCCGTCGTCGAGTCGCGATGTGACCTGCTCCAGCCACCACTCGCGCGGGTCGCCCTCGATCTGCGTGCTCCACACGGCGAAGTCGTCGGCCATGGAGTCGTATCCATCGCCGACGATGCGCGTCCAGGGATCGCTCACGCGGCGACCCCCGCTTCGACCTCGACGCGGAGGAGCGCCGCGGCGCTGTCGGCGCGGCGGCGAGCCTCGTCCGTGTCGTCCGCGACGGCGATCACGTAGCCCCGCCGGTCGCCGTCTCGTCGCACGGGTCGGATCGTCTCGCCGAGCTCGAGATACGTTTCGGCCTGGACGACGCCCTCGGCCGCGAGGACCGGCTCGAGGCTGCCGATCGAGACGACGCGACCGGTCGGGAGCGGGCCGGGCTCGGCGGTGAAGAAGCAGATTGCGAGGGGTTGCGAGAAGCGGGCGAGCGCGAGGTCGTCGCCGACTTCCTCCCCGAGCGCTTGCCGAAGCGCGATCTCGACCAAGTCGACTCCGACTGCGTGCTGCACGAGATCGGCCATTTGACCTCCCGGGATGCGTGCGGCGACCTCGACGACCGCGACGCTGCCGTCGGGCGAGACGATGAGCTGCGGGAACGCGATCCCGTCCCGGAGGCCGAGCGCGCGCGCGGCGTCCTCTGCGATTCGCTCGGCGCGCTCGCGCTGGTCATCCGGGAGCGTGGGTGGATAGACGTGCATCCAGCCCACGCCGAAACCGATCCCGGGTGGCCGCAGCCGGTCGGAGAGCGTGAGGTGCTGCACCAGCCCGCCGCGTGCGATCACGATCCCGTTCAGCTCGAGCCCTTCGACGAACGCCTCCACGATCGCCTCGCGGGTCGGGGACTCGGCGATCGCCTCGGCGACGTTCGTGCGGAGATCCTCGAGTGACTCGATGCGGAAGATCGCCCGCTGCCCGCCCGAGTCGACCGGCTTCAGGACCGCGGGGAGGCCGGCCGCTACGAGTGCCGCCTCGCCGTCGGCCTCGGTGCGTACGCGCGCGTACGGAGGCTGCGGGACGCCCGCCGCCGCGAGCGTGTCGCGCATCTCGAGCTTGTGCGTCATGAGCTGCGCGGTCGCACGGCCGATCCCCGGCAGCCCGAGATCTTCAGCGACGGCCGCGACGACGGGCACCGCACGATCAGCGGAGACCGTCAATACGCCGTCCACGCGGTGCCGCCGGGCGACCTCGGTGACGGCGACGACGTCCGTGAAGTCGACGACTTCGCCGACGTCCGCTCCGAGCAGGCCCGGCGCGCACTCGTTGCGATCGACCGCGACGACGCGGCGCGCGCGCCCACGCGCGTGCTCGATCGCACGTCGCTGGTGGCGTCCCGCGCCGACGAAGAGGACGGTCTTCATAGCGCGCCGATGCTAGCCCGTGAACGCAGCCAAGTAACAGACTGTTACTAGATGCTTGACCGGAAATTCCCGCGCGCCAATTCCCGGTCAAGCATCGAGGCGTCGCGGCGCTGAGGGCCCGTTAGCTCACGCCGCCCGGGGGCAGCAGCCACGGCGACACGCGCTGCCAGCGGGCGATGTGGCAGCCGTTCGTCCGCCTGAAGCTCGCCCAGAGACGCCTGCCGTCGAGCTTGCCGACGACGCGTGCGGTCTGCGGTCCGCCGTAGATCTCCGTGCAGACCGCGTCCCGAGGGACTGGCGTGAAGAGGCTCCTCCTTCCGGCCGCGAGACGGCGGCACGCGACGGCCGCCCGCGGGAGGGTCCCGCCGGCAGGGGCGCAGCGAAGCGTCCAGCGCCGGGGCTCGGACGCATCCCGGCCCTCGGCCCAGAACGTGACCGTGAGCGCGGTGCCCCGCGAGGTGCCCGCCGAACCGCCGGCGCACGCCACCAGCGCGATCGCGGCCAGTGAGAAGATCGCGATCCGACACATGTCCCGAGAGTACCGCCGGCGAGCGCCACTAGACTCGCCGCGTGCCGCTGCAGGGAAAGCGAGTCGTCATCACCGGCGGGGCCGGGTTCATCGGCACCACGCTCGCGCGCCGGCTCGCCGACGAGAACGAGATCGTCGCGCTTGACAACCTCCATCGCGACTCGCTCGGCGGGACCCCGCTCGCCGAGCACCCGAACTTCACGTTCGAGCAGGCCGACGTCCTCGACGCCGAGCGGCTCACCGAGCTCGTGCGCGGCGCGACCCACGTCGTCCACTGCGCCGGCATCGCCGGCGTCGACACGGTCCTCGAAAGCCCCGTCCGCACGATGCGCGTGAACGTCGTCGGCACCTACAACGTGCTCGAGGCCGCGCTCGCGACGCAGGGCACGCTCGAGCGGCTCGTGGACTTCTCGACGAGCGAGGTCTTCGGCCAGCACGCGTTCAACGTGCACGAGGCGCACGTGACGACCATCGGCTCGGTCGGCGAGGCGCGCTGGACCTACGCCGTCTCGAAGCTCGCCGGGGAGCACATGGCGCACGCGTATCACGCGGAGCTGGACCTGCCGACGACCTCGGTCCGGCCGTTCAACGTCTACGGGCCCGGTCAGATCGGCGGCGGCGCGATCCGGGCCTTCATCGAGCACGCCCTCGCGGGGCGAGACCTGACGATCCACGGCGACGGCTCGCAGATCCGCGCGTGGTGCTACGTCGACGACATGGTCGACGGCGCGCTCCTGGCGCTCGAGCACCCGAGTGCGGTCGGGGAGAGCTTCAACATCGGCAACGCACGCTCTGCGGTCACGATTCACGACCTCGCGCAGCGTGTGAAGCGCCTGACGGGATGCCCGGGCGAGATCGTGTCCCAGCCGCTCCACTACACGGACGTCGAGCTTCGTATTCCGAACGTCGAAAAGGCGCGCACGCTGCTCGGCTTCGACGCCAAGGTCGATCTCGACGAGGGGCTCGAGCGCACGATCGCCTGGTACCGCGAGAAGCTCGGGGCCGCTACCGCGTGACGGAGCCGATCAGGCTCGCCCGGCCCGACGTCGGCGAGGAGGAGCTGGCCGCGCTGGCGGAAGTCCTCGAGAGCGGACAGCTCACGATGGGCTCGAAGGTGGCCGAGCTCGAGGCCGCGCTCGCGGGCGCGGTCGGGACGGCGCACGCGGCAGTGGTCTCCTCCGGAACCGCGGCGCTCCACCTCGCGCTCCTCGCGCTCGAGATCGGGCCCGGCGACGAGGTCGTCGTTCCCGCTTACACCTTTCCCGCGACCGCGAACGTCGTCGAGCTCTGCGGCGCTCGCGCCGTGCTCGCCGATGTCGACCCGGATTCGTTCAACGTCGATCCCGCCGCGGTCGCCGCGGCCGTGACCCCGACGACGCGGGCGGTCATGGTCGTCCATCTCTTCGGGCGGCCGGCCGAGTGGGAGGCGCTCCAGACCGCCGTTCCGCAGGAGGTGGCGCTCGTCGAGGACGCGGCCGGCGCGCTCGGCGCGCGCTATCGCGACACGCGCTGCGGCGCGCTCGGCGTCGCGGGATGCCTGTCGTTCCATCCGCGCAAGATCGTGACGACGGGCGAGGGAGGAGCAGTCACGACGGACGAGGCAGCCCTCGACGACGCGGTGCGGCGACTCCGCCACCACGGTTGGGAGGCGCTCGGGGACATGCGCGCGCCGGGCTTCAACTACCGGTTGCCGGATCTCCTGTGCGCGATCGGGATCCCGCAGGTGGCGCGCCTCGAGCAGCTCCTCCGCGACCGCGAGCGTGTCGCCGGCTGGTACACGGAGCGGCTCGAGAGCCTCCTGCCGACGCCGCGGGCCGCCGGAGGAGATCGGCACGGCTGGCAGGCGTACGTCGTCCAGCTCGACCGGCGCGACGAGGCCCTCGCCGGCCTGCGCGACCAGGGGATCGAGGCGCAGATCGGGACGTGGGCGCTGCACCGGCTCGAGCCGTACCGCGCGCAAGGCGAGTTCCCGGGCGCGGAGCGGGCCTTCGACCGCGCGCTCGCGCTCCCGTTCCACACCCGGCTCACGGAGGCGGACGTCGATCGCGTGGTCTCGGCCTTGACGCGCTATGTAAGTGAGTGATAACTTACCTCGTCTCATGGCGACGAAGGCGAGGCAGACGGCGGCGGTCCGGCGCGAGGCGGTGCTCGAGGCCGCGCGCCACGAATTTGCGCTTCGCGGCCTGCACGGCGCCTCGACCGACGCGATCGCACGCCGGGCAGGCATCTCGCAGCCATACCTCTTCCGCCTCTTCGGCACGAAGAAGGAGCTCTTTCTCGCGGTCAACAACGCCTGCTTCGCGGAGACGTTGGAGGTCTTCCGGCGCGCGGCATCCGGGACGTCGGGGAAAGACGCGCTGCGGGCGATCGGCGACGCCTACCGCAACCTGATCGAAGACGATCGCACGATGCTGCAGGGCCAGCTCCAGGCCTACGCGGTGTCGGTCGACGACGACGACGTCCGGGAGGCGACCGCGCGCGGCTACGGGCGGCTCGTCGACTACGTCGAGACCGTCTCGGGTGCCGATCGCCCGACGATCTCGGCTTTCTTCGCGACGGGGATGCTCCTGAACGTCCTCGCGGCGATGGACTACGCGCTCGGCGCCGACCCGCGTCACGACTGGGTCGCGCGGCTCGTAGATGGCTGCAAGGAGGAGACGTAATCTCTTTTTTCACCTGCGAATGAGTGATCAATCACTACACCGGATGAGGAGGCCAACCCGATGAACACGAACAGACTGCTCTCGACCCGCGGGCTCGCCTCCACGAGCGCCCGTCACCCCTGGAGGACGATCGGCGCCTGGCTCGTGGTCGTCGTGCTCGCCGTCGCCGCCGTCGGCAGCCTGCTCGGCGGAAGCCTCACGACCGAGGGCGCGCCCACGAACGACCCGCAATCGCAGCAGGCGCTCGACGTCCGGGACGCGGCGTTCGCCGTCGATCCGGCGATGCAGACGACCGACCTCGTCGTGGTGCGCTCCGAGGAGCATACGGTCGACTCGCCTCAGTTCGAGAGCTTCGTCCGCGGGCTGGTCGCGCGGAGCGAGACCGCAGCGCTCGGCGACGCCCGCACGTATCTCGCTGGCGGGAGCGGCTCGCTCGTCTCGGCGGACCGGCACGCGACCCTGCTGCCGCTGGCTTTCGCCGACGACGGTGAAGTCGAGGACGCCGTCGCCGAGGTCGAGGCCGCCGACGAGGACGCGGCCTTCTCGGTCTCCATGACCGGCGAGGAGACGCTCGACCACGACTTCAACGCGCTCTCGCAGGAGGATCTCGAGAACGGCGAGCTGAAGTTCGGGCTCCCGGCCGCGCTCATCATCCTGCTGCTCGTCTTCGGTGCGGTCATCGCCGGGCTCGTGCCGCTCGTGATGGCGATCGTCTCGATCCTGGTCGCGCTCGGCCTGACGGCCCTGCTCGCGCAGCAGTTCGAGCTCTCGATCTTCGTCGTGAACATGCTCACGGGCATGGGCCTCGCCCTCGGGATCGACTACTCGCTCTTCGTCGTCTCGCGCTACCGCGAGGAGCGTGGTCGCGGCCGCGGCGAGCTCGCAGCGATCGAGGCCGCCGGCGCGACCGCGAGCCGGGCGGTGCTCTTCAGCGGCACCGTGTTCGTCGTCGCGATGTTCGGGATGCTGCTCGTGCCGAACTCGATCATGCGCAGCCTCGCCGTCGGCGCGATCCTCGTCGGCATCGTCTCCGTCATCGCCGCTCTCACGTTGCTTCCGGCCGTCCTCGGCTTGCTAGGCGACCGTGTGAACGCGCTTCGCATCCCGTTCATCGGGCGCCGCGTGCTCGAGTCGTCGAGCACGGAGGGACGCTTCTGGGGCGGGATCGTGCGGCGTGTGCTGCGCCGGCCGGTCTGGAGCCTTGCCCTCTCGGTCAGCGTGCTGCTCGTGCTCGCCGCGCCGGTTCTCGGCATGAGCACGGGTACCAGCGGCGTCTCCTCCCTCCCCGACCGCTTCGTCTCCAAGCAGGGCTTCGAGGCGCTCGAGCGCGACTTCCCGGGCACGACGACCGACCCCGTCGAGGTCGTCGTCGCGGAAGGGGCGTCGCGCGAGGACGTGACGCGCGGGCTCGAGGAGCTGCGTGCGGCGCTCGCGTCCGATCCCCGCTTCGGGAGCGGCGAGATCACGCGCTCTGCGGACGGCGAGGTCGCGATCCTGACCGTGCCCGTGGCCGGAGACCCGGCGACCCCTGAGGCGGTCTCCGCAGTCCGCGAGCTCCGCTCGACCACGGTTCCGGAGGCGTTCGCCGAGACGGACGCCGATGTGCTCGTCGGCGGCTCGACCTCCGAGAACATCGACTACTTCGACTCGGTGATCGATCCGGCGCCGTACGTGATCGCGTTCGTCCTCCTGCTGACCTTCCTCCTGCTCACCGTCGTCTTCCGCTCGGTCGTGATCGCCGCGACGGCGGTTCTTCTGAACCTGCTCTCCGTCGGCGCGGCCTACGGGCTGCTCGTGCTCGTCTTCCAGGAAGGCGTGGGAGCGGGGCTGCTCGGCTTCCAGCAGACGGACTCGATCGAGGCGTGGGTGCCGCTCTTCCTCTTCTCGGTGCTCTTCGGGCTCTCGATGGACTACCAGGTCTTCCTGCTCTCCCGGATCCGCGAGCGCTTCGACGAGACCCGCGACACCACCGACGCCGTCACGTACGGTGTGGGGTCGACCGCGCGGATCATCACCGGGGCCGCGCTGATCATCGTCGCCGTGTTCTCGGGCTTCGCCCGCGGCGACCTGATCATGTTCCAGCAGATGGGCTTCGGAGTCGCGATCGCGCTCCTGATCGACGCGACGCTCATTCGCTCGGTCGTGCTTCCGAGCGCGATGAGGCTTCTCGGAGACTGGAACTGGTACCTGCCGCGCTGGCTCGAGTGGCTGCCGCGGCTCCAGGTCGAGGGCGAACCCCCGGCGCCGACCGCGCGGCGCCCGGCGACGGCGATCGAGCCGAGCCCGAACCAGTAGGAGGGCTTGGCGAAAACAGGCGCTGTGCTGCCGGGGGAACGCTGGATCGCCGGCACCCCAGCGACGAGGCCCGTTCCGCCAACGCTAGTCGCAGGTCGCATGGGCGAGGCGCGCCGCCTCGCCCCGGGCCGCGGCGCCGGGGACGCTGGTACGGTCGCCGCGTGCCAGGAACCGGTGCCCGCGGGGGCTGCGAGTCGTGACCCGGCGCATCCGGGTCGTTGGGACGATCCTGCTGACCGGCGCGGCGGTCGCCTACCTCGCCTGGAAGATCGACCTCTCGACGACGCTCGAGGTGCTCGAGGAGACGGAGCTCGGCTGGTTCGCGCTCTCCGCCGCGATCATGGTCTTCACCGTGCCGGTGCTCGCCGCGCGCTGGCAGGCGCTCCTTCGCGCACACGCGATCGAGGAGCGGCTCCCCTGGCTGACACGTGCGTATCTCGTTGCCTACGCGGCGGGACAGGTCCTCCCGACGTCGCTGGGCGGGGATGCGGTGCGCGTCCTCGAGACGGCGAGGCGCCACGTCGGCCGCGCGACTGCGA
>Ga0299913_10000699_pt1 | contig 22472 bp, 23 predicted proteins | sample RVTome_9_FD_201360 | JGI IMG/M metagenome (GOLD analysis project Ga0299913, IMG submission 201360) | Soil microbial communities from uranium-contaminated site in the Upper Colorado River Basin, Wyoming, United States - RVT155D38 (version 2) ... | reverse complement strand
GGATCGGGCCGGTCGTCGCCGGGTCCGCGCTCACCGTGATCCTGGCCAGCGCGAGCATGGCGCTGGCCCACATCGGGATCTTCCACACCACCGGGCCCGCGATCGCGCTCGGGGTGGCGGTCACGCTGCTGCTCTGCCTCACCCTGCTCCCGGCCGGGATGCTGCTGCTCGGGCGCCGCGGCTGGCTGGACCCGCGACGGCGCCGGAGGGTGGCCGGGGGGTGGCACCGGGTGGCCGCGACCGTCGTCGCCCGGCCCGGCCGGGTGCTGGCTGCCGGGCTGCTGCCGCTGATCGTGCTCGCGTCGTTCTACCCCGCGCTGGAGCGGACCTTCGACGAGCGGGGCGGGCAGCCCGACGACACCGAGAGCAACCGGGGCTACGAGCTGCTGGCCGCGCACTACCCGCTCAACGAGGCGCTGGCCGACTACGTGCTGATCCGCTCCGACCACGACCTGCGCAACGCGCGCGACCTGGCGGCGCTCGAGCAGGCCGCGGCCTCGGCCGCCCGGACCTCCGGCGTCGACTCGGTCCGTTCGGTGACACGGCCGGACGGCGCCCGGATCCCGCAGGCGTCCCTGGGCTACCAGGCCGGCCGGGTGGGCGACCGGCTGCACGCCGCCGACAACAGGCTGGGCGAGGGGGAGTCGGGCGCCGTTCGCCTGGTCTCCGGCGCCGGCGATCTCGACTCCGGGGCAGGTCGGCTGGCCGAGGGAGCCGACGCGGCGGCGGCCGGAGCGGGGCGGCTCGTCTCCGGCGTACGCCGGCTGCACGACGGAGTCGCCCGGCTCGCCGTCGGTGCCGACCGGTCCACCGCCGGCACCCAGCGGCTGCGCGACGGAGCCGACGCCCTCGCCGCAGCGCTGGCGTCCGCCTACGACCAGACGCAGGTGGCCGTCGACGGCCTGGGCCTCGCCCACGACGCCCTGACCCGCAGCCTCACCTGCGGGCTCGACCCCTACTGCCGGCGTGCCCGTGACGGGATCCGCCGGATCTACGTCGGGGAGCGGGACCGGCTGCTGCCGGGGCTGCGCCGGGCCGTGGACGCCGCCGGCAGGATCGCCGACGGGACCGCCGACCTCGGCGCCGGCCTGGCCCGGCTCGAGGAAGGGCTGGACCGGGTCGAGCGCGGTGCGGCAGAGCTGGCCAGCGGCCAGGACACGATGCGGACCCAGCTCGGCAGGCTCGCCGACGGGGCGGACGGGCTCAGCGCCGGCACGGACGAGTTCACGGGCGGGACGCAGCGGCTGAGCACGGCGGTCTCGGACCTGAGGTCGGGGCTGGACCGCGCCTCGACGTACCTCCGCGACACGCGCCGGGTCGCCCGTGACCCGGCGATCGGCGGCTTCTACCTGCCGCCCGTGGCCCTCGACGACCCGCGGTTCGCGCTCAGCACGCGCGTCTACCTCTCCGAAGACGGCCGCACCGCCCGGTTCGTCGTGCTCGGCGCGACCGACGGGTTCGGGACCGAGGCGTCCGAGCGGGCGAGGGAGGTACGGGAGGCCGTCGTCGACGGGCTGCGGGACACCCGGCTGGCCGACGCCGAGGTCAGCGCCACCGGTCTCGCCACCCTGAACGCCGACCTCGCCGATCTCGCGGACGACGACTTCGCGCTCGTGGCGACGGTGACGCTCGGCGCCGTCTTCCTGGTGCTGCTGCTCCTCCTCCGCAGCCTGGTGGTCGCGCTGGTGCTGCTCGCCTCCGTGCTGCTGTCGTACGCCGCGGCGATGGGCCTCGGCGTCCTGCTCTGGCAGACCCTGCTCGACCGGCCGATCGAGTGGACGGTGCCGCTGATCGTGTTCGTGCTGCTGGTGTCCGTCGGCGCCGACTACAACCTGCTGCTGGCCAAGCGGATCCGGGAGGAGGCGCCCGACGGCGACCGGGCGGGGATCGCCCGGGCGGTCGCGGCCACCGGCGGCGTGATCACCGCCGCGGGTCTGATCTTCGCCGCCAGCATGGTCGCGCTGATGACCGGCAGCGTGGTCACCCTGGCCCAGATGGGGTCGATCATCGCGATGGGCCTGCTTCTCGACACGTTCGTCGTGCGCACCCTGGTCGTCCCGGCCGCGGCGACGCTCCTCGGGTCCCGCCTGTGGCGGCGGCCGGCCCCGGCGACCTGAGCCCTCCCCCTTGCCGCGGTGCGACGGGCGGAGCATGGTGGGGAGAGGCAGAAGGAGGTGTGTGGTGCAGGCACATGTGGGAGACCGTCTGGTCGTCGAGGGACGCACAGTCGACATCAAGCGGCGCGACGGCGAGGTGATCGAGGTCCGGGGAGAGGACGGGGCTCCGCCGTACGTCGTGCGCTGGTCGGACGGACACGAGGGGCTGACGTTCCCCGGCCCCGACGCGCACGTCGTACCGAAGGAGTAGTCGGTCGTGCGCCCTAGCGTGTGCCAGGGCGCACGCTCGGGGGGCCTTGATCAGGGCCGACACCCTGGGCCGCGACGACCTCGTGGTCTGGTCAGGGTGATTCCCGATACGCGATGTGGCGACGCGTCTGGTGAGATTGGCACATGCGGTTCCTCGCCTCGGTGAAACAGCGCCTGGCCCAGCGCTTGCTCGAGCGTTCGATGAGCAACGGGCTCGACCTGCGCAAGTTCCGGTTCTTCCCCGAGTCGCTCCGGGTCCCGTTCAAGCGCGACGGGCTGGACCCGGTGCCCGAGCTGACCCGGATGCGGGAGGCCGAAGGGGTCACCAAGCTGACCGAGCTTTTCGGACGCGGGGTCTGGGTGGTGACCGGCTACGACGCCGCCCGGGCCGTGCTCGCCGCGGGTCACGACTACTCCAACGACCTGGGCCAGTTCGTGTCGCAGGAGGGCCGCGACGCCAAGGATCAGGTCGGTGGGCTCGGCATGACGGACCCGCCGAACCACACGACGCTGCGCCGCTACCTCACCCCGGAGTTCACCAAGAAGCGGCTGGCCCGGCTGGAGCCGGTGATCGAGCGGATCGTCGCCGAGCGGCTCGACGCGCTGGCCGCCGCGGGTCCCACCGTGGACCTGGTCAAGGACTTCGCCTTCCCGGTGCCCTTCGAGGTGATCTGCGAGCTGCTCGGCCTGCCGGTCGCCGACCGGGCCAGGTTCCACAGCCTCGGGGTGGCGCGGTTCGACCTCACCGAGGGGGCATCCGGCTCGTTCGACGCGGCCGGTCACTCGCGTGACTTCCTGATCAACGCGGTCGCCAAGCAGCGTGAGAACCCGGGACCCGGGCTGATCGGCGCGCTGCTCACCGACCACGGCGACGACCTCGACGACATCACCCTCGGCGGGCTCGCCGACGGTGTCTTCCTCGGCGGCTATGAGACCTCCGCGAGCATGCTCGCCCTCGGGACCTACCTCCTGGCGACCAACCCGGAGGCGATGGCGCTGATGCACGAGGACGACGAGGCGATCGACCGGGTGGTCGAGGAGATGCTCCGCTATCTCAGTGTGGTCCAGCTGGCGTTCGTGCGTTTCGCCCGCCGCGACCTCGAGCTCGGCGGCCAGCAGATCAGGGCCGGAGACGCCATCGGGGTCTCGGTGCTCACCGCCAACCGGGATCCCGCGCTGGGGCCGGACATGGACACCTTCGACCCGCGCAGGGAGCCCACCCGGCACCTGGGATTCGGGCACGGGCTGCACCGCTGCGTCGGATCGGAGCTGGCCCGGATGGAGCTGCGGATCGCGCTCCGCGAGCTGGCCCGCCGGTTCCCCGACCTGCAGGTGACCGCCACCATCTCCGACCTGGAGTTCCGCAAGCTCTCCGCCGTGTACGGCGTGGAGGCACTGCCGGTGCGCCTCGTCGCCCGCGCGTCCCAGACCGCCTGAGCAGGCGCCGCATGGACAAGCACCGCCTCGTCAGCTTCGTGCAGAAGCGCCTGTTCAACCCGGTGGTGCGCCCGGCACTGGAACGTGGGGTGCGCATTCCCGGGTACGCCGTGCTGGAGACCATCGGGCGCACGAGCGGGCTGCCGCGGCGTACGCCGGTGGGTGACGGGCTCGACGGCGACACGTTCTGGATCGTCGCCGAGCACGGCCGGCGGGCGGCGTACGTGCGCAACATCGAGGCGAACCCGCGGGTCCGGGTGCGGGTGCGCGGGAAGTGGCGGAGCGGCACCGCCGTACCGATGCCGGACGACGACCCCCGCGAGCGTCAGCGGTTCCTCGGCGGGCTGCGGTGGAGCGCGCGGACGAACGCGGCCGCGGTCCGCGCGTTCGGCACCGACCTGATGACCGTCAGGATCGACCTGGAGGCGTGCGGCAATGTGCCTGCCGTTAGTGACTAGCGCCAAGGGTCCAGCATCCCGAGCAACTCGGACTTGCCCGGACGGTGTTCCGTGTTTAGCGTGCTAAACCGGAATACTGATACTCTATTCCGAGAAGCCGAGCAGTGCACAGACGGGCAGGTCCATGAGATCTCGGGGCAATGAGCGCAGCGTGCTGACAAGCCCGCAGAGGGTGCCTTGGCCCCCTCACGCAGACGATCCGCGTCCATGGCGACAGACAGCCCGCGGTGGGGTCCGTGAGGATCGAATGTTCAGCGAGGTCGTGACGCGGAGGCCGCCGCTGATCGCGGATCAAGAACTCCACTTGCCCTCGGGCTTGATCGCCGAACTTGACGAGTGCATGCGCGCGATCACGACGCTTGACCATACGCATGCCGCAGACCTCGGACCGCTCGGCGTTCTCTTGCTGCGCACAGAGTCGGTGGCATCGTCCAAGATCGAGCGAGTCGAGGCCTCCGTCGATGATTACGCGCGCGCGCTGCATGGCGTCAAAGCCAACGAGTCGGCGACTTCGATGGTTGCGTCAACGACCGCACTGGAGACCCTGATTCGATCCGTGGACACCCGTCGAGCTATTGAGCTGCAAATGATCAAGGACGCACACCGGGCTCTCATGGTGCAGGATCCCAACGAGCTTGCGTACGCGGGCAAGGTACGTGACATGCAGAACTGGATCGGCGGCAGCGATCACTCGCCGCGCGGCGCCCTCTACGTACCGCCGCCGCCGGAAACAGTCGACGCCTATGTGGAAGACCTCATTCACTTTGCCAACCGAAGCGACATGTCTGCCCTGGCTCAGGCTGCAATCGTCCATGCGCAGTTCGAGTCAATCCACCCATTCACGGATGGCAACGGGCGCATCGGCCGCGCGCTGATCAACACTGTCCTTCGACGTCGTGGCGTCACAGAACGTGTAGTGATCCCTCTTGCTTCAGCACTTGTGGCGCGCCGAGAGGAGTACTTCCACGTGCTCAACGCCTATCGCACCGGTGACGCCGGGCCTGTCGTCGTTGCTTTCACACGTTCCTCCGAGGTCGCCGCACGTGAATCCTTGGTCACCGCTGATCGCCTCGGCCAGATGCCGGCTCGATGGTCTGAGCTGAGCGGCCCGCCGCGGCGCGGAAGCGCGGCTCGCCGCATCCTGGATGGCCTGCTGGAGTTCCCCATCTTCTCCACTGACGAGATGGCCGCACGCGTAGGTGGCGCCACCTCCAGTGTCTACAGTGCCGTGAGCCGGCTGCACGAGGCAGGTGTCATCCGACCGCTCACCAAGCGGACTCGAAACCAAGTGTGGGGCGCGGTAGATGTGCTCGGTGAATTGGACGACTTGAGCGTGCGAATCGCGGTCGCTGTGCGCGAGGACCCTAGCCCTTGGGCCTGACGGCTCGCGCAACTCCCTTCACAACACCCACGAGCACGTTGCCCCAGCTGAAATGGTCGTCCCACAGCACGATCCGGCCGTCCTCCACCCGGAACGTGCCGCAGACCCAGAAGTCGGAGACGAACCGGCCCCGGCCGAGGAAGTCGGTGCGCTCCGTGAGCACGACCGGGCCGGTTGCCGCGACGTGGTGGAGCTCGGCGGAGAAGCTGACCCGGCGCGGCTCCATGCTGCGGAGCAGCCCGCCGACCCGGCGCGCACCGCGGACCGTCGGCATCCCGGTGTTGCGCCACTTCACGTCGTCGTCGAGCAGATCGGCGGCGGCCGCCGCATCCTTCTGGTTAAGCAGGTCGAAGAACCGGCGTACGACGGCCTCGGGGTCCATCCGCCCAACCTAGGACACCCGCAACTGGCCGCAAACGACGTGCCCGCGGGCTTGGGCGCGTCATCTGCCGCCAGTTGCAGCGACTCAGGACTGGGAGGTGGCTGCGGGGAACTGCCCTACTTCTTCGCGGCCATCCGGTACTGCCGCACGGACAGCGGAGCGAAGATCGCCACGATGACCGCCGCCCACAGCAGCGAGTAGATCACCGGGTTCTGCATCGCCCAGGAGTCCGGCACCGGAATGCTCGGGTCGAGGTTGCCGAACAGGTCGCGGCAGGCCAGGGCCACCGTGGACACCGGGTTCCACTCCACGAACGTGCGCAGCACACCGGAGAACGACTCCTGCGGCACGAAAGCGTTGGAGACGAACGTCAGCGGCATGATCACGATGAAGGATGCGTTGTTGACGACCTCCACGCTCGGGACCAGCAGGCCGACGTAGGCCATGATCCAGCTGATCGCATAGGCGAACGTCAGCAGGAGCAGCAGGCCGAGCGCCGCGTCGACGACGCCCTCCCGGATCCGCCAGCCGACCAGCAGCCCGGTCAGGGCCATGATGACCAGCGTGATGACGTTGTAGGCGACGTCGGAAGTGGTCCGCCCGACCAGCACCGCCGACTGTGACATCGGCAGCGACCTGAACCGGTCGATGATGCCCTTCTGCATGTCGTCGGCCAGGCCGTAGCCGGTGAATGTCGCCCCGAACACCACGGTCTGGACGAAGATCCCGGGGACCAGGAACTCCTTGTAGTCGATGTTTCCGGGCGGGTCGATCGCACCGCCGAACACGTAGGCGAAAAGCAGCACGAACATGATCGGCGAGATCAGGACGAACACCAGGATGTCGGGAACCCGCTTGATCTTGATCAGGTTGCGCTTGGCCATCACCCAGCCGTCGCCCAGCGCGCTCACCACACCGCCGGTGCGGATCACCGGCTCCCTCAGCTCCGCGGTCATGCCGGCACCTCCTCGGGCGTCTCGGTCTTCTCGGACTCGTCCTCGAGCTCGGCCACGTGGCCGGTGAGGGCGAGGAACACGTCGTCGAGGGTGGGCCGACGCAGGCCGATGTCGACCACCTCGATCCCGTTCTCCTCGAAGCCCCGGAGCACCCGCATCAGCGCCCGGGCGCCGCCGTCGACCGGCACGTTGAGGGCCCGGCCGTTGTCCCCGGCCTGGATCTCGCCGCAGGCCGCCTCGGCCAGCACCCGGCTCGCCGTCTCACGCTGCCCCGCATCCGAGAGCACGACCTCGATCCGCTCGCCCCCGGTCTCGGACTTGAGCGTGTCGGCGGTGCCGCGGGCGATGGCCCTGCCGTGGTCGATCACCACGATGTCGTCGGCCAGCCGGTCGGCCTCCTCGAGGTATTGCGTGGTCAGCAGCAGCGTCGCGCCGGAGGCGACGAGGTCGCGGATCACCTCCCACATCTGCTGCCGGGCGCGCACGTCGAGCCCGGTCGTGGGCTCGTCGAGGATCAACACCGGCGGCGCGGCGACCAACGCCCCCGCAAGGTCGAGCCGGCGGCGCATGCCGCCGGAGTAGGTCTTCGACGGCCGGTCGCCAGCCTCGGCGAGGTCGAACCGATCGAGCAGCTCGCGCGCCCGCTCGCGCGACCGCGCCTTGCCCAGGCCGTAGAGCCGGCCGACCATCTCGAGGTTCTCGTAGCCGGTCAGGTGCTCGTCGACCGCGGCGTACTGCCCCGACAGGCCGATCCGCGCGCGCACGCCCGCGGGGTCGGCGAGCACGTCGACACCGGCGACCATGGCGCTGCCGGCGTCCGGCTGGATCAGTGTCGCCAGCACCCGGACGGCGGTCGTCTTGCCGGCCCCGTTGGGGCCCAGCAGCGCCAGCACAGTGCCCTCGGGCACCGACAGGTCGAGGCCGGCCAGCGCCTCGACGTCCTTGTATCGCTTGACCAGGCCCTCGGCCCGGATCATCTCGCCCATCTGACTCCTCCCGACAACGTCTTCCGGACGGTAGTGACCTCCGCCGACAGCCTGAATCATCGGGAAGCCAACCGCTAGTAGGTTTCCGGACGTGCACTTCGTCGGGATCGATCTCAGCTGGGGCGGCCGGCAGCCGACCGGCCTGGCGGTCCTCGACGAGCGCGCCCGGCTGGTGCACCTCGCCGCCGTGAGGACCGACGAGGAGATCGTCGACGCGCTGACGCCGTACGTCGACGGCCCGTGCTTGGTCGGGATCGACGCGCCGCTCATCGTCACCAACCCGACCGGCTCCCGCGCCGCCGAGCAGGCGCTGAGCAAGGACTTCCGCCGGTTCGACGCCGGCGCGCACCCGTCCAACACCGGGAAGCCGGAGTTCAGCGACGGCACCCGCGGGGCCCGGCTCTGCGCCGCGCTTGGCCTGGACATGAACCCGCGCTCGGGTCGCCCGCGGCGCGCCATCGAGGTCTACCCGCACCCGGCGACGGTCGTGCTGTTCGGGCTCGAGCGGATCCTGCGCTACAAGCAGAAGCGGGGCCGCGACCTGGCGCTCCTGCGGGACGAGCTGCTGACCCTGATGACCCACGTCGAGGCGCTCGTCGCCACCGGGGACGACTGGGCGCGGCTGCGCGCGCAGGTCGAGTCCGCCACCCGCAAGAGCCAGCTCCGCGTGGTGGAGGACCAGGTCGACGCGGTCGTCTGCGCCTACGTCGCGCTGTTCGCCGACCGCTGGCCCGAGCGCACCGCGACCTACGGCGACTTCGAGAGCGGCTACATCGTCACCCCGGCGCTGCCCGACGGCCCGCACCGACCCGACGCCGTACACGCCGCGATACAGGAGTACGCCGCCCGCGAGCCCGAGCTGGTCGCGGCGGCGCAGCAGTTCGTCACCCTGGTGACGAGCATCCTCGACGAGGCGGGCATCAACTACCTCAGCGTGACCGGCCGGACCAAGGGTGTGGCGTCGTTCGCCCAGAAGGCCGGCCGCCTGGTCGACGGCCGCCCGGCGTTCCCGGACCCGCTGCGCGACATCACCGACCAGATCGGCGTCCGGGTGATCACCTATGTCCACAGCGACGTGTCGGCCGTCGCCGACCTGCTCGACGACCAGGTCGTCGTGAAGGACGACCGCGACATGGGCCAGGAGACCGCGAGCGAGGGCCGCTTCGGCTATGCCAGCCGGCACCTCTTGATCACCCTCGACGCCGCCCGCGAGAGCGACCCGGCGTACGCCGCGATGCGCCACCGGGTCGCACAGGTGCAGGTGCGGACGGTGCTGCAGCACGCGTGGGCGGAGTTCGAGCACGACATCCGCTACAAGGGCACGGTGCCCGAGGAGCACGTCCGTGACCTGGACCGGCGGTTCACGCTGGCCGCGGGGCTGCTCGAGCTGGCCGACCAGGAGTTCTCGATGATCCGCGAGCGGCTGCGCACCGGCACCCCGGAGCACTCGGAGGCGGCCGCGGACGACCCGCGGATCGACCCGCGCGAGCTGGCGGCCTTCCTCGCCGGGCAGTACGAGGACGCCGGGTGGTCCCGCACCGACCACTACGCCTGGATCTCCGGGCTGTTGCTCGAGCTCGGCGTCACCTCGCTGGACGAGCTCGCGGAGGTGGTGCGCGGCAGCGGCGGCGAGGACCTCAACGAGCGGATGGGCTACCGCTACCCGCCCGGCGCGGTCCGCCGGCTCGACGACGCCCTGCTGGCGGCGTACGGCGAGCGCTACGTCTCTCTGCACGGCAACGCCCACCGGGTCGACGCACTGCGGGCCCGCTTGGAGAAGCTCACATGACTGCGGTGGTGGTCGGCGGGGCGAACATGGACGTCAAGGCCCGCAGCACGCGCCCGATCGTGACCGGCACCAGCAACCCCGGCCACGTCGTGAGGTCGCCCGGCGGGGTGGGCCGCAACGTCGCGGAGAACCTGGCCCGACTGGGCACCCCGACGGTCCTGGTGGCCGCGGTGGGTGCGGATCCTCTCGGCGACGAGCTGCTGGCGGCGACGGAGTCGGCCGGCGTCGACGTCCGGTTCGTCCGCCGGGTGTCCGGCCGCACCGGCACCTACGTCGCCGTGCTCGACGCCGCGGGCGAGCTCGCCGTCGCGGTCTCCGACATGGCGGCCACCGAGGCGCTGACGGCGTCCGACGTCCGGGCGGCCGGGTCGGCGATCGCGGGGGCCGGCCTGGTGGTGCTGGACGGCAACCTGACCCGGGCAACCCTGATCGCCGCCTGGGACCTGGCGGTCGGGGCCGGGGTGCCGGTGGTGATCGACCCGGTCAGCGTCCCGAAGGCTGCGGCGCTGGTCGACCTGCTCGACGGCAGCCGGCCGCTGTTCGCGATCACGCCCAACCTCGATGAGCTGGCCGTGCTCGGAGACTCCGTCGACCTGGTGTCCCGCGGCGTCGAGCTGGTGTGGGCGCGGTGCGGAGCCGAGGGGTCTCGGCTGGTGACCAGCGCGGGCTCGACGAGGCTGCCGTCGACGACGCCCGCCGAGGTCGTCGACGTCACGGGGGCGGGCGACGCGATGCTGGCGGCGTTCTGCCACGGCGTACTCTCCGGCGACGACCCGGTCGCAGCCGCCCGGCTGGGCCACGCGGCCGCGGCACTCACCGTGGCCTCCGCGTCCACGGTCCGTCCCGACCTGAGGGAGGCGCTGGCATGACGCATCCGATGCTGACGGTGACCGACGAGGTCGCCACCGCGCTCGCCGCGGGCCGGCCGGTGGTCGCACTGGAGAGCACGATCATCAGCCACGGGATGCCCTACCCGCGCAACGTGGAGATGGCCGTCGAGGTGGAGGGCATCGTCCGCGACGGCGGGGCGGTGCCGGCCACCATCGCGGTCCTCGACGGGCGGCCGCGGATCGGGCTGACCCGCGACGACCTGGAGCTGCTGGCCAGCGATCCCGACGTGGTGAAGGTCAGCGTCCGCGACCTGCCGTACGTCGTCGCCCGCGGCCTGCACGGCGCGACCACCGTGGCCTCGACGATGCGGCTGGCGGGGCTGGCCGGGATCGCTGTGTTCGTCACCGGCGGGCTCGGCGGCGTCCACCGCGGGGCCCAGCGGACCTTCGACATCTCGGCCGACCTGACCGAGCTCGGGTCGACGCCCGTGGCCGTGGTCAGCGCCGGGGTGAAGAGCATCCTGGACATCGGCCTGACGCTGGAGACGCTGGAGACCCGCGGGGTGCCGGTCCTGGTGCACGGCAGCGACGAGTTCCCGTCGTTCTTCTCCCGCGCCAGCGGTCACCCCGCGCCGATGCGGGTCGACTCCGCGGCCGAGGTGGCCGCGGTGATGCGGGCCGCCTGGTCGCTCGGGCTGCCCTCCGGGATCGTGGTCGCCAACCCGATCCCGGCCGAGGACGAGATCCCCGCCGAGGAGATCGGCGGGATCATCGACCGGGCACTGGGCGACGTGGACCGGCTGGGCATCACCGGCAAGGACGCCACGCCGTACCTCCTCGGCCGGATCGTCGAGATCACCGACGGCGCCAGCCTGACCGCCAACATCGCGCTGGTGCGCAACAACGCCCGGCTCGGGGCCGCGATCGCGGGGGAGTACGCAGCGGGCTGAAGGGGGAGGAATCCCTGGCTACCCAGGGATCCAGCCCTAGACAACTCGCGCCATTTGTCTCACGATCGGGACATGGAGGCGCAGACGTCCGAGCCGCCGCGGTACCGCCCCGGCGGCGGTGAGGCCTGGCGCAACCCCTGGCCGGCGTACGCCGCGCTCCGCGACCACGACCCGTTGCACCACGTGGTGCCCGAGCGGGCTCCGGACCGGGACTACTTCGTGCTGACCCGGCACGCCGACGTGATGGCGGCCGCGGTCGACACCGCGACGTTCAGCAGCGCGAGCGGGCTGACGGTGGAGTACGACGAGCTGGAGACCATGGGCCTCGCGGACAACCCGCCGATGGTGATGCAGGACCCGCCCGACCACACGGCGTTCCGGCGGCTGGTCTCCCGTGGCTTCACCCCGCGGGCGGTGGTCGGCGTCGAGCCGGCGGTGCGGGCGTTCGTCCGCGAGCGCCTGGAGCGGATCGCGGCCCGCGGCGAGGGCGACATCGTGGCCGAGCTGTTCAAGCCGCTGCCGAGCATGGTGGTGGCGCACTATCTCGGCGTACCGGAGGACGACCGGGACCGGTTCGACGGCTGGACCGACGCGATCGTGGCCGCCGGATCCGCGGGGCAGCCGCTGGGCGCGGCCGATGCGATCACCGAGATGCTCGGGTACTTCGGCGGGCTGATCGAGCGACGCCGCCGCGACCCGGGCGACGACACGGTCTCGCACCTGGTGGCCGCCGGGGTGGGCGACGACGACCGCGGGCTGCTCTCGATCCTGGCCTACGTCTTCACCATGGTCACCGGCGGCAACGACACCACGACCGGGATGCTCGGCGGGGCGGTGCAGCTGCTCACCGAGCGCCCCGACCAGCGCGACCTTCTCGTCGCGGACCGCGACCTCATCGGGCCTGCTGTCGAGGAGCTGCTCCGGCTGACCTCGCCGGTGCAGGGCCTGGCCCGGACGACCACCCGCGACGTCACCCTGCACGGCGTCACCATCCCGGCCGTGCGCAAGGTGCTGCTCCTGTACGCCGCGGCGAACCGCGACCCGCGCCGCTACGGCCCCGACGCCGACGAGCTCGACGTCCGCCGCAACCCGGGGCAGATCCTGACGTTCAGCCAGGGCAACCACTTCTGCCTCGGCGCCAACGCGGCCCGGATGGAGGCGCGGGTCGCACTGGAGGAGCTGCTCGCCCGGTGTCCGTCGTTCACCGTCGACATCGACGCGATCGAGTGGGCGCCGGGGCCGTACGTACGCCGGCCCACCACCGTGCCGTTCCGGGTACAAGCGTGATTGCGGCGAGGTCTCGGGCGCGCCGGTGCGGCGGTGGGTCTGCCACCGAATCCGGGGGCCGAAAAGGTGGCAGGGGCACCGCTGGGCTCGGGCGCGCCGGTGCGGCGGTGGGTCTGCCACCGAATCCGGACGCAGAACGGTGGCTAAGGCACCGCTGGGCCGGGGCGGCGCGGTGCGGCGGTGGGTCTGCCACCGAATCCGGACGCAGAACGGTGGCTGAGGCACCGCTGGGCCGGGGCGAGCGACGAGGCCGGGCATGACCGGCTGGCTGGGCGAGGAGCGCGGCCGGCTCGCGGCCGAGCGGATCCTGGACGCCGCCGGCGAGCTGTTCGTCGAGCGCGGCGTGGGTGCGGTCGGGATGGGGGAGATCGCCCGGGCTGCGGGCTGCTCGCGGGCCACGCTCTACCGCTACTTCGCCGACCGCGATGAGCTGCACACCGCGTTCGTGCACCGAGAGGCGCGACGGGTCGGCCGGGAGGTGGCCGAGGCGGTCGGCGGCGTCGACGACCCGGCCGGGCTGGTGACCGAGGCGGTGCTGGACGCCGTACGCCGGGTGCGGGAGACGCCCACCCTCGCGGCCTGGTTCGCGCAGGGCGACGCGGCCCGGACGGCGGCGCTCGCCCAGTCGTCGGCGGTGATCGAGGCGCTCGGCCTGAGCGTGGCCGACGACCCCGACGACGCGCGCTGGCTGGTGCGGGTGATCCTGTCGCTGCTCACCGTGCCGGGGCGGGACGACGCGGACGAGCGGGCGATGGTCGAGCGGTACGTCGCCCCCCGCGTAGATTCGCAGCCATGACCCCTGCCGAACTGCTGTCCGACTCCCTCGAGCGCGTGCGCGAGAGCGTCCACGAGGTCCTCGACGGGTTGTCGGCCGAGGACCTGACCCACCGGCCGACGCCGGATGCCAACCCGATCGGCTGGCTCGTCTGGCACCTGACCCGGGTGCAGGACGACCACGTCGCCGACGTCGCCGGCACCGAGCAGGTGTGGACCGCCGACGGCTTCGTCGGCCGGTTCGACCTGCCCTACGACACCACCGCCCACGGCTATGGCCAGACGAGCGAGGAGGTGGGGCAGCTCCGTGTCGATGCCGAGCTGCTCGCCGCCTACTACGACGCCGTGCACCGGCGCACGCTGGAGTACGTCGCCGGGCTCGACCCGGACGACCTGGATCGGGTCGTCGACAAGCGCTGGGATCCGCCCGTGACGCTCGGGGCGAGGCTGGTCAGCGTGGTCAACGACGACACCCAGCACGTCGGCCAGGCGGCGTACGCGCGCGGCCTGCTGGGTCGCTGACCTACGCCGGCGCGAGGTCCAGGACCCCGAGGACCTCCGGGTCGGCGAGCAGCTCGATCTCGGTGATCCGGCCGTCCTCGACGGTGAACGCGAACACCACCCTGGTCTCGCCCCGGTGTCGCCAGGCGGCTCCGGCATACCCGTCGACGAGAGCGAGCCGGGCCCCCTGCGCCCGGCCCGAGAACGTCTCCGCGACCGCCTCCGCGCCGGTCACCAGCGGCTCGGCGCCCATCGCGACGGCCGCCCCGTCGGGGCGGACAACGGCGTCCGGGTCGAGCAGGTCCAGCAGCCCCTGGAAGTCCCCGCCCCGGGAGGCCGTCAGGAACGCGTCCACCACCCGCTGTTGGGTGGCCCGGTCGGCCTCGGGGGAGTGCTCCGGCTCCTGGACCCGCCGCCTCCCCCTGCTGGCCAGCTGCCGCGCGGCGGCGGGCGAGCGGCCGGTGATCGTGGCGATCTCGTCGAACGGCAGCGCGAAGAGGTCGTGCAGCACGAACGCCAGCCGCTCCGCCGGGGACAGCCGCTCCAGCACGACCAGCATCGCGACACCGACCGAGTCGGCCAGCACCGCCTCGTCCTCGGGGCGCACCGCCTCGACGGGGAGCGGTGTGGTGTCGTCGATCGGGTCCTCGCGCCGCGTCCTACGACTGCGCAGCTGGTCGAGACAGATCCGCGACACCACGGTCGTCAGCCAGCCGCCCAGGTTGTCGATCTCGTCGGCGTCCGACCGCGAGAGCCGCAGCCACGCCTCCTGCACAGCGTCGTCGGCCTCGTGCACCGACCCGAGCAGCCGGTAGGCCACCGCCCGCAGGTGGGTCCGGTGCGCCTCGAACTCGGTGGCGATCTCCTGCATGGGTCACATCCTCGGCTCGGCATCCGTCACCACCCTGACGCGCCCCGGCGCGGAGATGTGACCTGGCGGGGGTTGCCCAGCCGGCTCCGTGAGCGGATCGCCGGATGCTACTGACCGTGCTTCGGCTACCTGGCGGCTGCACCGGGCGGTGTCAACCGGTCATCTAGAAGTCGCGACGGTCAGCAACATGGGTGACCCGATACCGCACGAACGACGGTACGGCGATCGCGGCGACGACCGTGCCCACGACCACCAGCACCCCACCGCCCGCGGCGGCGGCCGCCGTACCGACCAGGGCCGCGGAGGCGCCGTGGGCGACGTCGGCGATCCGTGGACCGCCGACGACCACGACGAGGAAGATTCCCTGGAGCCGGCCGCGGACGGCGTCGTCGGCGGCGGACTGCAGCATGCTCATCCGGAACGCGGCCGACGCCATGTCGGCGGCACCGCCGATCACGAGCATCAGCACCGCGCCGATCAGCATCGCCCGGGGCCAGCTGTCGGCCAGGGCGGTGGCCACCCCGAACCCGGTCATCGCGAGACCCCACACCAGGATCGCGACCACCACGGCCAGGCCCTGGCGCGAGATCCGCGACACCCACCCGGAGAACACCCCGCCCACCACGGCACCCGCCGGGATCGCCGCGAACAACACCGCGAACGCCAGCCCACCCTCCTCGGGCCCGCGGAAGGCCTGGTCGGCGATCTGCGGGAACAGCGCCCGCGGCATGCCGAACACCATCGCGATCAGGTCGACGACGAAGGACATCATCAGCACGGGATGCCCGCGCAGGTAGGCCAGCCCCTCGATGACCGACCGCAGGCCCGGCGCCCGGGCGGGCGCTCCCTCCACCGGCAGCTTCGGCAGCCGGACCACCGCCGAGAGGGTGGCGAAGAGCGTGAAGGTGTCGATCAGGTAGAGGTACTCGATGCCCAGCACCGGGATCAGCACCCCGGCCACCAGCGGTCCGGCGATGGCGCCGGCCTGGAGCACGGTCATGTTCAGCGAGTTCGCGGCCGGCAGCAGCTCCTCGCTGACCAGCTTGGGGATCACGGCTGCCCGGGTCGGCTGGTTGACCGCGAAGAACGCCTGCTGCACGGAGAACAGCCCGAGCAGCAGCCACACGTTCCCGCTGCCCGCCGCCGCCTGCAGCCAGAGCAGGGCGCTGGTCCCGATCAGCCCGAGCGTCGTGACGATCAGGACGGTCCGCCGGTCCATCACGTCGGCGAGCGCCCCGCCCCACAGCCCGAAGACCACCAGCGGCACCAGGCCGAAGACGCCCGTCAGCCCGACGTACGCCGACGACCCGGTCTCGGCGTAGATCTGCGCCGGCACGGCGACCACCGTCAGCTGCGCGCCGACGACGGTGATGATGTTGGTGGTCCACAGCCGCCGGAAGTGGGGGTTGCGCAGCGGGCGGGTGTCGGCGACCAGCCCTCGGATCCGCACTACCCCGGCTACTCGGGTACGGGCGCGACACCCGCGCGGTGCCGTTGCGCGAGCTCGGCGTAGTACGACGGGTTGCCGTCCACCCACTGCTGGGCGGCGGTCCCCTCGATCTGCTTGCGCACCGTTGCCGGCGATCCCGCGGCGAGCACCCCGGCCGGGATCTGGGCCCCGGGCGAGACCATCGAGCCCGCCGCCACCATCGAGCCCGCGGCCAGCCGCGCCCCGTCGAGGAGGGTGCTCCCGTTGCCGAGCAGACCGCGCTCCTCGATCACCGCCCCGTGCACGATGCAGGTGTGGGCGACGGTGGCGCCGGCGCCGATCTCCGCGACCTGGTCCGGCCCGGCGTGGATCACCGAGTTGTCCTGCACGTTGGCGCCCTCGTGCACCACGATCCGGCAGATGTCGGCCCGCAGCACCGCGCCGTACCAGACGCTCGCGCCCTTCTCGACGATGACGTCGCCGATCAGGGTGGCGGTGGGGGCGACGAACGCCTCCGGGTGCACGGTCGGACGGCGGCCCTCGAACTCGAAGAGATGCACCCGCTCACGGTAGTGCGCGCCGATGAGTCGACGCGGCGCGACCGGTCCATCCATCATGAGCGATGTGAGAAAGAAGCAGGGTCCGCTCGACGTGACCTTCACCGAGACGCTCCGGCGCAGCCCCGAGCAGGGCGGCTGGACCTATGTCGTGTGGCCGGGCTCGGCCGAGTACTTCGGCACGAAGGGCCTGGTCAAGATCCGCGGGACCGTGGACGGCACGCCGTTCCAGAGCTCGTTCATGGCCCTCGGCGACGGCACCCACAAGCTGCCGGTCAAGGCCGCGGTCCGCAAGACCATCGGCAAGGGCGAGGGCGACGAGGTCGTCGTGCACCTCGACGAGAGGCTGGGCTGAGTGCCGCTGCGCGCCCACCACGTCGTCATCGACGCCCACGACCTGCCGCGGCTGGCCGAGTTCTGGTCCGCCGTCCTCGGCTGGCCGATCCTGTCGGCCCGCGAGCGCGAGGTCGTCATCGGGCCCTCGCCCGACGCGCCGATCGGGATCTGCTTCATGCCCTCACCCGACGAGAAGGTCACGAAGAACCGGGTCCACCTCGACCTGACCACCGAGGCCGACGACCGCGACGCCGAGATCGAGCGCTGCCTCGGGCTGGGCGCCCGGCGTGTGGACGTGGGCCAGACCGGCGAGGAGTCGTGGGTGGTGCTCGCCGACCCCGAGGGCAACGAGTTCTGCGTGGTGCGCCCGAAGGACACGCTGGTCGGCTGACCTACACCGGAACCGGCTGGTCGTCCTCGCGCGGGCCGAAGATGCAGATCCCGTCGAGCTGGGCGGCGTCCAGGGCCGGCGCTCCCCAGGCCCGCATCTGCGCCCGCGAGCGGCGGGAGAAGATCGCCCGGAACAGCTCGTACGCCGGCACCTCGACCTGGTCGCCGCCGGCGCCGTACACCGAGCCGCCGGCGATCACCGTCACCGGAAGCTCGTCGAGCAGGCGCGGCGCAGCCGCGTCGAGCACCGGCAGCCAGAGCGAGTCCGGGGGCGCGCCCAGCCCGAGGGCCTCGCGCAGGTCGGCGTGGTGCACGGCGATGTTCCAGACCAGGGCCGGTCGAGGGCTGTCGGCCGACATCTCCACGATGGCGTCCTGGTGGGCCTCGAGCTCCTCGACCAGCTCCTCGACAGTGAAGCCGATCCGTTCCCCGACGTGCCTGGCCGACCACTCGGGCCTCGGCGCCCCGTCCATCCGGCCGGTGGCGGCGTCGTCGGCACCGCCGGCGAGGTGGGCCAGAACGTCGTGCACGGTCCAGGCGGGTGTGCCCGGCACCGTGGTGACGAGCTGGCCCTCGGTGAGGTGACCGGCCAGCGCCGCGACCTCCCGCACGTTGTCGCGGTAGAGCTGCCCCCAGTCGGCCACGACCCGACTCTAGAGACGCCGAGCGGAGATCCTCTGAAGGAATCTCTGTCAGAGTTTGTCGTATCTCGGGCTGCCGGTTCGTGGAGAGGGTGAGAGGCAGCCAGGAGGCCGCCCACGACCTGAGGAGAAAGTCATGACCCAGTACCTGCTGTCCGTGCACGGCTCGGACGAGGACTTCGCCAACGTCCCCGAGGAGGAGATGCAGAAGATGTTCGCGGACGTCAACAGGTTCAACGAGAAGCTCCAGGCCGAGGGCGTGTGGGTGTTCGCCGGCGGCCTGCTGCCCGTCGACCAGGCGACCACCGTCGACAACACCGGCGACAAGCCGATCGTCACCGACGGTCCGTACGCCGAGTCCAAGGAGCACCTCGGCGGCTTCTGGATCATCGAGGCCCCGGACCTGGACGCGGCGCTCAAGTGGGCCGAGGAGGGCTCGGCGGCCTGCGCAGGCAAGGTCGAGGTCCGTCCCTTCGCGGCCGAGTGACCCCAGAAGATTTGACGCAGCCCGCCTCCGCGATCGAGCGGATCTTTCGCGAGGAGTACGGCCGGGTGGTCGCCTCGCTGGTCCGGCGCTTCGGTGACATCGACGTCGCCGAGGACGCCGCCAGCGAGGCGCTCCTGGTCGCCCTCGAGAAGTGGCCGGTCGACGGCACCCCGCCCAACCCTGGTGCCTGGCTGACCACGACCGCCGGCAACAAGGCGATCGACCGGATCCGCCGCGAGCGGCAGCGGGACGCCAAACACGAGGCGGCCCAGATCATGTACGACGACACCCCCCACGAGCCGACCGGCATCGTCGAGGACGACCGGCTCCGGCTGATCTTCACCTGCTGTCACCCTGCGCTCGCACCCGAGGCCCGGGTGGCCCTCACCCTGCGGCTGCTCGGCGGGCTGACCGTCCCCGAGATCGCCGCGGCGTTCCTCGTCCCCGAGACCACGATGGCCCAGCGGATCACCCGCGCCAAGGCCAAGATCAAGGGCGCCAACATCCCCTACCGGGTGCCCGGCGAGGCCGACCTGGCCGAGCGACTCGCGGGCGTGCTCGCCGTCCTCTACCTCGTCTACAACGAGGGCTACCTCGCCAGCTCGGGCGAGGCCGCCGTCCGCGAGGACCTCACCGGCGAGGCGATCCGGCTGGTCCGGATCCTGCGCTCGCTGATGCGCGACGTGCCCGAGGTCACCGGCCTGCTGGCCCTGATGCTGCTCACCGAGTCGCGCCGTGCGACCAGGCAGGCGGGAGACGAGCTGGTGCCGCTGCACGAGCAGGACCGCGGCGGCTGGGACCGCACCCTGATAGCCGAGGGCCACGACCTGGTCCGGGAGTGCCTGCGCCTCAACCGACCGGGGCGTTACCAGATCCTCGCCGCGATCAACGCGGTGCACACCGACGCACCCACCGCGGCCGACACCGACTGGGCCCAGATCGCCACGCTCTACGACCAGCTGTACGCCGTGGACCCCTCGCCGGTCGTGGCCCTCAACCGCGCGATCGCGGTGGCCGAGCTCGACGGCCCCGAGGTCGGCCTGGCGATCGTCGACAAGCTGCCGCTGACGACGTACCACGCCTGGCACGCGACCCGCGCCGACCTGCTCCGCCGGCTCGGGCGCAGTGCCGAGGCCCGGGCGGCCTACGACGCCGCGATCGCGGCGACCGAGAACGACGCCGAGCGGACGTATCTCGCCCGGCGCCGTTCCCAGCTCGCCTGAGGCGGCTCAGCCGGCGGCCGCCTCCATGTTCTTCGCGACCACCTCGAAGGTCTGGTTGAGCTTGTCCGTGGGGCTGAACTCGACCACCTCGGTGCCGGAGTAGAGCACCGGGGTGTGCCCGGGCGGCACGTAGTACGCGTCACCGGTCTCGAACGTCTCCTCGCCCTGCGCGGACTTGAACGTGACCTTGCCGTTGATCACGTAGCCCCAGTGCTCGCACTGGCACCGGTCGTCGGGCAGGCCGACGAACATCGGGGTCAGGTCGGCGTCGGCGGTGTAGGTCTCGAACGCGACGGTGTAGCCGCCGTCGAAGTTCTCCATGTGTCCCTCGTAGCCCTCGAGCTCGGCTGTCTCGGACGCGGTCTGTTTCGATGCCTTCGGCATGATGGTGCTCCTTTGTTGTGGTGGCTGGAATCGCTGGTGGATGGGTGAGTGACTCGGTCACTCGTCCCGTGCCGTGGTCACGTGCTCGCGGACGATCCGCCCGTCGCGCAGCTCCAGGATCGTGTTGCTGACGATCCTGCGGCCGCCCGGGAACTCGCACGTGACCGTGGCCGCGGCCCGGTCGGTCCCGACGACGCCGTTCTCGACGGTGGCCTTGACGCCGTGCTCCTTGCAGTGCCGGAACATCTGCTCCAGGCGTGCCTTCCCCTGGTGCACGACCGGGGAGCTCGGGGGGGCCGCGTCGTCCATCTGGATCTGCTCGACGTCGTCGGCGTAGCCGGACAGCAGCGCCTCGATGTCCCACTGCTCGTAGCCCCGCTTGAACTCGCTGATGTCGAAGCCGGAGGTGGTCTGGTTCGTCATGGCTGGTCTCCTCTGGGTGTGGTTGAACCTTCCGAGGAGAGTGGGGGACAGCGCGCGCGGGCCATAGGGGGAGAACCCCTATTCCGTCCCCTGTCCGGCCCCAGACTCGGCGTGGCGAACCGCGAAGGCGGCCGCCTCGGTGCGGCTGCTGACGCCGAGCTTGTCGAAGATCCTGCCCAGGTGGTGCTCGGCGGTCTTGGGGCTGATGAACAGGCGCTTGGCCAGGTCGGCGTTCGAGAGGCCCTCCGCCACCAGGGCCAGCACCTCGCGCTCCCGGCCGCTCAGCTCGCCCAGGGCGCGCGGGCCGGTGCGGAACCTGACGCCGAGCTCCCGGAGCAGGGCCGCGACGCCGTCCGCCTCGTGATGGGCGCCCAGGGACTCCAGCTGGGCCCCCGCGGTCTTCGCCAGGTCGATGGCGACCTCGCGGGCCGTGGGCGCCGTGGCCCGAGCCAGCAGGACCCGGGCCCGGGCCGCCTCGAGGGGCAGGCCCAGCCGGGTGAACCGCTTGACGGCGCGGCGGAGCGAAACGAGCGCCTCCGGATCGCCGCGGGCGGCGGCGACTCTGCCGTGGGCGAGATCGGCGGCGGCGCCCACGCGCGGTGGGCTGGTACCCGCGGAAAGCCTCCCGAGCTCCGCCGCTGCCTCGGCGGCCCCGTCCGTGTCCCCGTCGGCCAGCCGCGCCTCGACCAGCCAACCGAGGAGCGGGACGGCCAGCAGGTTGTCGGGGCCGACGTCCTCCAGCTGCCGCTCGACGACGGCGACGGCGGCGCGGGCCTGGCCGCGCGCCAGTCGCAGCGCCACGGTGGCGCCGATCGCCTCCGGGAGGTCGTCGAGGCCCGCCAGGAGCTGGTCGGCCTCCTCGAGTCGCCCCTGCATCACCCGGATCAGCGCCAGCCGCGGCGCGGGATGAACGCACCGCGACTGTTGGCCGACCAGCGGCAGCTCCCGGACCGACTCGAAGAGCAGTGCCTCGGCCCCGGCGCGGTCCCCGGACGCGCTGAACACGCCGGCGCAACAGGTGCTGCAGAACCCGAACAAGGGAACGTCTCCGTTCCTCCGGGTGAAGGCGTCCACGACCCGGAGCCACTCCGTGGTCCGCTGCCCGTCGCCGGCCAGCTCGCAGGCGACGATCAGCTTGCAGCTGACCCTCGCGAAGGTCTCCAGCCCGGCCTCGCCGCCCGACGCCGCCGCCATCGCCTCGTCGAAGTGCGCCAGACCGGCGTCGACCCGGCCCAGGGAGACCTCGGCGAGGCCGAGCTCGGCGAGCGCGCAGAGCTCGAGATCGGGATCGGCGAAGCGGAGAGCGTGCTCGCGGGCGCGGTCGGCGTGGTCGACCGAGTCCGCGGGTTCCATGGCCCGCTCGGCCCGGACCAGCTCCAGCCAGCCGTGCTCGACACTCGGCGGGGAGTCGGCGAGCAGCCCCTCGGCGCGGGCGAGCCAGCCGCGGGCCGCCGACGCGTTGCCCCACACCGCGGAGTACTCGCTCGAGATCCACAGCGCGACCCGGACCGCGCGGTTCGTGGCACCGGCGGCGCGGTAGGCGGCGTACGCACGCTCCCGGCAGGTGAGCGCGGCTTCGGCGTCCCCGGTCCACCACAACGCCAGCCCCAGACCGTCCATCAGGTCCGGGGCAT
>Ga0299913_10000698_pt1 | contig 22495 bp, 14 predicted proteins | sample RVTome_9_FD_201360 | JGI IMG/M metagenome (GOLD analysis project Ga0299913, IMG submission 201360) | Soil microbial communities from uranium-contaminated site in the Upper Colorado River Basin, Wyoming, United States - RVT155D38 (version 2) ... | reverse complement strand
CTCGCGCCCGAGCCAGCCACCGTAGAAGCCCTCGATGTCGGGCAGGAAGTCGTGGACGACGGGATAGCCCGGCGTCACCGCCTCGACCTCGAGCAGCCTCCCCGAGGCGGGGCAGTAGAACTCGCGCAGCTCCATCCACTCGGTGTCGCAGTGCGCCATCTCCGGGTACACCTCGCGCATCAGCTCGTCGCTGTCGCGAATGAACACCGGCGCGTGCATCTTCCAGTTCTCGTCGTAGCGGCAGAAGTCGTGCCCGGCCTCCGAGCGGATCACCAGCTCGCCGTCGGCCCCGCGCCGCACCACGTACAGGGCCTCGCCCAAGGGCAGCACGATCTCCTCCTCCCACCCGACCCGGTCCTGGAGCAGCGCGATCCACTTCTCGAACCGGTCCGGGTCCTTGTAGCCGGACTGGATGTCCTTGACCTCGCGGCGCGAGAGCTTCTCGTCGTAGAGCGCCTCCAGCGTCTCGCGCTCGAGCGTCGGGCCGCTCGCCTGCGGCGGGTCGATCCGCTCGACCTCCGACGATGCGAGGAACTCCCGCGCCGACTCCTCGGGCGTCACCTTCCCGGGCTGCGGCGCGAGCCCCGGGTCGAGCGTGGGCGTCTCGGCGTCGAAGGCGAAGTCGTCGGGCAGGTCCCAGAAGCCGCGGAACTCGGCCGCCCACCGGGGCGAGAGCTTCATCGACTCCGCATAGCCGACCTTGACCGGCTCGATCAGGTCGCCGTCGAGGACGCGCCCGCGCTGCTCGGCCCACCACTCGCGCGCCGGGCGCGCCCGCTGGAGCCGCCGCTTCCGCGCCCCCTCGCGGTCGGAAACCGCGTAGGCCTTCTCGGCGAACTCCGGAAGGAGGTGGCCCTCCTCCACATCCCTCTCGACGGCCTCGACGGGGCGCTCGAGCGGGTCGCCCATCCCGGCGGCGCCCTTCATCACCGAGTGGTAGAGGTCGCCCTGCTCGAACGGGGTGAGCAGGGTGAAGTTGTCGAGCTTGTACTCGTGCTCGCCGTTGATCGCCATCAGCTGGGGGTCGCCGAACGGCCCGTCGGCGACGGGGTACGCCTTCCCCGCCTGCGCCTGCTCGATCAGGTCGTTCGAGCGGATGTTGTGGATGTAGGCGACCGACCCGGGGTAGCCGCCGAAGATGCCCTGGGAGGTGAACAGGCGCGAGGTGCCGAGGTTCTGAAGCTCCCAGAACGGGGTGTTCCAGATCAGGTGGAGCGACTCGAACGAGGAACCGCCGCGGTGGCGCCCGGGGCCGCCCGTGTTCGCCTTCAACCGCCGCGACAGGTACATCATCGGGCAGATCAGCTCCCACATCTCGACGTCGCCGGCATCGCCCTCGGGGTTGAACATCGCGGCGCAGGTGTCGGTGCCGTCGAGTACGTACTTCGCCCCCATCCCCTGTGCGGCGATCTCGAAGTTCATGATCGCCGAGGAGTTCCCGTACTGGTCGACGCCGCCCCCCTGGATCACGTTCCCGGAGACCGAGTAGGCGCCGATCACCTCCTCGATGAAGCCGCGCGCCTGGAGCGCACGCGAGAGCGTGCGCGGGTAGCCGGTGAAGGCGGGCTGAAGGAACGCCCAGGCGATCCCGGTCGAGCCCTCGGCATCGCCGAGGTTGGCGATCGAGCCCTCGGGGAAGTTGGTCTCGACCGCGAAGTAGGCGCCGTCATTGACCTTGTCGTTGCAGATCAGCGTCTGCGTGAACATCACCCAGATCGCGCCCTGCATCCCCGACGGGGTGCAGTTCATCGAGTGCCACCCCCAGGCGGAGGAGCCGTCGAGGTCGAGCGCGTAGTCGCCGTCGCCCGAGATCCGCACCTCGAACGGGGCGTGCATGACGAAGTCGCGCCGCGCACGGGCCGGGAGCTGGACCTTGTCGGCGTAGGTGTTGTCCATGAACGAGGCGGCGCGGTAGCGCCCGGGCACGGTCATCTCGCGGATCCGCGACTTGAACGAGCGCCGCCCCTCCTCGATCACCTCGCGCGAGAAGCCCTTGAAGCGCTCGACCCCTTCCTCGAGGATCACCCGCTCGACCGCCTCACGGATCATGTGGCAGCCCGCCAGGCGGGTGCGCTCGTCGAGCAGGTAGTACATCGGCGCCCGCGTCTGCTTCGCGCAGCGCTCGAGGTGCCAGCGGGCGATCTCGTCCGACTCGCCGATCTTGATGCAGGGCAGGTCGATGCCGTCGTCGAGCCGGTGGGTGGGGCCGACGGGGACCCCTCCGGGAGTCGAGGCGCCGATGTCGAGGACGTGGGTGACGCCGCCGGCCCAGGCGACCAGCTCGGGTTGATCGGGCTTGGTTGGGTCGAAGATCGGGACGAAGGTCTGGACGTCGGCGTTGTGGACGTCGCCGATCACGGGGTCGTTGTTGGCGAAGATGTCGCCGGGGCGGATCTTCGGGTTGTCCTCGTAGCCCTGGCGGATCATCCACTTGATCGCGTCGGACATCGTGTGGACGTGGACGATGATCCCGGTGGAGAGCGCGATCGAGTCGCCCTCGGGCGAGTAGAGCGCGAAGCAGAGCTCGCCCAGCTCGCGCACGATCGGCGAGGCCGAGATGTTGAGCGCGGTCTCGCGGGCCGAGACGAGCCCGCCACGCAGCCGCGAGAACAGCTTCTCGTAGCCGATCGGGTCGGTGTCCTTGAGCGCGAGGGCGCCGGTCAGGCCCATGTAGGCGCCGGTCTCGGCGAACAGCCGGTCGGAGGTGGCGAGCATCTCGTCGAGCCGCGCGCCGTCCCAGCCGATCGGCGCCGCCTCGCGCCGCTCCAGCTCCCGGGTTGCGTCGACGATCGCCATCGGCCTCGCCGGACTCTACCGCTACCGCTTAGGGATCCTGGAACAGCACCGGGGCGCGGAAGTCGCCGAACGCCCCGCCGAACGGGGACTCGGGCCACGGGCCCTCGATGAAGCAGGGCGCGTAGCGGACGCTCGGCTCCATGCCCATGTTCAGGTCGGGGTCGGTCTCGCCGCGGCGCAGCTCCTCCTCGTCGGGGTCCTGGGTCATCGGGTTGTAGTCGGTGTTCTTGCAGTCGAAGTTGGGGAAGATCCCGCCCGTCACCGCCCGGAACCCGTTCAGCGACCCGTCGGCGACGTAGCCGTGGCCGCGGTTGGTCGCCAGGCGCGCCGGCCAGATCGACGTGCTCTCGGTGCTGTTGATCGAGATCTGGCGCAGGAAGTGGCGAGGCGCCGAGTCGCCCGGGAGGCCGTCGGCAGCCCCCGAGAGGCTCACCGCCGGGCCGGCGAGGAAGTCGGCGACGGTCCGCCGCTGCGAGGCCAGGTAGCGGAGGATCGGGTTGAGGTTGGCGAGGAAGGGGTCGAGGCGCTCGAGCACCGGCTTCAGCCCGTCGAGCACGTCACGCAGCGCCGGCAGCCCCCGCATCGAGACCCGGTAGAGGTCGTCGAGGTCGCCGAACAGCCGCTTCAGGTCGGGCGCCAGCTCGCGCACGTGCCGCAGGGTCGGGCTCAGCTCGCGCGCGACCGGGATCAGGTCGCGGATCAGGGGGTCGGCGTCCTCGCGGAACGCGTCCATCCGCTCCAGCGTCGCCCGCGTCTCGCGGTGGAACGTGGGCAGGATCTGGAAGACCTCGGCGAGCGCCTCGTCCTCCGCGGCGAGCCCCTCGAAGGTGTTCTTCTGGCCGCGGATCGCCGCGGTCAGCTCCTCGCGGCGCTCCGACAGCGCCTCGAACGTGATCCCGGTGTCGCGGACGAGGCCGCGCAGCGCCTCCTCCTGGCCGGCGAGGATCTCGAGCGTGTCGGAGGCGTCGGTGATGAACGGCGCCAGGTTCCCGAGCGCGTCGTTGAGCTCGAGTCCGCGCTCGCGGATCGCCACCGCCGCCGACTGCTGCCAGCGCTGGAAGGCCTCGCGGGTCTCCTCGTCGAGACTGTTGAAGATCTCGTCGATCTGGGTCGCCTCCTTGGTGCGCTGCACCCCGAGGCTCTCGCCCTCCGGCAGCGGCTCCCCAAGCGGCTCGGCTCCCTCGGGCAGATCGACCGCCTCGCCGTGGGAGACCGCCGCCAGCAGCGTCTCCTCATCGGCGCCCGGATCCGTTCCGGCCGTCAACTCCACGTAGGTCTCTCCGAGCACCGTCTTCTGGCGCAGCATCGCCCGCGAGTCGCGCGAGATCGGCCCGAACTCGGGCTCCAGCTCGATCTCGGCCGCCGCCACGTCCCGGCCCGAGAGCCGCTCCTCGGTGGGCGCGAGCCCCAGCGCCTTCACCTTGCCGACCGAGACGCCGCCGATGCGCACGTCGGACTCGACGGCGAGCATGGTCGCCTCCGGGAAGTAGGCGGTGAACCGGTACTTCTCGGGCGCCAACGGCACCGGGCCGCCGAAGGCGATCCAGAGGAACAGCATCAACCCGAAGCACGACAGCGTGAAGCCCGCCGCCAGCAGGATCCGGATCACCGACGGTGCCTGCTTCTCCATCAGCAGGCCTCCGCCAGGACCGGGTCGGTGAGCCCGGTGATCGCTTGGATGAACGCCGTCACGGCGGGGTTCGGGTCGGCGATCAGCGCGTTCGCCTGCTCGCAGCCCATCGCCAGATAGACGCGCCGGTAGAAGCCGTTGCCGTCGCCGGCTGCGAACAGGTGCGAGCTGTTGTGGCCGAGCCAGCTGAACCAGTAGAGGTAGCCCTCGTCGCGCCCCGGGGTGCCCGCCGGCTCCGCCCCCCGCGGGTTGTGGGCGGCCATGTTGAGCAGCCGGTTGAGCTTGCCGAAGACGGTCGCCAGCCGCGGGGTCGCGTCGGCGAAGCGGGTGGCGGCGGTGCGGATCGTGGGCACCCGCGCCCGCGCCTCGCGGACGAAGGGCCTGATCTCGTCGCGGAGCGGCGGGGTGACGGTCTCGGCGAACCGGCGGTTGGAGTCGTTAAAGCTCTCGAGGTTGCGCGCGAACGGGCGCAGGTCCTCGAAGGTCGGGCCCATGATCGTCGCCAGCTCGCGCATCGAGATCAGCGCCTCGCGCCCCTCGGTGAGGGTGCCGGGCAGCAGCCGCAACACCCTCCGCAGGTCGGGATCCTCGCCGGCGATCTCGCCCAGGTACTCCGACGCGGATGCGACCAGGCGCACCAGCTCGTCCTCGGCCTTGCCGACGCGGGTGGTGAGCACGTTCATGTTGTGCGTGAACCGCGCCAGCTCCTGCCTGCGCTCGGCGACCGTGCTGTTGAGGCGCGCGAGGTTGCGGTTGACCGGCCCGAGCTTGCCGAGCAGCCGCGCCAGCTGCTTGTCGCGGTCCTCGAGGCCCTTGCCGGCGCCGACCAGGAGCAGCCGCAGGTACGCCTGGGTCTCGGCGTCGAGCGCGCCGAGGATGTCATGGAAGTTGACGTCGGGGGCGGTGTTGCGCATCGGGACCACCTCGCTCTCCTCGTACTCGCCGGCCCGCTTCGTCCCCGGGTCGAGCTGGAAGAACATGTCCTTGAGCCCGGTGTACGGCCGCATCAGGATCGTCGCGTCGCGATAGATCGGCGTGTACTCGCGGTCGACCGCGAAGGTGACGACGCCGGCGCCGTCGACCAGCTCGACCTGCTGGACGTCGCCGACCCGGACCCCCGCGACCCGGATCGTCTGGCCCTGGCCGGGAACGACCGCCTGCGCCGTCTCGAACTCGGCCTTCAGCTCGAAGGGCTTCTCCTCCAGGACCGGGATCCGGAGCCGCTGCTCCTGGAAGATGTAGTAGGTGATCGCGACCGCGACTGCGGCCATCACGACGACGGCGACGAGGTCGCGGAGCCGCGGGCGCCCGGTCACCGCCGGACCTCCTCGACGTCGGCGGCGAGATCGACGTCGACCAGCCCGATCCGATCGATCAGGCGCTGCGCCTTCGAGACCTCGCGGCGGCGCTGGGCCGCGGGGAGCGCGGCGAGGGCGTCGAGGTCATTGAGCGTCGCGATCAGGTCACGCAGCCGCTCCGCGCCGGGGCCGTCGATGGCGTCGAGGCCGGCGGTGGCCGCCAGTGGCGCAGGCGCCTGCTCGGGCGGCGAGCCGATCCCGGCCTCGAGGTTGGGCGGTTCCTGGCGCTCGCACGGGCGGTCGGGGCGGAACACCGTCTTGCGCGAGTCGGTGAGGCGCGGGATCGTGCCGAGGATCTCGAACGGGACCAGCGCGAACGTCTCCTCGCCCCCCGGCACCCCCGGCGGGTAGCGGACCATGTTGGCGCCGCCGCCCCCGAGCACCCGCAGGTGCTGGCCCATGGCGTCGCCGGTACGGCTCTCCGAGGCGCTTCCGGTGAACCCGTAGGCGGTCTCCTCGAAGGTCCTCCCCCCGACCGGGAGGGGGTAGAGGTCGAGGGGATCGACCGGCTCGACGGTCGAGTTCGACCAGGGGATGATCACCTCGTTGAAGCACGAGGAGAAGGCGCGCTGCTCGGTGAAGAGGCTGATGTTGCCGCGCCCGAGGCGGGCCAGCTGAGGCACCGTGGGCCGCAGCCTGGCGACCAGCCCGCGCAGCTCCGAGCGCGACATCAGCTCCCGCAGCTGCTTCAGCATCGGCAGCTGGGCGCGCAGCGCGCCGGCGCTCTTGCGCGCCCCCGGCAGCGCCTCGCGGGCGAACGCGCGCAGGGACGGGAGCGCTCTGTTGAGGGCGGCGAACGTCGGTGGCCCCTCTTCGAGGAAGCCGGGGAGCAGCTCCACCGTCCGCGCCAGGGCTCGGTCCTCGGCGGCGAACGACCCGGTCACCGTGCGGAGGTTGGTGACCAGGTTTCGCAGCGCCTGCTCGTTGCGGCTGAGGCCCCCGAGCACCTTGCCGAGGCCCCTGATCATGCCGCGGAGGTCGTGCCGGTGGGTTCCGAGCTGCGCCTCGGCGACCTCGGCCGAGTAGCGATAGGCCCTCGGCGAGCTCTTGAACAGCTTGCGCAGGCCCTCGGAGCCCCGGTAGCGGGTGAGCGCGTTCCCGAGCTGGTCGAGCAGGGTGCGGAGATCGGCGCGGACGTCGCTCTCGAGCACGCCGAGGACCTGGTCGAGCTGGACCGAGTGCGCGGTCTGGTCGAGCCCGAAGGTGTGCCCGTCCCCCACCTCCGGCGCGCTCGGGCTGCCGGGGAAGATGTCGACGAAGTAGTTGCCGTCGAGGAACAGCCGCGGGCGGACCTTGAGCCGCGAGTCCTCCGCCAGCGGCAGCGCCTCCTCCTCCAGCTCCATCGTCACCCGCACGCCGGGCCGCTCCTCGCCGTCGTTGTGGGTGATCGGATCGCCGAGCAGCTCGATCTCGCGCACCTCGCCGACGTTCGCCCCCGCGATCCGCACCGGAGTCCCGGTGCGCATGTTCTGCGGCGAGGTGAACACCGCCGTGACCTCGAACTTGTCGGTCCACGGCAGGCGCTTGGTGTAGGCGACGTAGGAGCCGTAGCCGATCACGATCAGCAGGATCAGCCCGAGGAGCCAGGCCGGCAGCCGCGTTGTCGCGGTCCGCGTCCTCATCGGCCGATCCCCCTCCAGGTCTCGGGCTGGCGCGAGGACACCCGGGTATCGAGGCTCTGGCGCTGCTGGTCGGCGTCCCAGAAGAGGGTCGTCGGGCCGCGGCTGCCGGGCAGGTCGGAGACGCGGTTGCCCGGATCGGAGGGGAGCTGGCCCGAAACCGGGAGCCTCCCCAGCGGGTACCCGAACTGGCCCGGCTGGCAGTCGGCGTCGCGCTGGCCGGTGGAGCCGAACGGGTGGGTGTGCACGATCGGGATCTCGTAGGGCTTGAACTCGTTGGGGGGCGTGCCGGCCTTGCCGTTGGCGCCGATCCCGGCGTAGGCCCCGATCCCGACCTCGGCCGCCGGGGAACCGGGGAACCGGGTCAGGACCTGGCGCAGCGAGTACCCGGTGGGGCTCGGCTCGGCGAGGCCGCCGGGCAGATGGGTGAACCAGTAGTTCCAGTAGTTGCACACGGTCTGCGCCGGGACCACGTACCGCGCCAGCGGCCGCGCGCTGCGGAAGGTCTCGCCGAGGCGCTGCAGGGTAAGCCGGGTGGTCGGCGCGGTGACGAGCTGGTTCAGCTCACGCATCACCGCGCGAAGCAGGCGGTTCACCGGCGGCGCCTTGCGCAGCACCGGCGTCCCGGCCTCGACCGCGTCGTTGAGCAGCGGGAGCGTGATCGCCAGGTCCTCGGCGCCGGGGCGCATCAGCTTGGCGAACCGCTCGACGTTGGCGAGGAACGCGCGCTGCGCCGGCAGCAGCCGGATCCCCGTCTCGTAGGTGATCGGCGCCTCGGTGATCGCCTCCTTCAGCTTCTCCTCATCGGAGGTGATCGCCCGGAAGGCAACGGCCGCGAAGGCGAAGCCGAGCGCCTGCTCGCGCGCGACCGGGGCCTGGTAGCGCGCGGTGCGCTCGAGCCCGTGGATGAAGCGGCGCAGGTTGGTCTCGGGGTCCGAGAGCACCCGCGCCACCGGCCGCAGGTTCTCGAACAGCCGCGGCAGGTCGGCGATCGCCTCGTTCAGCGAGACGCCGCGGCCGGTGAGCGCGTTGCCGTAGCCGACGAAGTTCTCGCGCTGCGCCTTGCGCGTCGGCGCGTCGAAGGTGTCGTTGATGTCGTCGAACTCCGTCTGCTCCTGGAAGCAGCCGTTGCGCGCCTCGGGCGGGATCGACTTGCCGAAGTCCTCCAGCACCCGCGGCAGCTCGCAGATCTCGCCGTCGTCGGTGCCGTCGAAGACGTGTCCCTCCGGCGCCGGCGCGCCGGTCCCCCGGATCACCTCGACGTACTTGAGCCCGAACACCGAGCGGTAGCGGATGCGGAAGACCGAGTCCTTGGGCAGCGGCTGGGCGGTCCCCTTGTCGAGCTTGAGGTTGAGCCGCGCGGTGGTCCCCGGCAGCTCCTCGGCGCCGGGCACGAGCCCCTCGTCGGTGTCCGCGGTCAGCCCGCCGTCGTCGGCGGCGACGGGGGCGACCGATTCGACCACCCCGACCCGCACGCCGCCGATCCGGACCTCGTTGTTGTCGGTGAGGCGAGCGGCGGTCGGGGCCTCGACCGAGACCCGGTAGGCGGGAACGAAGGGCAGGCCCTTGTTCGCGTTGTAGGCGAGGAAGACGGCGACGATCGAGACCAGCACGGTCACCGCGCCGACCATCACCGGCGAGGCTGCGAGGGCGGATGCGACGTTGCCCTTCCTCATGGGCCGAGCAGGAAGTCAAGGAGGTCGTCGGCGCCGCCGCCGGAGCCGCCGCCGCGCCCGCCGCCGAGGCCGGGCAGGCGCCCGCCGAGCGGCCGGTCGAGGTCATCGAGCAGGTCCTGGAGCCGCGGCGGGAGGTCGCCCGGCCGCGGCAGCAGGGGATCGCCGCTGCTGCCGGTGCCGTCGCTCGGGCCGGGCGAGCCGTCCGCCCCCGCGCCGCCGTCCCGGTGGTCACGACGATCGCGCCGCTCGGAGCGCGCGCTGCGGGCGCGGGCCGGGTCGGCGGGGTCGCAGAGGTTCTCGCGCGCGTGCTCGGGAGCGGTCCCGCCCGGGCACACCGACGGGTGGTACCTCGGCAGGCCGAGGTCCTCGTTGATCCCAGGCTGGTTCGGGCCGAGCCAGGTCGCGCAGCGGGCGATCTCGGTGAGCTCGGTGGCGGTGCCGCCCGCCTCGGCCGGGATCCCGGGCTCGCCGGTACCGGTGTTGCGGCCGCTCGAGAAGGCGCCGCAGGGGCCGGTGAACGCCTCGTAGAGGTTGATGTGCAGCGAGTGGCCGGCCCGGTCGTACTGGTTCAGCGCCAGCGTCTGGTAGTACGGGTAGTTGAGCAGGCCCTCGAACCCGGTGTAGCCCATCGTGTCGCGGGTTCCGGCCTGCTCGGAGGTGCGGCCCGCATCGTCGGCGACGGCGTCGTTGATCTCGGTCGCCCGGCGCGGATCGTCGAGGTCGCGGAGGAAGTCGGCCAGCATCTCGGAGGTGATCGGGGCGTGGCGTCCCGCCTTGGCCAGCAGCTCAAGCTCGTCGCGGCCGTTTCGCAGCGCCCGCTCGCCGACCACCGCCGCGTCGCCCAGCGTGCGCAGCGAGTCCTCGGACACCCGCTGGAACGGCGGCAGCACCTCCGTCAGGCGGTGCAGCTCGGGGGCCGCCCGCCGCAGCGCCGCCAGCAGCGGTGCCTGCTGTCGCGCGGTGTCGTTGAGCTGGCTCAGCGTCGGGCGCAGCTCGGCCACGTAGTCGTCGAAGCGATCGAACCCGCGCGCGACGTCCTCGCGGCGCTCGAGCCCGGTCCGGGCCAGGTCCTCCGCCTCGTCGACGAAATCGACGACCTGCTCGCGGTAGCGGGCCAGCTCGCCCGAGACCTTCTCCGAGTTCTCGTTGAGGTCGCGGATCGACTCCGCCTGGCCGGCGAGGATCCTCGTCATCTCCTCGAGCTCGGTCAGCGCCGGCGCTCCAAGGCGGATCGCCTCCCGGAGCGCCTCGGGGTTGCCGGCGAGCGCGGTCCCGAACTCGTTCACGAGGATCGTCAGCCGCGCCCGGAACGGCTCCCGCATGGTGTTCGCGACGATGTCGGGCTGGATCGCCATCTCGACCCGGCCGGCCGGGATCATCCCGCCGTCTCCGAGCGGCTCGCCGGCGGGCTGGCAGTCGATGTAGTACTCGGCGAGCAGGGACTGCGGCGAGGACTCGCAGGTGGTCTCGTCGCCGAGCCGCGCGGCGTCGCCGGTGACCTCGACCGTCGCGACGGCGCGCTTCCGTTCGTTCACGGTGAGGTCCTTGACCGAGCCGACCGTGACGCCCGCGACCCGGATCTGCGACTCGGGGACGATCCCGAACGCGTTGTACATCTCGATCCGGTAGGTGTGGGTGTCATCCGCTCCCGCAACCGCGGAGAGCCCGCCGGCGCCGGCCAGGCAAGAGAGGCAGATGGCGACGATCCGTCTCATGGGCCGGGCTGCACCGCGGTCGGGTCGCACTCGCCGGGGACACCGTCGGTGAGCGCCCCGGAGTCGGTGAACGGGACCGAGTCGTCGGGCGGGAAGCCGGGGCCGAGCGGGCGCTCGTTGCCGCCGGGGCAGCGGCGGGCGCGGCCGACGGTGAGCGCCTCGAACTGCTCGAGCGGGGTGTCCGCCGGCAGCGTCAGGTCAGGGAACCCGGTGATCGTCGGCGTGAAGGTGTTGAAGGTGGTGCCGACGCGGCCGATGCCGCCGATCGCATCGGAGTACCCGGAGTGGCTGAAGCCGTCGAACCAGCCGACCAGCTCCGGCTGGTAGGCGCGGAAGAAGGTGAGGTTGTGATGCCCGTTGGCGAGCGAGCAGAGCGCCTCGCCGAAGCTCCCCTGAGTGAAGTCGTCGTCGGCCGGGATCAGGAGGTCGTCGGCGTTCTCGGGGCCGGGGCCGCAGTCGGGGGAGCCGTTTCCGATCGCCCGGCGGCGCAGCGCGGGCTGGATCCGCTGCAGCTCGACGAGGTCGTTGTCGGCGCCGCGGCGGTGGATGATCGCCCGCAGGTCGCGCACGGTGGGCACCGCGTTGCGGGCGGTGGCTCGCAGATCGACCAGGTAGGGCCGCAGGACCTTCGCCGCGGGCCGGGTCGCGTTCACCAGCGGCTGCACGTCGTCGAGCGCGGCGCGCAGGTTGACGAAGGTGGTGTTGGCGCTGCGCAGGAACGGCGGCAGCAGGCGGATCGCGCGGGCGAGCTGGAGCTTGCGGTCGCCGATCGCGTTCATCATCAGGAACAGGTTGTGGACGAGCTGGGAGACGTCGGTGGCGCGGTCGGCGAGCGCCCCGGCGAACCGCGAGCCGTCGACAAGGAGGCGCACGAGCGCCGCCTCGTCGGCGCTCAGCTCGGCGAAGACCCGGCGGCTGTTGTAGAGCAGCGGGTTGAGGTAGCGGTAGCCCTCGTTGGCGTTCTCCGCCGCCACGCCCTCGTAGGAGTCCGCGAAGCCCTTGACCAGCCGCTTGTAGTCCTTGACCGTCTTGCGGTCCTGAAGGTTGAAGAAGTGATCGACGTCGATCGCGGCTACCGTCTCGTCCTGGCTCATGTAGCCGCCGTCGGGGATCTCCTCGCCCTCGACGCCCTTGGGCGGCACCGTGAGCGCGATCTGGCGGTTGGCGACGCTGGAGAGAGCCGTCCAGCGCACCGCCGCCACCGTCCCCCGCTTCAGCGGCGCGAACGGTTCCTCGACGCTGAAGGTGACATTGGCCTGGCCGTCGGGCGCCAGGCGCACCTCCTTCACCGAACCGACCGGCCGCGAGCCGATCACGACCTGGTTTCCGGCGATCAGCGCGCTCGCGTTGTTGAACTGGGCGGTGACCTCGTAGCCGTCGTCGCCGCCGATGGTGAAGGCGGCGGCGATCGCAGCCGCGGCGATGGCAGCGACCGCTACCGCGCGCTGGCCAGCCGGAGACTCCTCGCCGCTCCCCATCGGAAACGCGGGCGAACTTACCAGGCGGATAACCCGCTCGCGCCGGTTGGATCCTGGCCGGCCAGGTTCGGCGCCCCTGCGGTCGCCCTTCGAGCCTAGTCGATCAGCGTCTTCGTCATCTGGCGCACCGCGAGCCGCCACATCGCGAAGGCGAACGCCGCCAGCACCCCGACCCGGATCACGTCCGTGCCCTCGAAGCCGAAGGCCGAATGGCGCACCAGCTCGACCAGGTGGTGGAGCGGGTTGAGCTGGGCCGCGGCCTGGATCCCCTCCGGCAGCTGGTCGATCGGGAAGAAGGTGCCGGCGACGAGGAAGAGCGGGGTGACCACCAGGGTCGTGACGTAGTTGAACTGGTCGATCTTGCCGACCGTGCCGGCGACGGCGATCCCGAAAGCGGCGAAGCCGAGCGCGGTGATGAAGCAGAACAGCGGTACCAGCAGCATCCCCGCCGCCGGGTCGAGCCCGAACGCCATCGCGACCACCAGCGGGAAGCAGCCGTAGAAGCCGGCGCGGATGCCGATCCACAGCATCTCGGCGGTGACCAGCTCCTCGACCGAGACCGGGGCGGCGAGGATCGCGTCGTAGGTGTTCTGGAAGCGATGCTTGACGAAGGTGCCGAACATCGCCGGCAGCGCGCTGGCGAAGATCACCGCGGTCGCGACCATCCCGGTGCCGACGAACTCGACGTACTCGAGGCCGTCGACCCGGCCCACGATCGTGGCGCCGAGGCCGAGCCCGAAGGCGAGCAGGTAGATGATCGGCTCGAGCACGCTCGAGAACGTGGTCGTCTTCCAGAACGTGCGGAAGTTGGCGACCTCCCGGCTCATGACCCCGGCGACCGCGGCCGGCTCCAGACGCCGCATGCCTCCTCGCCTCACTCCGCCTCCTCCCCGGTGAGCAGCACGAACACGTCCTCGAGCGAGGCCGCGCGCACCCGGGCGTCCTCGGGGACGGCGCCGTCGCTGGCGCGCTCGGCGCCGACGATCGCGACCGCCGGCCCGGCCGGTCGCACCCGCAGGCCCTGCTCCTCGGCGCGGGCGCGGATCTCCGCGAGGCGGTCGGGCGGCCCGTAGACCTCCGCCGTCTGGCGACCGACGTGCTCGGCGATGAGGTCGGCCGGGCGGCCGCGGGCGACGATCCGCCCGTTCGCCATCAATGCCACCTCGTCGGCGAGGCGCTCGGCCTCCTCGATGTAGTGAGTGGACATCAGGATCGTCGCCCCGCGCGAGCGCAGCCTGTCGATCAGCGACCAGAGCTCGGTGCGGATCTGCGGGTCGAGTCCCACCGTGGGCTCGTCGAGGAGCACCAGCCGCGGCTCGTGCACCAGCGCCCGGGCCAGCAGCAGGCGCCGGCGCATCCCGCCCGAGAGCTTGTCGACCGCGTCGGTGCGCCGCTCCGCAAGGCGCGACAGGGCGAGAGCGCGATCGACCGCGGCGGGAACGTCCCTGACCCGGTAGAGGCGAGCCGCCACCGCGAGGTTGTCCTGCACGGTGACGTCGATGTCGAGGTTGTCGAGCTGGGGGACGACGCCCATCTGCGCCCGCGCCGCCTTCGAGTCGGCCGGGATCTCGTGGCCGAGGACCCGCAGCTCGCCCTCGTCGGCGATCGCCTGAGCGGTCAGCATCCGCATCGTCGTCGACTTGCCGGCACCGTTCGGTCCCAGCAGGCCGAGGCAGATCCCCTCGGGCACGTCGAGGTCGAGCCCGTCCACGGCGGTGATCTCGCCGAAGCGCTTCACCACCCCTCTCAGCTCGATCGCGGCCATGCCCACTCAAGATGGCAGACGCTGAACCCGGACCCGGGGCGCGGAGCGCCGCTTTGCGTGCTCGAAGCTCTGCTTTGGACTGGCGGACGCGATGAACCGGCGCTTGACCCCCCATAGCGAGGGAAATCCCGGGTTCGTGGCGCGAGTCGCACGTATGTCGCGCTCGAGAACCTGGTTCTGCTCTGCCGCCGCCACCACCGGCTCGTCCACGAGCGCGGCTTCACGATCAGCCGCGACGGCGACTCGCTCCTCTTCCGCCGCCCAGACGGGAAGCTGCTCGACGCCTGCCCCGCCGCTCCGCGGCCGCTCGCAGGGGCCTTAGACGGGCTCGGCGCCTCCCGCCGCCCGCGAGGGACGTTCGCTCGCCGGTGGCGACGAGCACCGCGCCCTGCCTGCGGCTCCGCGGAGCCGCCTGGGTCAGCGCAACGGCCGCCGAACCGGCAGCCGCACCCGCAGTTTCGAGACGTCGAGCGTGAACTGGGCATTCGCCGGGCGCGAGTAGGGCGCGTCGGCGCCGAGCAGCTCGAGCTCGGCGGTGTGGCCGCGCTTGAAGCGCCACGCTCCAGGGTGAAGCTGCCAGCGGTTGCGCCCGTCCCGCGGTCGGTAGGCGCCGCGGGCGACCAGGCGCTGGGTCTCACCGTCCGGGGCGACGTCCCACAGGCGCGCCATCAGCTCGGTCACCTCCGGCTCGGCCCCGCTCGCTTCGATCCGCGCCCGCAGCCGCGGGGCCCCGATCATCGTCAGGCCGCGCTTCGCGGGCGTCGCGATCTCGTAGCGGGCGGTCCCGGGGGCGGTCGCGCGGTCGGTCTCGACGCAGCCGTCGCCGCCGCCCCCGACGGGATCGAGCGCCCTCGCGACCGCCGGGTCGCCGCTGCCGGAGACGATCGTGTCGGGGCCGGAGAAACGGCGGCCCACCCTGGCGCGGGCCAGGTCGGCGAAGCGCGGCGCCCGGAACGGGCCGATCGAGTCGCGCTCGCGAGGACAGGTCTGGACGAACGCCGTCACCCCTTCGGGGGCAGGCCCGCGCCCGCCGCGGAGGTGGCGGTCGAGCCAGCCGTGGACGCTCCGGAGCAGCCGCCGCCGCTCGCGCGGGTCGTTCTGTGCGCGCTGGTGGCCGAAGTCGCCGAACAGCAGCGACAGCGGCACCTCGCGGTACCGCTTCGCCGTGCGGTTGGCGAAGCGCAGCGACTCGTCGACCGGGAACAGGTCGTCGGTGAAGCCCGCCGCCAGGAGCAGCGGCGCCGGAGGGCGGGTCGGCGGGATGTAGTAGGGGGAGTGGAAGCGAGTGAGCGTGCGCACGACGGCCTCTGCCTCGGGGTCGTCGTAGGGCTCACCCCGGTTGGTGCGGGCGACCCAGCCGAGGACGTCGGCCTCGGGGTCGTGCCCGGACGGCGCGAGGAAGCCCATCGGGCGCCCGGGTACGAACGGCTCGCCCAGCGGCTGCCCCGGCCCGGTCGCGAACTGGGCGGCGGCCGCGATCGCGTTGACGAACGACGACTTCGAGACCCCGACCGGTTGCGTCGCCACCCGGCGTGGAGTCACCCCGAGGGCGGACACCCGGCCGTTCGGCGCCGCCGCGGTGATCAGGTCGCTCCAGGGGATCACCGGGGCGGCGGCGGCGATCTCGAGCGCGGTGCCCCCCGGGCTGCGCCAGCGCTCGAGGCTCCCGTCCGGCAGCATCACCCGGTCGCGCAGCGCGGCCAGCATCAGCGACTGCCCGCCGCCGTAGGAGTCCCCGGTCACGCCGATCGCCCGCGGATCGGCGTAGCCCCCGTCGACCAGCCGCCCGATCAGCTCCTGCGCGTCGCGGGCCTCGTAGCGGACGTCGGCGAGGTGGATGTAGCCGTCGGCGCAGGCGACAGCGCTTGCGAGCCGCGATTCCGGAGTCCCGCACGACCCCCACAGGCCTCGGGCGGTGAAGGTGAGGACCGCGTAGCCCTCCCTCGCCCACCCGTAGGCGTTGTCGGTATACGCGGTGGACGCCGGGTCGAGGTACTCCCACTTGGAATTGCCGAACCCATGAAGCTCCGCGACCAGGGGCCGGCTGCGGGCGCCTGGCGCCGGGAGGGTCACGGTGGTGTCGAGGGGAATCCCGTCCCAGGTCTCGACGAGGCCGGAGCACTGGTAGACCCCTTCGACCGGGCCGCAGTCGTCGAGCCCGAGCGGTGTCCCCGCCGCCGGAGCGGCCTGAGCGCGGGCGGGCAGCAGCAGGCAGGCGCACGCCAGCCCAAGCGTCAGCGTCTTCCCGGCGCGCCCCATGCGGTGATTATCCGCGAGACGATCGCGCCGGGCGCCGGTTAGCTCGCCTAGCCCATGTGGAAGATCCCGTGGCGGTCGAGGCGGGCGGTGCGCCCGGGCGGGATCGCGAAGGTGGTGGCGACGTGCTCGACGATCGCCGGGCCCTCCAGCTCGTGGCCGGCCTCGACGTCCTCGAGGCGAACGATGTCCGTGGTCGCGTCGCCGCCCCGCCAGCGGACGTTGCGGGTGGCGGAGGACGGCGGCCGGCCCGACGCCTCCTTCAGCTCGGGCAGCGCCGGCTTCTCGACCGGGACCGAGCCCATCACGATCGCCTGCGTGACCAGGTAGCCCAGCTCCGGCGATCGAGCGGAGCGGGCGTAGACCTTGGCGTAGGCGTCCTCGAACGCGGCGATCAGCTGATCCACGTGCTCGCCCTCCTCGAGCTCGGGGCGCGGCGAGATGATCTCGATGTCGTTGAGCTGACCGTAGTACTGCATGCGCACCGCGTGGGTGAACTCGATCTCCTCGCGCCCCACCCCCGATTTCGCGAACTCGTCGGCGACTCGTTCCTGCAACCCGAGCCAGGCCCCGGTGAGCATGATCCCGATCCCCGCCCGCTCCATCTCGTCGGCGCTCGGCAGGATCGGCATGTCGACGGTCTGGTCGTAGCGGTACTCGAAGTCGGCGCAGGCGCAGCCGTAGGCGGAGAACCCGGCTGCCCAGGCCGGGACCAGCACCTCGCGGTAGGCCACGTCCTCGGTGTAACCGGCGACGTGGAGCGGGCCTCCGCCGCCGTAGCAGAGCAGGCTGTAATCGGCGGGGGAGTAGCCCTTTCCCAGGATCCGCCCCACCGCCTCGTTTCGAAGCGTCTGCTCGAACAGCTCGATCACGCCCGCGGCCGCATCGGCGACACCGAGCCCGAGCCGGTCGGCGACCTGGCGCTTGACCTCCGCATGCGCCCGCTCGGGGTCGAGCTTGACGTCACCCCCGAGGAAGTAGTCCGGGTTGACTCGGCCGAGCACGACGTTCAAATCGGTGACCGAGACGGTTTCGAGCCCGCCCTCGGGCCAGCTGACGCCGATCCGCGATCCGGCCGAGTCGGGGCCCAGCTCGGGACGGTTCGAGTTCGGGTTGATGCGCACGAACGAGCCGGTCCCGGCGCCGATCGAGTCGATCTTGACCAGCGGCATGTTGAGCATGAAGCGGGCGATGTCCGGGGTGGGCGTGATCTCGAACCGCCCGTCGGTGATCAGCGCGATGTCGAACGAGGTGCCGCCGATGTCGGTGCAGAGCAGGTTCGGCAGCTCGAGCCGCTCGGCCAGGGCCTGGCCGCCGACGACGCCGCCGATCGGCCCCGACACCAGCGTCGTCGCCAGCTCCTTCGCCTCGATCGAGACGGTGCCGCCGTGCGAGGCCATCACCCGCAGCTCGAAGCCGGCGCCGCGCTCCTTGGTGCGGTCGCGCACCGCCTTCAGCGTCCCGCGGGAGGGCTCGGCGGCATAGGCCTCGATCAGGGTCGAGTTGAGCCGCGGCAGGTCGCGCCGCATCGGGTAAAGCTGCGAGGAGACGTAGACCGGAACGTCACCGTCCACCCCGCGCTCGGCCTTCACCTCCTCGACGATCTCGGCCGCGCGCAGCTCGTGCTCGGCGTTGCGGTAGGAGAAGAGCAACGAGATGCAGATGCCCTCCACCCCCGCGTCGAGGAGGCCGGCGGCGGCGTCGCGGACGTCCGCCTCGCGGAGCGGCAGCACCTCCTGGCCGAGGACGTCGATCCGTCCCCGCACCCCCTTCATCTGATCGCGAGGAACTATCGGTGGGTTGTGATGGTGGGTCGCGAGGTGCAGGCGATCGGAATACGAGAAGCCGAGATAGGTCTGGATCCCGCGCTCGATCACCAGGTAGTCCTCCTGGCCGGCGGTGACGATGGCCCCGATGTTGCGCCCGGTACGGGACAGCAGCCGGTTGAGCATCGCGGTCCCGCTGAAGATGCCGGATGCGATTCCCGGGAACGCGTCCTCCGGGACCATCTCCCACTGCGCGAGGGCGTCCTCTGCCGAGGCCATGAACCCCGCCGACTCGTCCTCCGGCGTGGTCTGCGCCTTGCCGACCACGAACCCGCCGGTCTCGTCGACGATGAACGTGTCGGTCATCGTGCCGCCGGCGTCGATCGCCAGAACCCGGGCGCTTCGCTTCGCCTCCGCCATTCGCGGCGGAATCTACCCGAGGTCACACACCTGCTCCCTCGCGCCTGGCAAGCTTCCGGCGGGGAGCCCCTGTGCGCCCACGCATGCTGATCGGAATCGCGATTCTCGTACTGACCGTGCTGGCGGTGGCAGCGCAGCTGCTGGTGCCGGGGATCGGCGAGCGCCAGATCGAGGACCGCCTGACCGAGGGCGGCGGGGAGGCCGACGTCAGGCTCTCGGCAACGCCGGCGGCCCGCCTGTTCTTGGGCGACGGCGACCGGATCGAGGTGAGCGGCGCGAACCTCGACCTCGACCTGGAGACGGAGGACCCCCAGGTGCTCGACCGGCTCGACGGCTTCGGCGAGGTGCAGGTGGGCCTGGAGGACTTCCGGGCCGGGCCGTTCGAGGTCGTGCGCTTCGAGCTGACCCGCGACGGCGAGGGGCCCTACAGCGTGCGGTCGACGAGCTCGACGACTCCCGCTGACCTCGTGGACTACGGCGCCGGCGCGCTGGGTCTGGCCGGTGGGCCCCTGCTTCGCTTCTTCGCCGGTCGAGCGCCGCTGGGGTCGCGGCCGATCCCGATCATCGTCGACATGGAGATGGAGTCCGAGGACGGCCGGATCAAGGTCGTCTCCGGCAGCGGCACCGTCGCGGGCTACCCGACCGGCCCGCTGGCGCAGCTGATCACCGCGGCGATCGTCGTCCGGCTCTGACCACGAGGCGCCGGGCGCGCTACAGCCACTCGGCGATCGAGCGCCCGATCTCCTCGCCGGCATCCTCCTGGAGGAAGTGCGACGCGTTCTCGATCTTGCGTGGCGGGTCCACGTTCATCAGCGCCGAGAACGCCTCCCCCACCTTGAACGGAAGCACCGGGTCGGAGTCCGCCCACAGCACCAGCATCGGGCGCTCGTTCGCCGCCAGCACCTCCTGCGCGGCCTTGCCCGGGGCGGCGCCGGGCATCTGGGGCGAGGTCGGGAGGATCAGCGGGAACGCCCTGGCGCCGGCCTTCGATTCCGCAGTCGGAAACGGCGCGTCGTAGGCGGCCGCGACGTCGTCGTCGATCCCGCGCGCGGTCGCGTTCCGGACCAGCATCGAGATCGGCAGGTCCTCGGTGCGCTCGACGAAGTTCCGGAAGGTGTGCCAGGCCTCCGACATCGGCTGCTCGCCGGTGAACAGGCCGGTGTCCATGACCACCGTGCGCGAGAAGATGTCCGGGCGCTCCGCCGCGAGGCGCAGGCCGATCGGGCCGCCCCAGTCGTGGCAGACGGCGGTCGCGTCGCGCACGCCCAGCTCGTCGAGCAGCGCCGCCATCAGCTCGGTGTGGCGGTCGTAGGAGTACCACTCGAGGTCAGTCGGCTTGTCGGAGCGACCGAACCCCGCGTAGTCGGGAGCGATGCAGCGGTACCCGGCCGCGAGCACCGGCGGGATCACCTTGCGCCACAGATACGACCAGGTGGGCTCGCCGTGGAAGAAGACCACCGGGTCCCCCTCCCCCTCGTCGAGGCGCGCGAGGCGGAGGCCGTCGATCTCCGCGTAGCGAGGCTCGTAGTCGAAGCCCGGCAGGCCCTGAAAGCGCTCGTCGGGGGTTCGGAAGGCGTCCACCGCGCGGGGAGTCTATGGCGTCGGCGGGAGTAGGCTCGTGGCCTCGTGGCCCCGTCTCCGGACCGACGCGAAGCGCGGAAGCTGTCGCCGGCGGAGGTGGCGCGCGAAGCGCTGTCCGCCTACCGCTCGCACCTTGGGCTGCTGCTCCTCGCCGCCGTGGCCGTGTTCGTGCCGATCACCCTGCTCGAGGCGGCGGCGCACGGGCTCGGCGAGCTTCGGCCCGACGAGGTGGACGCCGCCGCGATCGTCGAGCTGGTCGCCGCCGCGCTGGCGGTCACGATCACGTCGGTGCTGGGCGAGGTCTTCTACACCGGCGTCGTCGCGGCGGTCGTGAACGAGGAGCGGACGGGCTTGCGGCACGAGCTGGCGGGCATCGCCCGTGGCCTGCCCTGGGGGCGGCTCGCCGCGGTCGACGTGCTCTTCGTCCTCGCGGTGGCGGTCGGGCTCGTGCTGCTGGTCGTCCCCGGCGTGATCGTGTTCGTCTGGTTCGCGCTGGCCGCGCCGGCGGTGAAGATCGAGGGGCTTGGCGTCGGCGCCGCCTTTAGGCGCAGCCGGGAGCTGGTGCGCGGCAGCTTCTGGAGAGTGTTCGTGATCCTGGCGCCGGTGCTCGTGGCCGGCGACCTCCTCGGCGAGCTGCTCGTCTCCAGCGGCCCCTGGATCCTCGGTCACGGGTTCTTCGGCGACTGGCTCGGCGAGCTGCTCGCCCAGGGTCTCACCGCCCCGTTCTTCGCGCTCGCCGCCGTGGTCACGGCCCATCACCTGATCGCTCGCGCAGCTTCTCCTCGTACGCCGCCTCAGTAGCGCCGCCGATGGCGTCGCGGACCCGCTCCTTCACCCGCTCGGTGCGACGATCGGGACGAAACCGCTGCTCGGCCCTCCGCTGCTTGCCCGGGTTGCGCCGGCCGTAGAAGCGCCGGGCCCAGGCGGAGCCTGGCTTTCCCAGGCGCACGGCGCCGTAGATCGCCAGCGGCTGGAGGAAGAACCCGACGGTCCCGTGCATCACCCGCCCCTTGAGGAAACAGGCGATCACGAGCCCCACGGCGAGGGCGCCGGCGACGATCGTCGCGGCCACGGCGCCGGCGCTGCCGGCCTCGATCTCGAACGGCCGCGTCCCCAGCACGATCAATCCCATGGCGCCGACGGCGATCACGGCGGCGTCGACGGACGCGCGGCCCTCCTTCGCCCAGTAGACGTCCTCCAGGTAGACCCAGAGCGCGAACTCGTCGAGGGTGAGGCCGATGCCGATGCCGAACGCCAAGGCGCAGATCTCGTAGACCGGAGTCGTCGCGAACCCGGCGAAGCTGACAGTTCCGGCGACCATCATCAAGACGATCCCGAACACCAGGTGATGGACGTGGACGCCGCCCTCGCTGACGACGCTGCCCGGCCACCACGGCACCCGCGGGCTCCGCATCAGGCGCGTCGACATGCGGATGAACGCGAACGACAGCAGCAGGCCGAGGAGGACTAGGAATACCCATTGGCGGTCGTGCTCGACGAGCTGGTCGTTCCAGAAGTCGGAAATGATCGATGCGGCCGGCATCCGGCCGCAGCATTTCAGGCGGGGGCGCCGGCCGCGTGCCGCCGCGACCTCGCTTTACCCTGGTGCCGTGTCACCGATTCGAGCAGGGACGCGCCGGCTGGCATCGATGCTCCTGGTCGTCCTCGGATCCCTCTTCCTGCTGATCGGGGTGCTCGCGATCTACGTTGAGCGGAACATCGTCGACGACGACCGCTTCGCCGACCGCGCCGTGCACGCCCTCGACGACGGGGCCACCCGCGACGAGATCGGCGCGATCGTGGCCGAGCAGCTCGAGCAGGTGAACCCCGACGTGATCGCGTTCCGGGCCGTGATCGAGTCCGGCGTCTCCGCGCTGGCCGGCACCGAGCCGTTCAAGGCCGCGCTGCGCGGCGGCGTGTATCAGGCCCACAAGGCCGCGTTCGGCCGCGGCGAGGACAACGCCGCGGTCACGATCGCCAACTTCGGCGTGCTCGCCACGGAAACGCTGCGGGCGCTCGCTCCCGACGTGGCGAAGGAGATACCGAAGAACTTCCGGGCCGAGCTGATCACGTTCGCGGAAGCGGGCCCCGGGACGGACCTCGTCCAGATCGAGCTGGGCGCGATTCCGATCGTCGCCCCGATCCTGGCGCTGGTGCTGCTGGCGCTGGCGGTGCTCGTCGCGAACGACCGGCGCGCGGGCCTCACCGCTGCTGCGCTCGGTGTGGCGGCGGTTGGCGCCCTCGGCGTGATCGGGTTCGAGGTCGGCAAGGGGCTGGTCGCCGGTGCGGCGGCCGACGCCGGGGCCGAGGCCGCGGTTCGCGCGCTGTGGAGCGCGATGCTGGGCGACCTCGCCGACTTCAGCCTGGCGCTGTGCTTCGCCGGGATCATCGTGGCGGGGGCGGCGGCCTCGCTGATCCGCCCGCTCGACGTCGCG
>Ga0299913_10000697_pt1 | contig 22517 bp, 22 predicted proteins | sample RVTome_9_FD_201360 | JGI IMG/M metagenome (GOLD analysis project Ga0299913, IMG submission 201360) | Soil microbial communities from uranium-contaminated site in the Upper Colorado River Basin, Wyoming, United States - RVT155D38 (version 2) ... | reverse complement strand
GACGCTGCTCATCGTCAAGCCGGACGGCGTTCGCCGCAGCTTGATCGGAGAGGTGCTCCGCCGTGTCGAGGAAGCCGGGCTCACGATCGACGATCTCCGGATGGAGACGATCGATCGTGCCACTGCGGAGGAGCATTACGGCGAGCATCGCGACAAGCCGTTCTTCGCCGAGCTCGTCGATTTCATCACCGGCGGTCCGGTCGTGGTGGCAAGGCTCACGGGCGACAACGCCATCGCCGTCTGGCGCGAGCTGATGGGACCGACGGATCCGGCGGACGCGCCCCCCGGCACGATCCGAGGCGACCTCGCAGAGGTCATCAGCGAGAACGTCGTGCACGGCAGCGACTCTCAGGAGTCGGCCGCCCGCGAGCTGAAGCTCTTCTTCGGCGAGTAGACGCGGTCGATGGCGGGGCTCCAGGAGGCCTTCGAGCGCGTCGGTGCGAGCCTCGAGCACCATCTGACGGCATCGCACGCAGCCGGTGCTGCCTTGGCGGTCACCGATCGCGAGGAGATCCTTGGGGTCGTGGTGCGAGGGATGGCCGACGTCGCGTCGGCCGCCCCCGTCCGGCCGGAGACGCGTTTCCAGATCGGTTCGATCTCCAAGTCGTTCGCCGCGATCGTGGCGATGCAGGAGGTCGACGCGGGCCGACTCGATCTGCACGTCTCGGTGAACGAGCTCCTGCCGTGGCTGGGTCTTCCCGAGCCGTTCGGGCCGATCACGATGCATCACCTCCTCACGCACACTGCGGGTCTGCACACCGGAACGGAGGATGCACCGGGGTTCGCGGGCGCGATGCATCTCCTCCGTTCGTATCCGGCGACGTCGGCGCCCGGCGAGCGGTATCACTACTCCAACGACGGCTACAAGATCGTGGGTGCGGTGCTCGAAGCCGTCACGGGCCAGCCGATCCATGAGCTGCTCCGTCTCCGTCTCCTCGGGCCGCTCGGCATGACGGCGTCCGTCGCGGCGATCACCGACGAGATCTGGACCGATCACGCCACGGGATACGAGCCGCTGCTCAGCGATCGCCCGGCGCAGCTCCGACATCCCCTCGTACCGGCTCCCAGGATCGTGTCGAACACCGCGGACGGCTCGATCGTCTCGAACGTGGTGGACATGTGCGCCTACGCGCGGTTGCTGCTCGCGGGCGGCGATCGGCCCGACGAGCGAGGCGAGCGGCTCCTCTCCGAGGACGGGTTCACGCGTCTGATGGCGCACGCCGTCGATGACGACGACCACGGCACGTACGGCTACGGACTCTGGAACGAAGTCGTCGATCGCCGCACCTGGCTCGGCCACTCCGGCGGCATGGTCGGCTACACGGCCCTCCTGATCACCGTGCCGGAGGAGGGGCTCGGATGCGTGATGCTCCAGAACGGCGGGGGAGACAAGCGCCCGGTGGTCGGAGCAGCGCTCGCCACGGTTCGTGCAGCCCTGGCCGGTGAACCGCTGCCCGAGGCGTGGGTCCCGCCCGCGCCCACCGCGATCCCCGATGCCGGTCAGTTCACCGGCTCCTATCCCGGTGACGACGGGCGCACGCTCCTCGTGGATGCGACAGAGGACGGGCTCTCGATCTCGGTCGGTCCGGTCTCCGCGCGCCTCGAGCGGGACCCCTTGCTCGCGGAAGCCGGCGAGACGTTCCTGGTCGCCCACCCCGCGCTCGAGCGGTTCCCGCTCGAGTTCCGGCGCAACGGAACCGGCGTGGTCGAGGCCTTCCACGGGGACACCTGGTTCCGGGGAGAGCGCTACGAGGGTCCGGAGCCTCAGGCGTCCGAGGCCGTGTGGCGCCGGCACCCGGGTCTGTACCGGAACGACGATCCCTGGAACCCGGTGCTCCGGATCGTCCTGCGCAAGGGCAGGCTCGCGATCATGTGGCCGACGGACGTCGGCGACGAGGAAAGTGGCGAGCTCGTGCCGCTGGAAGACGGCTCGTTCGCGGTCGGCGACCCCGTCCTCCCACGAAGGGTCCGTTTCGAGGGGGACCTCGACGGGATGTCTGTGGTCACCGTCTTCAACGGAGGCCGCTGGTACCGATCGTTCGAACCTTGACCGAGCGGTCGATCCTTCAGGCGACGCGGCGGAAGGCTACGCAGGCGTTCTGCCCGCCGAAACCGAAGGAGTTGGAGAGCGCCAGCGTCACGTCGAGCTCGCGCGCCTCGTTCGGGACGTAGTCCAGGTCACAATCGGGGTCGGGCGTCTCGTAGTGGATCGTGGGCGGCACCACGCTGCGCTCGATCGCGAGCGCGCACACCGCGCCTTCGACCGCTCCCGCCGCGCCGAGCATGTGGCCTGTCATCGACTTCGTCGACGAGATCGCGACGCGATGCGCGATCTCGTCGCCGAGCACGGTCTTGATCGCGACGGTCTCGCTCGCGTCGTTCAGGGCCGTCGAGGTCCCGTGCGCGTTCACGTACTGGACGGCCGCCGGCTCCTCACCGGCGTCTTCGAGCGCCCATCGCATGGCGAGCGCGGCGCCGGAGCCCTTCGGGTCCGGCGCCGTGATGTGGTGGGCGTCGTCGGACATGCCGTAGCCGGCCACCTCGCAGTAGATCCGCGCGCCGCGGGCCTTCGCGTGTTCCTCCGACTCGAGGATCAGTGCCGCCGCCCCCTCCGACAACACGAACCCATTCCGGTTCGCGTCGAACGGACGCGAGGCGGACTCGGGATCGGGGTTCTTCGTGAGCGCGGTCATCTGCGCGAAGGCCGCGACCGTGAGCGGGAGCGTGGCCGACTCCGACCCGCCCGAGATGCACACATCCAGATAGCCGTCGCGGATCAGGCGCATCCCCTCGCCGATCGCGTGGTTCGAGGAGGCGCACGCGGATACCGTGCAGAAGTTCGGCCCCGTGAGTCCGAACTTCATGGCGAGGTGTCCGGCGGCTGCGTTCGCCATCAGGGCCGGAACCATGAACGGCGACACGCGGCCGGGACCCTTCTCGAGCAGCACGCTGTGCTGCGCGAGCAGCGTCTCGATGCCCCCGATGCCGGTCCCGAACACGATGCCGCCGCGCTCCGACGGCACCTCGGGGGTCCCTGCATCCTCCCAGGCGAGCTTCCCGGCCGCGATCGCGTAGTGCGAGAAGCGGTCGGTACGGCGGATCTCTTTCGGGTCGAGCCACCTCGCTGGCTCGAAGTCGTGGACGTCGCCGGCGACCTTCACCGGAAGGTCATCCGTGGGGAACCGCGCGATCTCGCGGACGCCGTTCCGACCACCGATCAACCCGGTCCAGAACTCCTCGACACCGGTTCCGACGGGGGTGACCGGCCCGATGCCGGTGATGACGACCTTCCGGCGTCCGGGGTCGCGCCCCCGGCGCCCCGCCTTCTGACCCGAGGCCATGACTGTCTAGGACACCCCGAGCTTCGTCGCGACGAGATCCACGGCCTGGCCGACCGTCTTCACCGATTCCATCTCGTCTTCGGGGATCTCGATGCTCCATTCCTCCTCGAGGGCCAACACCGCCTCGACGAGGTCGAGCGAGTCGGCGTTCAGGTCCTCGGCGAACCGAGCGTCTGGGACGACTTGCGCCTCGTCGACGGCCAGCTGTTCGGCCAGCACCTTCTTCACCCTCGTCTCGATCTCCGGTCGATCCATTCCTCTTTCTCCTTCTCTCGTCCGCCGAGCCTATCGACGGATCCTCGCGACGACTAAGCCGTCAGACCCCCGTCCACGGGGATCACGGCGCCGTTCAGATAGGACGCCTCCTCGGACATCAGGAACCGGACGACCGCCGCCACTTCCTGCAGCGAGGCGGGGCGGCGCATCGGCGTCTGATCGATGTAGAACGCGCGCGCCTCGTCGGTGAGGTGTGCCGTCATCTCGGTCTCGAGCAGGCCGGGGCAGAGCGCGTTCACGGTGATGCCTTTGGCCGCGACCTCGCGTGCGAGCGACTTCGTGAGACCGAGGAGGCCGGCCTTCGTCGCCGCGTACACGGTCTGCCCGGCGTTGCCGTGGATCGCGACCGCGCTCGACATGTTCACGATCCGACCCCACTTCTCGCGAAGCATCCCTCGGAGGGCGGCCCGCGAACACAGGAACGAGCCGCGCAGGTTGGTGGTCATCGTCCGCTCGTACTCCTCCATGGAGTACTTGATCAGGAGTCCGTCCCGCGAGTATCCCGCGTTGTTCAGCAGTCCCGTCACGGCGCCGGCCTCCGCGGACACACGTCGGAACGCTTCCTGGACGCTCGACTCGTCGGTCACGTCGAGGTGTACGGCCATGCCGGGCGTCCCCGCGGATGCGAGCGCTTCCACCGTCTCCTTCGCGTCTGCCTCGCGGGTGCGATAGCCGACGGCGACGGTCCACCCGGCCGCGGCCAGTGCTTCGGCGCACGCACGTCCGATGCCGCGCGATCCTCCCGAGACGACCACTACCTTGGAGCTCACGCGGACGGCTCCTGCATCGTCCAGCGGACCAGGGTGGCGCCCCAGGTGAGTCCGGCGCCGAACGAGGTGAACAGCACGAGGTCGCCCTCCTTGATCCTGCCCCCGTTCCACGCGCGCGAGAGCGCGATCGGGATGGAGGCGGCGCTCGTGTTGCCGACCTCGGCCACGTCGAGCACCGAGCGTTCGGCAGGGATCCCGAGGCGCTCTGCGACCGCGACCATGATGCGGGCGTTGGCCTGGTGGGGGATCAAGACATCGACGTCGGCCGGCGTGTGATCGGACTTCTCGAGGAGCTCGCGGCAGGCGCCGGCCATCTCGGTCACCGCCCGCTTGAAGACCTCGCGACCCTTCGGCATCCGGATGTTGTGGTCGCGGGCCTCGACGGTCTGATGCGAGGCGGGCATGCGCGTCCCGCCGGCGGGCATCATCAAGATGTCGGCCGCGGTCCCGTCGGCGCCGAGGATGGTGCCCTCGATCCCAGGCCTGTCGGATGCCTGCACGATCACGGCGCCGGCGCCGTCGCCGAACAGGATCGAGGTGGTCCGGTCCGTGAAGTCGAGGATCCGGCTGAAGATCTCGGCGCCCACCAGCAGGACCGTGTCCGCCATCCCCGCCTGGACGAACGCGGTGGCGCTCGCGAGGCCGTAGCTGAAGCCGGCGCAGGCGGCGTTCACGTCGAAGGCGGGGCACCGGACACCCAGCTTCTGCTGCGCCCAGACCGCGGTGGCGGGGAACGGCGTGTCGCCGGTGACGCTCGCCACGACGATCATGTCGAGCTGGTCGGGGGTGATCGCGGCTGTTTCCATCGCGCCCCGGGCGGCGTCCACCACGAGATCCGAGGTGTCGACGTCGTCCTCGACGAAGTGGCGGGCCTCGATCCCGGTCCGGTCCCGGATCCACTCGTCGCTGGTCTCGACCTTGTCCTCGAACCACGAGTTCGGGACGAGCCGAGGGGGGAGGGTGGACCCGACGCCGGTGATGGTGGCGCTCCTGGTCACGGGCGGAGCATAGCGCTGCTCGGCCCAGGCCATCGCCGTTGTCAGGAAGTCCCCGTCACGCCGACGCGGCGGCGCGAGCGTTCTCCGGGGAGCCGATCGTGCGCGCCGCCGCGTGGGGCACGATCCGTTTCATCAACTTGGTCAGGACCTCGCCGGGCCCGGCTTCGAGGAACGACGTGGCGCCGGCGTCCGCGAGCGCGCGCACCGACGACGCCCACATGACCGGCGAGATCACGTGTCGCTTCAACATCGACCGCAGCTGCTCGGCGTCGGACACCAGAGCGCCGGCGACGTTCTCGGCGATCGCGAACCGAGGCGCCGAGAACGCGATCGCGTCGATCCGCTCGTCGATCGCGGCGCGCGCCGGCTCCATCAGCGGCGAGTGGAACGCGCCGGCGACGGGCAGCCGGACGGCGCGCACCTTCCGTTCCTTCGCGATCGCTTCCGCCCGCTCGATCGCCGGCACCGAACCGGAGATCACGGACTGCGCGGAGGAGTTCTCGTTCGCGACGACGAGCACGTCGCCGCGTCGAGCCTCGTCGCACAGTGTCGCTGCGTCCTCCGGACCCACACCGAGGAGCGCCGTCATCGTCCCCGGTCGTTCCTCACCGGCCCGCTGCATCGCGGCGCCGCGCACGACCACGAGGTCGAGCGCGGCGCCGAGCGGCACCACGTCCGCCGCGACCAGAGCGGCGAACTCACCGAGCGAATGCCCGGCGACGCCGACGAACGAGGCGCCTTCTGCCTCGAGCACACGGAAAGCCGCCACGTCGCACGCGAGGAGCGCCGGTTGCACGAACGCCGTCATCGCGAGTGCCGACGGGTCGTGACACCCGGCGACCACGTCCCGGCTCATCGAGGACGATGCTTCGTCGAGGACCGCCCTCGACGCCGGATGTTCCGTCCAGGGATCCGCCATGCCCTCGAACTGCGATCCCTGCCCCGGGAACAGGGCCGAATGCTGCGTTCCTCTGGACTCCATCGCGTCGTTCATGTGCTCAGGTTGCCACGAGGGAGCGAACCCTGTTCAATCAGGGCGAACCGCATGGCCGAGAGGGTTCAGAGATCTTCTTCCCCCGCGCCCCGACCACAGGGGGCGGAGGGGGTATTGGGGTTCCTTGGTCGCGACATGGCTGTCGACCTCGGGACGGCGAACACGCTCGTCTACGTGCGTGGACGCGGAGTCGTCCTGAACGAGCCGTCCGTCGTTGCGATCAACACCCTTACTGGAGCTATCCTTGCCGTGGGAGCCGAGGCGAAGCGGATGATCGGCCGTACCCCTTCCCACATCCAGGCCGTTCGGCCGCTGAAGGACGGAGTCATCGCCGACTTCGACGTGACGGAGAAGATGCTCCGATACTTCATCCAGCGGGTGCACAAGCGCCGGCTCCTCGCCAAGCCACGCGTGGTCGTCTGCGTCCCTTCCGGCATCACGGGGGTCGAGCAGCGCGCCGTCGAGGAAGCCACGATCGCCGCCGGGGCGCGTCGCGCCTACATCATCGAGGAGCCGATGGCCGCGGCGATCGGCGCCGGCCTCCCGATCCACGAGCCGACCGGGAACATGGTCGTGGACATCGGTGGAGGGACGACCGAGGTCGCCGTGATCTCGCTCGGTGGCATCGTCACGTCCACGTCGATCCGCATCGGCGGCGACGAGCTGGACGAAGCGATCATCCAACACGTCAAGAAGGAGTACTCGCTCCTGCTCGGCGAGCGGACCTCGGAGGCGATCAAACTCGCGATCGCGTCTGTCTACCCGATGCCCGAGGAGCTCGTCGCCGAGATCAAGGGCCGGGACCTCGTGTCGGGCCTGCCCAAGACCATCACGATCGCCGCCGAGGAGATCCGCCGGGCGATCGAAGAGCCGGTGAACGCCATCATCGACGCCATCAAGACCACCCTCGACCGCACCCCTCCCGAGCTCGCGGCCGACATCATGGATCGCGGGATGGTGCTGACGGGCGGTGGCGCCCTGCTGCGCGGCCTGGACAAGCGCCTCCGCCACGAGACAGGGATGCCCGTCCATATCGCCGACACACCGCTCCAGGCGGTCGTGCTCGGCTCGGGCAAGTGCCTCGAGGAGTTCGAGGTCCTGCAGCGGGTCCTGGTGACGTCGACCAATCGGCGGTAACCCGCCGTCGTGGCTATCCGGCAGCGCACCCGCTCCGCCCGCCTCCTCGTGGTCACCCTCGTTGCGGCATCGCTCGCGATCATCACCGTCGACTATCGTGCCGGCGAGGAAGGACCTCTCGCCTCGGCCGGGCGGATGGCCAGCAGCGCCATCGCCCCCTTGCAACAGGCGGTCTCGAACGTCGTGCAGCCCATCAGCAACTTCTTCAGCAGCCTCGCGGAGCTCCCGTCCCTGTCCCGTCGCAACGGTGATCTCGAAGCGCAGGTGGACGACCTGCGGACCGTCCAGCAGCTGAACCAGGAGCTCAAGCATCGGATCGAAACCCTCGAGCAACTCTTGGGCCTGCAAACGATCACCGCCCACACGATCGCCGCCCGGGTGATCGGCAGCGGGGTCTCCAACTTCGAATGGGATATCACGATCGACCGGGGCTCGGACGACGGCATCGAGGTCGACATGCCGGTCGTGACGGGAGCCTCGGACGGTCCCCGCCTCGTCGGCCGGGTCATCCGCGTCACCCCGATCTCCTCGGTGGTCCAGCTCGTCATCGATCGGGACTTCGCCGTCGCGGGGCGCCTGTCGACCTCACAGGAAGCGGGACTCGTTCTCGGTCGCGGCGAAGAAGACCTTCGCATGGGCCACCTGAGGCCGGGGATCGAGGTCGGCGAGACCGAGCCCGAGTCGGTCTTCACCGTGGGCTACGAGGTGAACGGTCAGCCCGGGCTGTATCCCGCGGGGATCCTCATCGGTACGGTTTCCCGTGCGTTCAGCGAGCCCGATGCCGTCGAGTCGTTCGTCACGATCCGTCCCGCCGTCGACTTCTCGACATTGCAGTACGTCTTGGTGATCGCACGGGAGGACCCCACCGCGGAGGGAGGGTCCCCGTGAGGAGGACCGTGGTGATCGTCGCCGTCACCGTGACCGCGCTGCTGCTGCAGACGACGGTCTTCCCGGAGCTCACGCTGCTGGGTGTGAAGCCGGAATTGCTCTACCTCGTCACCATCGTCTTCGCCGCCCTCCAGGGACCGGCGGAGGGCGCGGTCTTCGGCTTCGTCGGTGGTCTCGCCCAGGACTTCATGCTCAACATGCCGAAGGGGATCACGGCGCTCACACTCACGATCCTCGGTTACAGCGTCGGACTGGCTCGCCAGTACATCGCCTCACCCTCGCCTCTGTTACCCGCGGTCCTCGTCGCCCTCGGCACGGCCGGTGGCGTCGCGTTCCATCAGGCGGTGGCCTTCCTCCTCGGGGAGGAAGAAGGCCCGTTCAGCTACGTGGCGAAGGTCGTCTTGCTCACGGCGATCTACGGGGCCGTCCTCACGCCGATCTTCTTCCCGGTGCTCCGCCGGGCTGCGACCGCGACCCACGCCGGAAGGGTGGTGCGCTTCTAGATGGAGCGGTCCGGATCGAGGTTGAAGATCCTCGCGTTCGTCGTCGCGTTCATGTTCGTGGCACTTTCGACACGTCTGTGGTTCCTTCAGGTCCTCGCGGGGCCGCAGCACGATCGCGACGCGCGCGACAACTCGCTCCGGACGGTCGCGACCGACGCGCTTCGCGGCGACATCCTCGACCGAGATGGAAGGCGCCTCGTTCACAACCGGATCAGCCTCGAGGTCCGCATCAAGCGCGACGAGCTCGGGGACGAGGCGGAGGCGACGCTCGCCCATCTGTCGGAGATCCTCGGCGTCCCGGCGCAGGAGCTCGGCGAGGAGCTCGACACGAAGCTCTTCTACAGCTACCAGCCGGTCCCCGTCGCCGAGTTCGTCTCGGAGGAGGTCTTCTTCAAGGTGCGAGAGGAGCCGGAGAAGTTCCAGGGAGTCGAGGTCGTGGAGCAGAGCGTCCGCAGCTATCCGCAGGGGTCGCTCGCGGCACACCTGGTCGGTTGGGTCGGTCAGATCAACGCCGAGGAGATCGACGATCCGCTCTTCGCCGGCTACGGCCCCGCGGACCTCGTTGGGAAGGCCGGGATCGAGGCCACCTACGAGCGATGGCTTCGAGGGAAGCCGGGCGAAGAGCGGTTCCTCGTCAACTCCGACGGAGAGGTCCTCCGCGAGTTCGACCCGAGGCCGGCGGAGCCTGGCCACGACCTTCGACTCTCGCTCGACCTCGACGTCCAGCGGATCGTCGAGGACGAGCTTGCCGCCGGGCTCCGACGCGCGCGGACCGTCTTCGATGCGAGCACCGGGCGGAACCTGGCGGCGAACGCGGGCGCCGTGGTCGTGCTCGATCCGAACACGGGCGGGATCGTGTCGATGACGTCCTGGCCGACGTTCCGCCCGTCCTGGTTCGTGAGGGGCCTGTCTCCGGAGCAGGATCACTACCTGAACGCGAGCGAGGCCGCGCCATCACTCAGCCGGGCCACGCAGATCACGTACGCACCGGGGTCGACGTTCAAGCCCTTCGTGGCGCTGGCCGCCTTGAAAGAGGGGCTCGCCACCATGGGTGGGTACTACGACTGTCCCGCCGACTACGTCCACCCGGGGGACGAGTCGGGCACGATCTTCCACAACTGGGATGGGGTCGGAGCCGGTTCTCTCTCGATCGCCCAGGGGCTCAAGGTCTCGTGCGACACGCAGTACTACCAGTGGGGGAGCGACTTCTACTTCCGGGATGCGCAAACGAACCAGGAGGAGCTCCAGCGGCGCGTGAAGCAATGGGGGTTCGGGCAACCGAGCGACGTGGATCTGCCGGCCGAGGCGGCCGGGACCGTGCCGGATCGGAAGTACGTGACGGAGCATCGCGCGCGCTACCCGGACGGGTGGATCCCGGGCATCGATATCCTGCTCGCGATCGGTTCGGGTGAGATGAAGGCGACGCCGCTGCAGGTAGCGCAGGCGTACGCGGCGCTCGCGAGCGGCAAGCTCTGCCGGCCGCACCTGGTCTCCAGGATCGAGGACGGCGAGGGTCGCGTGGCCAGGAAGATCGGGGGCCGTTGCCGCCGCATCCCCTACACCGAGGCGGAGCTCAACTACATCCGCGAAGCGCTGCGGAGCGTCACGACGGGCGGCACCGCGTCGTCGGTCTTCGCTCCGTGCTCGCTCGACGTCGCCGGGAAGACCGGAACCGCCGAGCGACCGCCCTTCCAGGACACGTCGTGGTTCGCCGGCATCGTGCCGGCGGAGCGACCCGAATACGTGGTCGTGGCCACCGTGGAGCAAGGAGGCTTCGGGGCGGAGACCGCCGCACCGATCGTCCGCAACATCATGTCCAGGATCTATCGCACCCCGTGCGAGGGGCCGGCTCTGGGGGAGGCCGAGGACTGATGGATCTCGTCGCGGGGCGCGTGTACGCCGACGAGCGGCGGCCGATCCGACACATCGACGGCTTCCTCCTGCTCGTGACGACCATCCTCTTGCTGCTCGGCTTCATCCTCATCTACTCCGCGACCAACCAGACCCTCCGGCTGGACCGGCTGGATCCATTCGCTCGCGTCAACAGACAGATGGTGACCGCGGTGATCGGGATGGTCCTCCTCCTCTTCATGGCGACGTTCGACTATCGCTTCCTCAAGGTCTACGCGGGATTCATATTCGTCGGCGTGTTGCTGTCGCTGGTGCTGGTACACGTCCCCTTCCTCGGGTCGTCCGAGGCAGGTGCCCAGCGATGGTTCGAGTTCGCCGGTGGGGCCGGTGGGTTGCAGATCACCCCATCGGAGTTCGCCAAGATCGGGTTGATCGTGATGCTGGCGGCGAGCCTCTCAGAGCTGAAGCGGGACACCCCCACCGTGCAGGACCTCATCAGGATCTGCGGCATCGCGTTGGTGCCGTTGATGCTGGTTTTCATCCAACCGGACATCGGGACGTCGATCGTCTTCGTCGCGATCGCCGGCGGCATGCTGCTCGTGGCCGGGGTGCGAGGGCGTCATCTCGGAGCGCTCCTGGCGATCTCTCTGGTGATGATCGCCGCTGCATTCCAGCTCGGTGTGGTCAAGGAGTACCAGCTGGACCGACTCCGCGCGTTCATCGATCGTGAGAACACGCCCGCCGACGTTCGCTACAACCTCGACCAGGCGGAGATCGCGGTCGGGAGCGGAGGGCTGTTCGGGCAGGGGTACCTCCATGGGCGGCAGACGACCCTCGACTACGTGCCCGAGCAACACACCGACTTCATCTTCACGGTGGCAGGGGAGGAGTTCGGGTTCGTCGGGGCGGTGTTCGTGCTCACGCTGTTCGCCCTGCTGCTGTGGAGGTCGATCCGGATCGCGTTCCTGTCGAAGGACCCTTTCGGAACGTACCTGGCAACCGGCGTCGCGGTCATGTTCGCGGTGCAGATGTTCGTGAACATCGGCATGGTCATCGGCATCATGCCGATCACGGGGATCCCCCTGCCGTTCCTGTCCTACGGAGGAAGCTCCATGCTGGTGAGCTGCATGGGAGTGGGGATCCTGCTCAACGTGCACATGCGCCGCTTCAAATAGCCGAGGGTCTCGCGGCCGACGGAACGGCGGCGGCGAACGGGCTCATCGAGACCTGCCAGAGGAACACCGAGCCGTGGGGACCGGTGTGTTCGAGCGTGACGTCTCCATCCATCGCCCGCGCCGACATCCGGGCCACCGTGAGTCCCAGCCCGACTCCCTGGTGCGTCCGGGTGTGGAGCTCCTCGGCCTGCTCGAGCGGCTCGAAGATCCTGTCGAGCGCGTCTTCCGTGATCCCGGGCCCCTGGTCGATGACCCGTACCTCGATCCCTGCCTGCGACTCGTCGATCCGTACGATCACCTGCGCGAGCTCGTCCGAGAACTCGAGCCCGTTCTCCACGAGCTCCTCGAGGATGCGCAGGGCGGTCACGCGGTTGAGGGTTGCGAGCATCGGCCGGCCCGGGGTCTCGATCTTCACGCGCGGAGAGAGCCTCGCGATCTCCTCCGCGATGTCGATCACGTCCGTGTACTCCGTGAGCCCCGCCTCGACCACGCCTTCGAGCCGGGCGACCAGACGTGCGAGCCCTTGCGCCCGCATCACGAGCGCGCTCAGCATCTCGTCCCGCTGGTCGAGAGTCCCGGTCCCCTTCGACAGCGTTTGGGCCATCCCAAGGATCACGGTCACGGGCGTGCGGAGCTCGTGGCCCAGGCGGCTCACCAGCTCGTGACGCCGGGCGGCCCGCTCCAGCAGCGCCTCCTGTGCCAGCTCGAGCTGGCGTGCTCGGCGGCGTTCGCGCTCGAGCGCCTCCGTGAGCTCTCCGATCACGCGTGGAGTCACCTCGGAGGAGATCACGCCGCCGCCGGCCGCCGCCTGGCGGATCGCGTGGAAGATCTCGTCGCTGTCGGAGTCCTTCAGCACGTAGCACGAAGCGCCCGCCACCAGCATCTCCCGGACGGCGTCCTGGTCGTCTACGCCGGTCAGGGCAACGATGCCGATCTCCGGGAACGCCGATTTCAGCCGGCGCGTCGCCTCGATCCCGTTCATCTCCGGCATGCGGACGTCCATCAGAACCACGTCGGGCTCGGTTTCCTCCACGAGGCTCATCGCGTCGATGCCACTGGACGCGGTTCCCACCACGAGGAGCTCCTCGGTTCCCAGGAGCGAGGTAAGGGTCTCTCTGAAGCCGGGATTGTCATCAACGACGACAACTCGGATCTGGGGACGGGAAGCCGGAGCCACGGGGAGGGTGTCGAGGGCCATCACATGAAGTGTCGGCATGTGGGGCTATCCCTCGCTATCCCACGCCTGCCCTGTTCCCTCGGGGGGACGGGGGACCCTCTTTCCTAGCTAAGAAGGACTAGCTCACAACGAGGATCCCTCAGGAACGGGGGGACGCCGATGGGCACCCCCCAGCACGCATCCGGGGGTTCCGAAGCCCGCTCCCGCTCCAGACTCGAAGGACTGTTATCCTTGCTGCACAGACGTGCCCCACCCGGGCCGGCAGCCGACCCGCGCCGCCCGAGATGGGGGAAGAAGCGAGTTGAGGTGGCGCGCGACGCCGCCGGCGGCCTCACCGAGGATCGCCAGGCAGGCGGCGCGGCCCCGGACAGGAACGAACGGTTGTACGAGCAGGTCTTCAGCCCCGCACGCGGCAGGTGCCGCTGCGTGGGCGACGGAACATCCCTCGCGCAAGACCGCGCCCCCGCAGCCGACGGTGCTGGATCCGGATCGCCCCCTCGCTCCGAGCGAAGGGAGTAACAGATGGATCGAGAGACCGAAGCCGCTGCGCCACAGGCGCCGGCAACCAACGGCCTCCCCCCGATCTTCCAACGGCCGACCTACCCGTCGGGTGAACCGGCGACCCGCGCCCCCGAGCGCGCACCGGAGGAGCCGCGGGAGCGGATCCCGGAGGAGCGAGCGCCCAGGAACAGAACACCGGTCCGGGAGCGAGCGCCGGTAAGGAAGAGAGCGCCGGAAGGAGACAGAGCGGAGCAGGAGAGGACGCCCACGAGGCAGAAGGCCGACGCCCCTGTTCGGCCGAGAGACGACGGGGCAGAGGACCGGTCAGCACAGCGGATGCAGTCCGACGACGGTGAGTCCACGCCGTCGACCCGCAGGCGCAGCCGCGGCGGGCGCGGCCGGGGAGGTCGCGGCCGAGGTGGCGGATCCGGGTCGGGCCCGACCGGCGGCGACGCAGCTGGATCGGCGGTCGACGCCCCGGAGCGGATCAGCCGCCGCGCCTCCGAGCCTGATGACGACGGAAAGGACAGTGAACGGGACGGGCTCGACGCCGAGCAGCGGCGCCGCCAGGGCGGACGTGGGAGAGGCAGCCGCAGCGGCGCGACCCGAGAGCCTGCGCAGACCCCCGACGGTCAGCGGGACGACGCTCAGCCGGATACCGCCGCGTCCTCGGGCGCGTCCTTGGGCGCGCCCTCGGGAGAGGACGGCGCCGAGACCGGTTCGTCGAAGCGGCGAGGCCGCCGGGGCGGCCGGGGCCGCAAGAAGTCGGGAGAGGCGGCCGCGGCGGAGGCGCCGGCCCAGCCGGAGCGCTCGCGCGGCCCCAGGACCCTCGAGGAGCAGGTGGCGTCGGGCGGGCCGACCCGAGGCCTTCGGTCGCGGACGCTCCGAGGACGCGGTGGCAGGCGCCAACGCGAACCACAGATCACGCCGCCCCGGATCACGGACAAGCTGATGGTCATCACCGAGCACGGGGATCGGGACCAGATCGCCGTGCTCGAAGAGAACATGCTCGTGCAGCACTACGTCACGCGTCGCGGGGCACATTCGATGGTGGGAAACGTCTATCTCGGCCGGATCCAGAACGTCCTGCCGGGGATGGAGGCCGCCTTCGTCGACATCGGCCGGGGCCGCAACGGTGTGCTCTATGCCGGCGAGGTGAACTACTCGCCCGAAGACCTGGACGGAGGGCGGCCGCCGAGGATCGAGCAGGTGCTGAAGTCCGGTCAGGCCGTCATGGTGCAGGTCACGAAGGACCCGATGGGCGGCAAGGGCGCCCGGCTCACGGCGCAGGTCTCGCTGCCGGGTCGCTTCCTCGTCCTCGCGCCCGACCAGGACGTGTCGGGGATCTCGCGGCGGCTGTCGGACGATGCCCGCAAGCGCCTCAAGACGATCCTGAACAAGGTGAAGCCCAAGGCGCACGGAGTGATCGTTCGGACGGCGGCCGAGGGAGCCCCCGAGGAGGAGATCACCCAGGACCTCGGGCGACTCATCGCGCTCTGGGAGCAGATCCAGAAGTCGGCGAAACGCGCCAAGGCACCCGCGGAGCTCTACGAGGAGCCGGAGCTCACGGTGCGAGTGGTTCGTGACCTCTTCACCGACGAGGAGTTCCGGGGGCTCGTCACGGACTCCGAGCGCATCCACGACAAGGTGATGGAGTACGTGCGCGACGTCGCGCCCGACCTCGAGTCCAAGGTGACGCTCCATCGAGGCCCTCTGTCCGCCTTCGAGGAACACCGGATCGTCGAGCAGATCCACAAGGCGCTCGACCGGAAGGTGTGGCTCCCCTCGGGTGGCTACCTGATCATCGAGCAGACCGAGGCGATGACGATCGTCGACGTGAACACCGGGAAGGCCGTCGGGAAGACCAACCTCGAGGAGACGGTGCTGACGACGAACGTGGAAGCTGCCCGTGAGGTCGCGCGACAGCTCCGGCTGCGAGACATCGGCGGCATCATCGTGATCGACTTCATCGACCTCCTGCTGGAACAGAACAAGCGGAAGGTCGAGGACACGATGCGGGAGGCCCTCGCGATCGACAAGACGAGGTCCCAGGTCTTCGAGATCGGTCCCCTGGGGATCATGCAGATCACCCGGAAGCGCGTGTCCGGCGGGCTGGTCGACTCGTTCTCCGAGACCTGTCCCCACTGCGAGGGGCGCGGCATCATCGTGAACTACGACGCGAGCTAGCGAACCCAGAAACGCCAGACGAGAGGAACCCACCATGTACGCGGTGATCAAGACGGGCGGCAAGCAGCACAAGGTGCAGGCCGGCGACGTGATCGAGGTGGAGAAGCTGGTCACCGACGGCGAGACGGTGGAGTTCCATCCGCTGCTCGTCGTCGACGACGACGGCAAGACCCATGTCGGCGCCGAGGCGGCCAAGGCGGTCGTGACCGCGAAACCCCTGGGAGAGAAGAAGGGCGAGAAGGTGAAGGTCTTCAAGTACCGGCCCAAGTCGGGGTACTCGAGGAAGGCCGGCCATCGCCAGCTCGTGACGATGCTCGAGATCACCGAGGTGAAGATCCCGGCGCGTCGCTCGAGTTCCGGAAAGAAAGACGAACGGAAGGACGACGCCGCTCCCGCAACGGCGTCGGACTAGCTGGTAGCCTCGACCGACCATGGCACACAAGAAGGGCGGCGGCTCGTCCCGGAACGGCCGGGACTCGACCTCGAAGCGACTCGGGGTCAAGGCGTTCGGCGGTGAGGCTGTCTCCGCCGGCTCGATCATCGTGCGCCAGCGCGGGACCAGGATCCACCCGGGCGAAGGCGTCGGCAAGGGCGGCGACGACACCTTGTTCGCGCTGCGCGCCGGGAAGATCGAGTTCCACGAGTCGCGGGGCCGCAAGTACGCGTCGGTCCTCGCCGACGGTTAACTCGCCCGCTTCGCCCGCTCCGTCACCTCTTCGGCCCACGCTTTGACCACCTGCCTGCTCGTGGCGCTCGTCGACCGCAGGTAGCCGAGGTTCATGCGCGCGACCTGACGTTTCGAAGGCGTGGCGCGCGTGAACGGCCCCAATGGTCCTCGGGGATCGATCGTGGGGGACCGGGGGAGCGGATCGAGTGGTGGGGGCTGGGAGAAGTAGAAGGCGGTCTTGCGGTCCTGGCCGTCCTTCCGCCAGTCGACCAGCAGGACCGGCGAGCCCTTGATCCTCTTGGCGCGGCGGATCGCGGCGTAGTCGAACCGGACGTCGATTCCCGTCTTTCGCTCGAGGAACTCCAGGCTGCGTTCTCCGAGACTGAGCGTTCCCGGGACTTCGGCCGGCCGCGATCGGGCGCCGAGGTGCACCATCCAGACGTCCACGGGCTCGACCACGACTCAATCTTGGCCCGTCCTCGCCCAGTCGACCACACAGGCCGACCACCTAGGCTGTTCGACATGACGTTCGTGGACGAGGTCGCCGTGGAGGTGCGCGCCGGTCGCGGTGGCGACGGCTCCGCCGCGATGGGCAGCGAGCCCTTCAAGCCGAAAGGAGGACCGGACGGTGGCGACGGCGGTCGAGGGGGCGACGTCGTCTTCCGAGCGTCTCGCAACGTCCATGACCTGTCCTGGTTCGCCGACCATCCGCATCTCCGGGCTGACACCGGCAAGGCGGGCGCGCGCGGCCGGCGGGACGGGGCGAAGGGGAACGACCTCGTGGTCACGGTTCCTGACGGCACGGTGGTGTTCGACGATCGCGGGCTTCTGGCCGACCTCGTCGGGGAGGGGTCGGAGGCCGTCGTCGCCCGAGGCGGACGCGGCGGGCGCGGCAACGTTCGCTTCGCAGGTCCGAAGAACCGCGTGCCGAAGACCGCCGAGTCGGGGGAGGAAGGGGAGGATCGGCGGGTGCAGCTGGAGCTTCGCACGGTGGCCGACCTTGGTCTCGTGGGGCTGCCCAACGCGGGGAAGTCCACGCTCCTTTCCCGGCTGACGGCGGCGACGCCGAAGATCGCGGACTACCCGTTCACGACGCTCACACCCAATCTGGGTGTCGCGGAGGCGGGCGGGGAGCGGTTCGTGGTGGCCGACATCCCCGGACTGGTCGAAGGCGCACACCGAGGGAAGGGACTCGGCCATCGGTTCCTGCGCCACGTCACCCGGTGCCGAGCCCTCGTCCTCGTGGTGGACCTGTCGTCCGCCGATCCGGTCGCCGACCTGGACACCCTTCGCGAGGAACTCCGCGCCTACGACCCCGATCTCGCCGACCGGCGGTCGCTCCTCGTCGGCACCAAAGCGGACCTCGTGGACGATCCACAGGCGGCGGCCGATGCGATCCGGTCGCTGCCGGTGTCGGCCGTGACGGGCGAAGGGCTCGACCTCCTCACGGCGCAACTGGAGACGCTCTCCCGTCAGGCCGCCGCCGAGCAACCTCCCCGCGCCCCGTACGTCGTGCTGCGCCCCGGCCGACCCCGGTTCGTCGTCGCGCGCGAGGACGGCGGTTGGCGGGTCACCGGTCGCAACGTCGAGCGTTGGGTGCGAGAGACGGACCTCGACGACGAGCGGCAGCTCACACGCCTGCAACGGCAACTGATCAAGGAGGGCGTCGAGCGGCAGCTGATGAAGGCGGGCGCTCGCCGCGGCGACGAGATCCGCATCTCCGACCGCGCTTTCGAGTTCCTCCCCGGCGACGATCTCCCCGCGGACCGACAGGAAGCCTAGCGGTGGACGTCGCCGGGCTGCTCGCGGAAGAGGAGCGAGGATGGCTCGAGCTCACCGAGGTCTTCGGCGACGTGCCGCCCGAGCGATTCGAGGAGCCTTCGGTCACGGACGAAGGATGGTCGCCCAAGGACGTCATGTATCACGTGGCCGCGTGGGCCGAGGAGGCTTCCACGGTGCTGGGGCGGATCGTCGCGGGGACCCACCGGGAGAGCGATCCCGACACCCAGGTTCTCAACGAGGAGTGGTTCGAGCAGGGGCGCGAGCTCGAGGAGGACATCGTCCGGGTCCGGTTCGCGAAAAGCAGGGTGGCGATGCGCCAGGCCTTCTCCCGGCTCGCCGATGTCGACGCGGACGCGTGGGAGTGGTTCGAGGAATCCGGCCCCCGCCACTATGAGGAGCACCTGCCCGATCTGCGGGCCTTCCTGGAGCGGGGCACCGACCGGCCGTAGGATTCGCATGTGGGACGACGCCTGGGGGTGATGGGCGGGACGTTCGATCCGATCCATTACGGCCACCTCGTGACGGCAGAGGAAGCGCTCGAGCAGTTCGAGCTCGAGGGCGTGCTCTTCGTTCCGACCGGCCGGCCGTGGATGAAGGAGCACGAGGTCGTCTCCCCGTCCGAGGACCGCTACCTGATGACAGTGATCGCGACGGCGAGCAACCCCTTGTTCTCGGTGTCGCGGATCGAGGTGGACCGCGACGGGCCGACCTACACGGTGGAGACCCTCCGCTCCCTGAAGGCGGAGCTCGACGCAGACCTGTTCTTCGTCACCGGTGCCGACGCGATCCTCGAGATGATCCAGTGGAAGCAGGCGGGCGAGCTGTTCGAGCTCGCCCGATTCATCGCGGCGACGCGGCCGGGCTACGACATGGCCGGGTTCGAGCTACCGGGTGGCGCCCCGGACCTGGCAAGGGACGCGATCACGGTGATGAACATCCCCGCCCTCGCGATCTCCTCGACCGACATCCGGGCTCGCGTGAAGGCCGGCGGACCCATCCGCTATCTGGTGCCAGAGGGCGTGAAGAGCTACATCGAGAAGGCGGGGCTGTACCGGTGACGGTGGCGACGAGGGTGGCGCGGAGCGCGGGGGTGCGGCGTCGCCGAGCCGCGGCGGTGGTCGCGGGCGTCGTGCTGGTGGCCGCCGGCGCGTACGGCGCCTCGCGGCTCGGCGACGCCGCGGGCGGTGGTCCCACGGGGCCGAACGACGACGTGCGCTCGTCCAGCCCTTCGGAGCTCCTCGTGCTGCAGGTGGTCGGCACCGACGATCCCCTGCTGGCCGTGATCGGAGCCGCACACGGAGGCAGGCGGCCGTCGTTCTTCAGCGTGCCGTTCGATCTCACGCTCACGGTGCCGGGTCAGGGAGAGGCGATGGCGGCGGAGGTCGCCGATCTGGACGCCGACACGGTCCGCGTCGCGGTCTCCAACACGTTCGGGGCCTGGGCCGAGCACGTGGCCGTCGTGGATCTCGACGGGCTCGCCGCCGTGGTCGATAGGGGCGAAGGGATCCGCGTGCAGGTTCCCGGGTTCTATGTCACGGAGGCAGGGGATCTTGGGCCTGGGGCCGCTCGCCTGAGCGGCGAGCAGGTCGTGGCGCTGCTCCGCCTGCAGGAGGAGGGCGGCGAGGCCCGCTGGGCGTCCGTCGTGCAGGCCCTCTTGCGAGGGCGGGTCCGACTCGGCGAGAAGGACCTCGCGCAGACGGACGGCATCGCGGGCGTGCGCCGCGTGCTGAAGGGCGCACGCGGCGCCGCGATCGCCGCGTTCCCGACGCTGTCGGTGGCCGGGAGCGTCACCGTCCCGATGCAGCCGGAGCTGGACCGTCAGGTGGCACGGCTGTTCGGCGTCGAGAGCCCCGTACCCGTGATCGTCGAGAACGGGGTCGGTGTACCCGGGTTGGGGCAAGACGTCGCGGCGGTCCTGCTGCCGCTCGGGTTCCGCGTGGTCCTCTCGCAGAACGCCGACCTGTTCGGGTACGAGCGAACCCGCGTGGTCGCGAACAGCGACCGCGCCATCGCGGATGCCCGACGGATCAAGGACGCGCTCGGGGTCGGGCGAGTCCGCGTCTCGCAGGTACCATCGGGTATCGGAGACATCACGATCATCGTGGGGGAGGACTTCGCCGGGTGACGGGAAAGGACCAGCAGCGGGGAGGCGGGCGGATCCCGCCGAGCCGCGAGACGGCCGCCGCCGCCGCCCGAGCAGCCTCGTCGAAGCAGGCCCAGGACATCGTCGTCCTCGACGTGAGCACGCTGATCGTGATCACGGACCACTTCGTGATCTGCACCGCCGGATCCAGCCGTCAGGTCAAGTCGGTCGTGGACGAGGTCGAGCGGGCTCTGCGGGAGCAACTCGACGTTCGCCCGGCACGGCGGGAGGGCGAGGGAGACGCCGGCTGGTGGCTCCTCGACTACATCGACGTCGTGGTCCACGTGTTCGGACCCGAGGAGCGAGCCTTCTACGATCTCGAACGGCTCTGGCGTGACGCCCCGCGCATGGACTGGGAAGAGCCGGACGCGGTTTCGTCCGCCCGTTAGACTCGGCCGCTCCGGGCCCATAGCTCAGCTGGTAGAGCGCTTGGCTGGCAGCCAAGAGGTCAGGGGTTCGAATCCCCTTGGGTCCACAGAAACGTGTCCTGTGCCGCCTGGTAGTTGACGTTGCGGCGTCATCTGATCGTTTACGCGGCTCCGCCCGATTTCCAGGTGGTCAGCCGCACTCGTTGGCTTTATCCATGGGTGCCGGAAGAGTTGCACCCACACGGTCCCGACTGATAGGACGGCCTCGACTTTAATGGGCTTTCGGCTACGAAATGGACCCGCGCAGGACCGTCGAGCTCGGCCCTGAAACGGGGAATAAGCTTACGGGACGTCGTGTTGCATCATGAGTGTCGCCACCCGCTTGCGCATGCCATACGCGGGAACGCGATGAGTTTGGAGGCTTGGCCCGGTCTATGTATCGAACGACGCTGAAATCGACCTTGGAGAACTAGATGACAACGGAGTCCTCTCTCGCGATCGAGGCCACGGGTCTTGTGAAGTCCTTCGGCGAAACGCTCGCCGTCGACGGCGTCGACCTGGTCGTGCGGCGTGGGTCCGTCTACGGCATGCTCGGACCTAACGGCGCCGGTAAGACGACTACCATCCGCATGCTGGCCACCCTGATCCGTCCCGACGCCGGCAACGCCCTGGTCCTCGGGCACGACATCGTAGAGGATGGCGATGCGGTTCGAGGGGCAATCAGTCTCACAGGGCAGCTCGCTTCCGTGGACGAGGACCTCACCGGTCGAGAGAACTTGATCCTACTTGGCCGTCTGCTGGGGCTGAAGCGTGCGGTCGCGATGGCCCGTGCAGCCGAGCTGCTCGAGGCCTTCGGGCTTGCGGAGGCCGCGAATCGGTTGGTCAAGAACTACTCCGGTGGGATGCGGCGACGGCTCGATATCGCGGCGAGCATCGTAGTTACCCCGGAGCTCATGTTCCTCGATGAGCCCACCACTGGCCTCGACCCACGCTCGCGCAACCAGGTCTGGGGCATCATCCGGGCGCTGGTCGCCGGAGGTACCACGATCCTTCTCTGCACTCAGTACCTCGAGGAAGCGGACCAGCTCGCCGACGGCATAGCGGTCATCGACCACGGCAGGGTGATCGCCGAGGGAACGCCCGGCCAGTTGAAGGCTTCGATCGGTTCCGGGGCACTGCGGGTGCGCTTGCTGGACCCCGCGCAGCGGCCTCGAGCCGAGCAGATCCTGGACCGCGAGCTCGGCGCGATCACCTTGGAGGCCGACCCTGCCGCCTTGTCCGCCTCGTGCTCGGACGCCGACCGGGCCGCTGTGGCGGTCGCGGAGCTGACACGGTCTGGGGTGCGGATCGCCGACTTCTCGCTCGGCCAGCCGAGCCTCGATGAGGTCTTCCTGGCCCTGACCGGCCATCCGGCGGATGAGATCCCGTCCGAGGAACCCAATCCCATCGAGGAGGAGCAGTCTGTATGAGCGCGATGCGGACAACGGAAACGGCCCTCGGTTCCACTGCAGACGAGACTGCGGTCCGCAAGGCGATCGCATCGACTTCACGCCCGCCCAGGGCGAACGCGTTGTCGTCGGCTCTTACCTTCGGCTGGCGCGGGATGCTGAAGGTCAAGCACGTCCCCGAGCAGCTCCTCGACGTGACGATCACGCCGGTGATGTTCGTCTTGATGTTCACCTACCTGTTCGGCGGCGCGATCGCTGGCTCCACCGGTGCTTATCTCGACTACATCCTGCCGGGGATCCTCGTGATGTCG
>Ga0299913_10000696_pt1 | contig 22518 bp, 17 predicted proteins | sample RVTome_9_FD_201360 | JGI IMG/M metagenome (GOLD analysis project Ga0299913, IMG submission 201360) | Soil microbial communities from uranium-contaminated site in the Upper Colorado River Basin, Wyoming, United States - RVT155D38 (version 2) ... | reverse complement strand
GCTCCCTCGTGGTGCTGGCGCGTCCGGACCAGATAAGGGACCAGACCGCCGCGCCGCGGTCACGAAGAGACCCGATTCGTGCTCAGAATCGGGCCTAGATGAGACTTGGTACCGCATACCGGATTCCCAGTGAAACGTCTCATGCGTCTCAGCCGCGTTCACCCAGTACATCCAAGAGACGTATGAGACGCATGAGACAGGATCGATAAGGGTTCAGATAAGGGAGGCTTCCTGGGGGTGAGGAGTTCCTCTCACGAGTGAGCCTTCTCTCCGCCTGAGACGGTCATGTCAGCTGCTGTTGAGGCGTCGCAGCGCTGGCGTGCGAGTCGACCCTGCCCGGCATGGGATATCGTTGGACGACCATGCCGATGGATCTCGACGCCGCGGATCCGATCTCGCCCGGACCAGCAGTGGCCGAACATCCCGTCGCCAGGCTGTCGGTCCCGACCGCGCTGGGGCGATCAGCGCGGCGCATCGTTTCGCTCCTGCCGTCCGCGACGGAGATCGTCGCCGCGCTCGGCCTGATCGATCGGCTCGTCGGCATCACCCACGAGTGCGACCATCCGCCCGCGATCGCGCACCTGCCGCGCCTCACCAGCGACCTGACGACGTCCGCCACGACATCGCGCGAGATCGATGCCGCGGTGCGCGACGCGCTCAGCGACGGCCACGGCCTCTACCGGCTGGATGCGCCCGAGCTCGCGGCGCTGCGGCCCGACCTCGTCCTCACCCAGGAGCTGTGCAGCGTCTGTGCGGTCAGCTATCCGGCGGTGATCGAGGCCGCGCGACTGGCTGGCGGCGGAGCCGAGGAGCCGCTGGTGGTCTCGCTCGAGCCGCATCGGCTGCACGACGTGCTGGCCAGCATCGAGCTGGTGGCCCGGCTGTGCCACGTGGAGGAGGCCGGCGCCGAGCTGCTGCGTGCCCTCCACCATCGGCTCTCTGCAGTCGAGCGGGCATCGGTGGCACGCCGAGCGGCGGTCGTGGAATGGCTGGATCCCCTCTTCGCGCCGGGCCACTGGGTGCCCGACCAACTCTCGGCGGCCGGCGGCCTTTCCGTTTTCGGCGCGGCCGGTGCGCGATCGGTCGAGTCGAGCTGGGAGGCGCTGGCCGAGGCCGATCCCGAGGTCGTCATCCTGGGTCTGTGCGGGTTCGACCTGCGGCGAACGCGGGCCGAGTGGGCGTCCTTCGATCCACCGCCTGCCCTGCGCTCGACGCGGGCCTGGGCGGAGGGAGAGGTCTGGGCGCTGGACGGGTCGGCCTACGTCTCGCGGCCCGGGCCACGCCTGGTGGACGGGGTGGAGATCATGGCCGACATCCTTCGCGGAGTGGCGGACGATCGGGCGCTCCGTCTGCCGCCATCCGCGGATGCCGGCCATGCTGCTGGTGGACCACGATCAGCTCCTCCAGTTCTGGGAATACCCCTGCGCGGCACGCGGCTATGACTGGCTACCGCTTCACGAAGCGTGATGATTGGCTCAGCTGGGAGCCGATCGACGGCTTCACCCGTTCGGGCGTCGAAACGGGCGTCCGGCGAACCGATGGACGCTGGAAGCGGTTCTGGAACGGCTGATCCGAGAGCGCCGCCCGCTGCCTGGACCTCCTCTCCCCGGCCCCTGCACGCTGGGGCAGTGTAGCCACGCCTGAAGCGCAACCATGCGAGCCGCCCGCTCGCAATCCTGCCGACGCGCCCCGAGCCACAGTCCAGCGGGCGCGCGTCATTCGAACAGCACCCGCTGGCGATCGGGGCGGGTGTACGATGGGCGCACCGAACAGGTGTCTCCGGCTGAGGGGCTGCTGGCTTTCGTCAGCGCCAGTCTCACAGCTCGCTCGGGGCACCTGTTCTGTCTTCTCCGCAGGGGCTCAGCCGATCAGGATCGGTGATCGGGGCTTACCCGCACTGCATCCATATCCGGGGGCGGCTCACCTCGGGGCAACAGCAAGAAGGAGATCGAGAAGCATGCAGACGTCCCGGCTGGTTGTGCTTGCCGCCGGGGTTGGGTCGCGCCTCCAGCCCAAGGTGAGCGCGAAAGCTCTGGTGCGGGTCGGGGGTATCACCCTCCTGGAACGCTCAATGGTCGCGGGGCACGAGGCCGGCTTCGACGACGTCGTCGTCGTCACCGGCCACGAAGCCGAACGTGTCGCCCGGGAGGCCCTCGACGTGAGCCGTCGCCGCGGGCTGCGGGTTGCCGTCGTCCACAACCCGCGCTATCGGGAGGGCAACGGACTCTCCGTCCTCGCCGCCAAGGACATCCTCGGCGACGCACCGTTCGCGCTGGTCATGGCCGATCACGTCTTCGCGTCGGCACTGCTGCGCCGGCTGCGCGCGACGTCGGTGCCACGGGGCGAGGTCGTCGTCGCCGTCGACCGGGCGCTCGGACGGGCCGCCGGTGTCGACCCGGCCGACGCGATGAAGGTTCGACTCAGCGGCGACCGCGTCGAGGCCATCGACAAGCTGCTGCCCGCGTACGACGCGTTCGACGTGGGTGCCTTCGTCTGCAGCGCGGCGGTGCTCGACGCGATCGAGGAGGCTGCTGCCTCCGGCGACACCGCATTGGCGGCTGCCGTGCAAGTGCTCGCCGGCCGCGGCACGGCACGCGCGCTACCACTCGAGGCCGACGAATGGTGGTTCGACGTCGACACCCCGACCGACTACCGCCACGGCAGCCGGTACCTGTTCCGAAGCAGCGGTAAGGCGCTCGACGGCGCCGTGGCGACGCGCCTGAACCGCGCGGCTTCGCAGCGCTTGGTGACCCCGCTGCTGCTCGGCCTCTTCCCCTCGATCAGCCCGAACCAGGTCACGATTGCGGCGTTCGCCGTCGCGCTCGCCGCCGCGGCGGCCCTGGCCGCCCACGCCCCCGTGCTAGCCGCGGTCCTCGTCATGGCGGCAAGCGTGCTCGACGGCAGCGACGGCGAGATCGCCCGCCTGGCGCACCGCTCGTCGCGTTTCGGCTCGTTCTTCGACGCGGTCCTCGACCGCGCGGCGGACGGCCTGCTGTTCACCGGCGCGGCCATCTACCTCGCCACCTCGGGCGACCTCGCTGGCCTGCTTGGGTCGGTGCAAGTGCCGGTTGGAATCGCCGTCGCCGGCCTGGCGCTCGTCGGGCACCTGCTCGTCAGCTACACCATGGCCAAGGCCGCCGTCGACCTCGGCCACACCTACCATGGCGTCCTCCTGGCGGGCGGCCGCGGGCGCGACCTGCGCCTGCTGATCCTGACCCTCGGCGCCTTGGGCGCAGCCGTGCATGCGGGCTCGCTGCTGGTCGCGGTCGGCATCGTGGCCGTGCTGTGCGCGTGGATCGTGAGCGTGCGGCTGCGGGCGTCCTGGTGGGCTGGCGGACCGGGTGCCCACTACCTGGGCGTGCGTGCCGTGGTCTTCGACTTCGACGGCACGCTGGCGGACTCGATGGGGCCGCTCGCCAAGCTCGCGGCCGAGCTGCTCTCGCGCGAGCTCGGCATGCCGCGCGGCGAAGCCACGCGCCGCTACCTCGCCACCGCCGGCGACGACTTCCGCACCCAACTCGACGGCATCGCCGACGGCCGCCCGTGCCTCGACGAGATCGCCGTCGACTTCGAAGCCGCCAAGGAAGGCCTGATGGGAGGCGTCCGACCGTTCCCGGACGCCGGAGCGGCCATCGAGCGTCTCGGGCAGGCCAACGTCCCTACCCTCGTCTGCAGTAGCACGCGCGCTGAGCTCGTCGGGGAGTTTTGCCGGCGCTTCGGGCTGGCGGAGCTCGCAGCTGCGGTCGACGGCTGGCGGCCTGACCATCCCAAGGTGGCGCAGCTGCGGGCCTGGGCGGCCGCGATCGGCGTCGCTCCCAACGACGTCCTGTTCGTGGGGGACGCGGTGCGCGACCCTGCAATCGCCCGGGCCGCGGGGGTCCGCTTCGTCGGGCTCGCTCGTCCTGGCCACCCGGATGCGTTCGCGGGCAGCGGCGTGCCCGTGGTGACGTCGCTCATCGACCTGGCGCGGCTCGTGGCGCGCGCTCGTCGCTCGCCGCTCGTCGCTGACCGTCCGATCCCGGCCGGAGCCCTCGTGACCGCGCCGTTCGAGGTCGCCGACCTCGTTGGCCCGCACCAGCCAGCGCACGCCGTCGAGGACGCGTAGCGGCGTGATGGAGCAGCTGGCGCCCTCGACGGAGAGGCAGACCTCGGGTCGCGTCCGGAATCAGGCTGCGAGGCTGGTGCCGCATACCGGATTCGCGTTGGGAGGCGGCTGAAGGCTGCTACGAGCGCGATGATCCCGCAGCGGACGGCTCAGATACCCACACGTCGGCTGCGCTAAGGGGTCAGATTAGGGGTCAACCGGCCGGTCGCCGCCGCACGACCTCATCTCCGAGAAGGATTCAACGCGCGGTGACTGAGAGCTCCTCAAGCTGTGCCGGACTGGTCCGGGCCGCACCAGCGAGGCATGGGGCGCCTTCCGTGCGAGGCGCTCGGCGAGCGCGAAGCCGAGCACCCCAGTTCCGCCGTAGAGATGCCGTTGCTGCGCGACCGACGTGACCATACGCCGGCCCCTCATCGAGTCTGGGTAGGGCCCAAGACATCCCCCCACCGGAGGGGCGATCCAGCGCCGCCCCTCTGCGTGTGCGGACGCCTGCGAAATGTCGCTAGAATCGAACGTGTGGACCGTCCGGTGCCAGCGTGCGGGTAGCGTTTAAGACCGCACCGCGCTACGCGGAGTGGCCCGAGCTTGAGGCGATCTGGGCCACCGCCGGCGAGCTCAACGCCTTCGACAGTGGCTGGACGTTCGACCACTTCTACCCCGCCGATGGCACCGGCCCGACGTTCGAGGGCTGGACGACGCTCGCTCTGCTCGCGCATCACGTACCGGGCATTGACGTCGGGCATCTCGTCCTGGCGAACCCGTATCGGCACCCCGCGCTGCTCGCGAAGATGGCGACGACGATGGACCACGCCACGCGAGGCCACTTCATCCTCGGGCTCGGGGCCGGCTGGCTCGAGGCGGAGGCAGCCGCGTACGGGATGCCGCTCGCGCCCATTCCGGAGCGGCTGCGCGACCTCGAGGCCGCGATTCGGGTGATCCAGGCGCTGTTCCGGGATCCCGATGCCGCGCGCTGGGCGGCGTCGCAGGAGGAGAGCGCGACATCCGGAGGCGTCACCCTCGAGGCGCCGCCCTACCGGCTCGACCATGCCCGCAGCGACCCCGCCCCGTTCACGCCGAACGGGCCCCCCCTGTGGCTCGGCGTGCAGGGCGAGCGGGTGGGCATGCGGCTCGTCGCGCAGTACGCGGACGGCTGGAACTACGCGAGCGGACCGATTCCGGACTTCCTCGCCAAGCGGGACGCCCTGCTGCGCCATTGCGAGTCCCTCGGTCGCGACCCGGCCGAGATCACCATCTCGACTCAGATTCGGATCGCCGACGTCCGTCGCTGGCGCGAGGCGCTCGACGAGTCGCGCCAGTTCGCGGCTGTCGGGTGCGACTACGTGGTCCTGTACATGGACGCGCGCGACGGTCCCGCCGGCCTGGAGCTGCTGGCCCGTGAAGTGGCGGCGCCGCTGCGCGAGCTCGAGGTCGGGCGCCCCGCCGGCTAGACCGGGACGCCGGGCGCGCCGGCCGACACGAATCGGCCGATCCCGCGCTCCCCAACCCACTCCCCGTCCCGGACGAGCACCTCGCCGCGCAGGATGGTGGTCGTGACCCTGCCGTTCAGCTCCCAGCCGTCCCAGACGCTGTAGTCGCAGGCTGAGTGCAGGTCCGACAGCCGAATCGTGGCCCGGGCCGACGGGTCGATCAGCACCACGTCGGCGTCGCTGCCGATCGCGATCGCGCCCTTCTGCGGGTAGATGCCGAACAGGCGGGCCGGATTCTCGGCGCTGACCTGGACGTAGCGCTCGATGCTCAGCCGCCCCGTCGTCACGCCCTCGCTGTACAGCACGTCCATCCGCGTCTCGATGCCGTTGTGGCCGCCGGGGGCGTTGTCGACCATCGGTCCCGACAGCTTGGCCGCCTTCGGAATGGTGAAGTCGTCGGAGGCGACCGTGTCGAGGTGGCCGTCCGCGATGGCCGCCCACAGCGCATCCCGGTCCGCGGCCGATTTCAGGGGCGGGTAGTTGTGGAAGATCATCCCGTCCTCGCGGCCGTAGTGCTCGGAGGTGAAGGCGAGGTAGTTGTGCAGCACCTCGCCGCTGACCGCGACGCCGTCGCGCCGCGCCTCGGCGATCGCCCGCACGCCAGGGATCGACGAGACGTGCACGACGTACAGGGGACAGCCGCTGCGCCGCGACAGCAGGATCATGCGCCGGATGGCGGCCTCCTCGGCCAGCGGCGGCCGAGCCAGATGGATGTTCGGGGCGGCCGCGCGGCCCTCGCGGTACAGCCCGCGAACGTGGTAGTCGATGATGCAGTCGTCCTCGCAGTGCACCTGCACCATTCCCCTGGCCCGCTGGGCGCGCTCCATGACGCCCCAGATGCGCCCATCGTCCGAGAGGAGGTGGCCCGAGGCCGACCCGGCTGCGAACGTCGTGAACATCTTGAACGAGGAGACGCCGCCTGCGATCGCCTCGGGGATCTCGTCCATCGCCTCGAAGGACAGATCGCCGGTCAGCATCAGGTGCAGGGCGTAGTCGACGTTCGGACGCTGGGCGTCGAGCTCGTCGATCTTGGCCTGGATCGCGTCCACCGGGCTGCCCTCACCGGACTGGAGCGCGAAGTCGATGAAGGTCGTGGTGCCGCCGAACGCCGCGGCACGCGAGCCGTCCACCGCAGACTGCGCGCTCATCGCCTCGGTCACCTTGATGTTGAAGTGCACGTGCGCGTCGATGCCGCCGGGCACGACGACGCGGCCGGTGGCGTCCACCGTCTCCGCGGTGTCTGTCGGCAGGGCCCCGGGGGCGGCAATCAGCGCGATGCGGCCGCCCGCGATGCCGAGGTCGGCGCGAACCGCCGACCCACCCGTCACCACCGTGCCCCCGCTGATCGCCAGGTCAAGCATCGGTCACTCCTCCGAAGGGACTGCGTCGGCTTCGATCGGCGATGCCGGCACGAACCTGCCGACCGGTCCGGGGTCGAGGAGCCGGCCCTCGTCCACGACCACGACGCCCCCGGAGATCACCGTCGTGGGCCAGCCGGTCACCGATTGCCCCTCGTAGGGCGTGTAGTCGGTCGGCATGTGGAGGTTGTCGATCACCACCGTTCGGGTCTCGCGCGGGTCGAGGATCGCGATGTCAGCGTCGGCACCGGCGGAGATCGTTCCCTTGCGTGGGTAGAGCCCGTTGAGCCGTGCCGGGTTGGTCGACACCATCGCCACGAAGCGCTCCGGCGCCATCCGGCCGCTGGCCACGAACCGATTGAAGACGATCGGGAGCCGCGTCTCGACGCCGGGCAGTCCGTTCGGCATCTCGCGCACGTCGTCGGCGCGCTCGGTCTTCTGGCGCGTGTCGTAGCAGCAGTTGTCGCTGCCGACGGCGTGGACAAGGCCCTGGACCGCGCGGTCCGCCAGGGCGTCGACGGTGGCGCGCGAGCGCAGGGGCGGGCAGCACACGTAACGCTCGGGATGTTCGCCGCGGTAGCGACCGTCGTCGAGGGTGAGGTAGTGCGGGCACGACTCCGTGAAGGCGGCGACGCCCCGTCGGCGGGCGCGGGTCACCAGCTCGATCGCGCCGGGCGTGGACTGGTGGACGAAATACACCGGCGCGCCGGTACGCTCGGCGGCCGCCAGCACGTCGGCGACGGCGCGCTCCTCGGCGTCCTCCGGCCGCGTCCCGGCATGTCCGCCGGCATCGATGCGACCGGCGGCATCGGCCTCGCGCTGGGCCGCCTCGACCAGGTCGTTGGCCTCGGCGTGCACGTAGGCCAGTCCGCCGACGTCGCGCAATGCCGTCATGACGGCCTCGATCGTGTCGGTCTCCACCATCAGGATGCCGCGGTAGGTGGTGAACAGCTTGATCGTGCGCAGGCCGCGCTCGGCCAGCGCCCGCACGGTCGCCGCGACGTCGATGCCGGCGGAGGTGATACAGCCGTGCTGGGCGTAGTCGCACCGCGACTGGGCGGCCAGCGCGAGGCGCTCGTCGAGCGCCGCCAATGGGTCCCCTCCCTGCGTTGCAGGAATGGCGAAGTCGACGATGGTGGTCGTGCCGCCGGCCAGCGCGGCCAGGCTGGCGCTGGCGTAGTCGTCGAGGGTCGTGTATGCCCCCACCGCGATGCCCACGTGGCAGTGCGGATCGACGCCGCCCGGCATCACGAGCCGTCCGCTCGCATCGATGCGCCGCGCCGCAGCCAGCTGCGTGGCCTCGCCAGGGTCGACCAGCGCCTCGATCCGCCCGCCGCGGATGGCAACGGCGGCGTCCCTTGACGAGCCGTCGGTGACGACGGTTCCGCGTTCGATGACGATGTCGAAAGGTGCTGCTTCCACCTGCAATTCTCGTTCTGAGGGTGCGCCGATCGTAGCCGCTCGAGCTGCAGCGCGTGCTCGGGATGTGCGCCATCTGGTCACATGGCGTCCGCATCGTGAACGCCGAGGCAGTCACACACTACACTGCGCGGACCACCCGTCGCCATCCCCCGCGCTGGAGGTTCGGACCGTTGGCCAGCGATCCCGTCAGCAAAGCCACGCACCCATACGGCCGCCCGACCGATCCGGCCAAGCGCCACTCAGCCGCGCTGACCGATGGGCCCGATCGCGCCCCGGCGCGCTCGATGCTCAAGGCCATCGGCTTCACCGATGACGATCTCGCCAGGCCGCTCATCGGCGTCGCCACGACCTGGATCGAGACGATGCCGTGCAACTACAACCAGCGCCGGCTGGCGGAGTCTGTCAAGGACGGCGTGCGCGCAGGGGGCGGCACGCCGATGGAGTTCAACACGATCGCCATCAGCGACGCGGTCACCATGGGCACCGAGGGCATGAAGATGTCGCTCGTCAGCCGCGAGGTGATCGCCGACTCGATCGAGCTGACTACCCGCGGCCATCTGCTCGATGGGCTGGTCTGCCTGGTCGGGTGCGACAAGACGATCCCGGCCGCGGCCATGGCGCTCGGGCGGCTCGACCTGCCGGGCCTCATCCTCTACAACGGCACGATCTATCCCGGCACCTACAAGGGCGCGGCGATCGATGTCGTGACCGTCTTCGAGGCGGTCGGCGCCTACCAGGCCGGCACGATGAGCCTCAGCGAGCTGTACGAGATCGAGAACGCCGCCTGCCCCGGCGCCGGCGCGTGCGGCGGGCAGTACACCGCCAACACGATGTCGACGGTCATGGAGTTCGTCGGTCTCTCCCCCGCCGGCCTGAATGGCATCCCGGCCGAGCACCCTGGCAAGGACGCCGCGGCCCGTGGCTGCGGGGAACTCGTGATGGACCTGCTGCGCGATGACCTCCGACCGCGGCAGATCGTCACGCGGGAGGCCCTCGAGAACGGCATCGCGGCGGTGGCCGCCACCGGCGGCAGCACGAACGGGGTCCTCCACCTGCTGGCGATGGCGCACGAGTTCGGCATCCCCCTCGACATCGACGAGTTCGGCGCGATCGCCGACCGCACGCCGGTGGTCGCCGACATGCGGCCCGGCGGCCGATTCACGGCCTCGGCCATGTTCGAGGCCGGCGGCGTCGCACTGGTCATGCGCGAGCTGCTCAAGCGCGACATGCTGCACGGCGAGGAGCGCACGGTCGACGGCCGCACGATCGCGGAGATCGCCGCGTCCGCCGTGGCCGCTCCGGACCAGGAGGTGGTGGTCCCGATCGAGCGGCCGCTCAAGCCGGTCGGCGGGCTCACTATCCTGCGCGGCACGCTGGCGCCGGACGGCTGCGTCGCGAAGCTGGCCGGCCACGAGCGCCGGCTGCACCGGGGCCCGGCCCGCGTGTTCGACTCGGAGGAGGCGGCTTTCGAGGCGCTCCGCCGGGAGGCGATCGTCGCCGGTGACGTGGTCGTCATCCGCTACGAGGGCCCGGCCGGCGGCCCGGGCATGCGCGAGATGCTGGCGGTCACCGGCGCCATCCAGGGCCAGGGCCTGGGCGAATCGGTCGCGCTGCTGACCGACGGCCGCTTCTCGGGCGGCACGCACGGGCTGATGATCGGGCACGTCGCGCCGGAAGCCGCCCTGGGCGGGCCGATCGCCTTCGTCGAGGAGGGCGACACGATCACCATCGACGTGGACCGCAAGGCACTCGACCTCGACGTCGGGCCCGACGTGCTGGCGACGCGCCGCGCCGCCTGGAGGGCGCCGGAGCCAGCCTACCGGAGCGGGGTCATGGCGAAGTACGCGGCCCTCGTCTCGTCGGCGTCGATCGGGGCCGTCACGACCCCCGAGCGGCTCGCGGATGCGGGCGGGCGATGACTCAGATCCGGGCCGGAGATCCGAGCCGGCGCATGACCGATGCGACGCGCTCGCGATCGGCACCGCCCGTCAGGAGGAGCGCCAGCGCCACCCGCGCTTTGAGCGAGTCGAGTGAGCCGGCGGGGATGAGGCCGGCCTGCATCAACCACGTCTCGGAGCCCGGGAAGCCCCCATACGTCGACTGCAGCACCTCGCCGCTGCCGGTGCGGCTGGTGACGATGACCGGGATCCGCGTCGCGAGCTCGGCGACCTCGGTGGCGATCGAGCCGGGGACATGCCCGCCACCCATCGCCTCCAGCACCAGCCCGCGCGCCTCGATCTCGCGCACGCGCGGCAGCCACCAGCCGTCGTCGTCGAAGGCGATCTTGACGAGCGGCGGCCGCACGATCTCGGCGTCCGCCGGCACATCGATCGTCACCCGCGGGAAGGGCCGGTCGCGCAGGTGCGCCACGCCTTCCACCAGCCAGCCGATGGGGCCGACCTGGGGCGAGACGAAGGCAGCCGGCGACGTGGTGTGCATCTTTCGAACCGCGCGGGCGGCGTGGACCTCCTCGTTCATGACGACCAGGCATCCGAGGCCGCGCGCCGCACCCGAGGTGACGGTGCGAACGGCGTCGAGCACGTTCGCCGGTCCGTCGTGGCCGACCAGGCCGGCGTGGCGCATCGCCCCCACGAAGGCGACGGGCATGTCGCCCCGGTACAGCAGGTCGACGCTGAAGGCCATCTCCTCCAGCGTGTCGGTCCCCTGGGTCACGACCACGCCGGCACAGCCGTCGCGCTCGGCCTCACGCACCGCTGCCGCGACCTGCCTGGCGAGATCGAAGGTGACGTCGATGGACGGCAGGCGCGCCACGTCCGTCAGCCGCAGCTCGGCCAGCTCGCCGACTCCCGGAATCGACGCCGAGATGGCGCGTGCCGAGAGCACCGGGCTGGCGGTGCGGTCATCACCGGCGGGCGCGGAGGCGATCGTTCCGCCCAGGGAGAGAATGGCGACTTTCGGCAGCGCCGTCATGTGGCAATCCTAGAATGCGAAGCGTGACGAGCGACCAGAGCAGCAGCGGCGTCAAGGTCCTCGACAAGGTGCTGCACCTGCTCGACGTGGTCGAGTACAGCCAGCCGGTGAGCCTCCAGGAGCTGGTGGATCTCATCGGCCTGCCGCGTACGACAGCCTACCGGCTGCTCACGGCCCTCGAGACGCACGGGTTCATCCGCCGCAACGATGGCGGCCGCTACGTGACCGGCAGCCGCTACGGCACTTCGAACCTGCTCCAGGTGACGCCGCCCATCCTCCGAGCACTGACCCACCGGACCGGCGAGAGCTCGCAGCTCTTCGTGCGGCGCGGCAATCAACGCCTCTGCCTGGTCGCGATCGAGTCGCCGGCCGAGCTGCGCACGATCGTGCCGGTCGGGGCGCTCCTGCCGCTCGACAAGGGCTCTGGCGGGCGAGTCCTGATGAGCGACCCGAACGCGATCAAGGGTGGCTGGCTCGAGAGCGTTGGCGAGCGTTCGCCGGGAGTGGCATCGGTCAGCGCGCCGGTCGTGCAGGGCTCGGTCCTGGTCGCGGCGGTCTGCCTGTCGGGCCCGATCGACCGCTTCGGTGACAGCCCCGGCCGCAAGTTCGGCAAGGCCGTGGTGGGCGCTGCCCGGGAGATCGAGCGCATGCTGGCGGCCTCGTCCGACGGCGGACGCGAAGGCCGCGCTCCCGCGAGCGACCGCCGCCGTCATCAGTAGCTGCCCACGACCTCGTGGGCCAACGGCTCGCCGCGCCCGTAGCGCGCCATCTGGTCGGCCACGAGCCGCGCGGCAAGTCGCGGGAAGAGCTCCGAGTCGCCGGCAACGTGGGGCGTGATCAGCACGTTCGGCAGCGTCCACAGCGGGCTCTCCGCGGGCAGCGGCTCGGGGTCCGTCACATCCAGCGCGGCACGCAGCCTCCCGGAGACGAGCTCGCGCTCCAGCGCCGTGGCCTCGACGATCTGCCCGCGCGCGGCGTTCACCACGGTGGCGCCGTCGGGTAGGAGGGCGAGCATCGCGCCATCGACCAGCGCGCGGGTGTCGTCGGTCAGCGGCAGCAGGACGACGAGGATGTCGCAGTCCGGCAGCAGTCGTTCGAGCTCGCTCAACGGCCGCGCCGGTGGGCGCGCCGTGCGCGCCACCCCGGTCACGGTCACACCGAGGGCCTCGAGAGCGGCGCCGGTGGCGCGGCCAATCGCCCCGTAACCGAGCACGATCGCCCTCGAGCCAAGCAGCCCACCCACGCGCCGGTGCGCCCAGGTCGAGCGGTCCTGCGCGCGGACGAAGTCCGGGAGGCCCTTCACCAGCGCCAGCAGCGAGCCGATCACGAGCTCCGTGACCGCCGCCTCGTGGATGCCGACGCCGCGATACAGCCGCGCCCCGGCCGGCAAGTGCGGCGCGATCCAGTCGATCCCGGCCGTGACCAGCTGGACCGCGCGCAGCGCCGGCAGCCGCTCGAGCATCGCCAGCCCGGGGCCCCACCGCATGTATGGCGGCACGTAGAACTCGACCTCGGACACGTTGGCGCCGGCCTCGGCATCGGCGAACTCGATCCACTCGGCGTCCGGAAGGATCTCGCGCACGCCGTCGCCGACCTCGCCGTCGGGCAGCAGGAACCTAGACCGCACCGGCCGGCCCTCCCTGCACCCGGGCAAGCATCGGTGGCGTGCGGCCAGCCTGGAGGATCGCGATGGACACGAGCGTGACCGCAGCGCAGGCGAACCACGGGAACGACCAGCCGGTGCCGAGTGCCACCAGTAGCCCGACGAGCGGCGGGACGACCACCGCGCCGAGGTTCACCAGCAGGAACGAGACGCCCGACGTGGAGCCGATGAGGGCCGGCGGAACCGCCTCGTTGACCATGGCCAGGAACACGCCGTTCCAGCCCACCGCGCACAGCCCGATGCCGAACAGCACCGGGTAGATCAGCGGTCCGCCGGCGAACGGCAGCAGCACCATGAACGCGGCCGACAGCACCCCGGCGGCCTGGAGCACGCGCACGCGATCGTGATGCAGCCAGTCGGAGACCCAGCCCCACGTCGGGCGGCCGACCAGGCCACCCAGCAGCAGGAGCGCCAGCGCGGCGCCAGCCTCGTCCGCCCTGAAGCCGCGATCGTCGACGAGGTACACGGCGAGGAACACGAAGATCGCGACCTGGATGCCGGCCACCAAGAAGCCGTAGGTGAACGCGTGGGACAACCGGATGGCGGCCAGTGGATGGGCCGGGCCGTCGGCGGGCGGCACGGCGGATCCACGCGGCAGGCGGGCGCTGACGAGGGCCAGGGCGGCACACACCACGATCGGGATGAGCAGCGACCAGCGCCAGTGGGTCGCCACGGCCATCGTCGGCACGACCAGGCCGGCCACCATTCCGCCCAGCGGGATGCCCGACTGCTTGATGCTCATCGACAGGGCCCGCCGGCGCGGGTTGCTCGGGTCGGCCAGCACGTTGGTCGGGGGGTTGACGGCGCCGTAGCCGAGCCCGGCAACGAGGAGGCCGGCGAAGAACAGCAGCGCGTTCGGTGCGACCGCCGAGACGGCGCCGCCGACCACCAGGGCGAGCATCGACATCGCGAGCACGGGACCGGCACCCAGCGAGTCGGTCAGGCGCCCGGCGCTGATCGAGCTGGCCGCGGCACCGAAGTACATGCACGAGGCGATCGCTCCGACCTCGACCTCCGTCAGGTTGAAGCTCAGCCGGATGAGCGGCGCGTTGGCCGAGTACGCGATCGAGGTGAGGCTGGCCGCCGAGAGGATGGCGAGCGACAACGCGACGCCGTAGGCCATCGCGCGCCGATCGCCGTTCATCGCGCTCAGGACGCCGGCACGTGGCGCCCGTCGCGCTTGTCGTCGACGATGCGGCCGCCGTCAAAAACGAGGTTGCCGCGCACGAAGACCTGCTCCGGCCAGCCGGTCAGCGTCTCTCCCTCGTACAGCGAGTAGCCGGCCGCGGTCTCGAGCGCATCCGCGCTGACCGTCTTCCGGGCGTCGGGGTCGAAGACGACCACGTCGGCATCCGATCCGGCCGCCAGCGCACCCTTCTGGGGGTACAGGTCGAAGCGCCGGGCCGTGTTCTCGCTGAGCAGCCGCGCGAGGTCCTCGATGGTGCAGCGCCCGGTGAGCACGCCGGCGCTGTGCACGGCGGGGAGCATCGTTCCCATGCCCGGGCCCAGGCCGACCATGGCGTCCCAGAAGTCGCCCTGCCGTGCCGCGTGCGGATACATCTGACAGTCCGTGCCGATGCTCGTCACCGTCCCGTCCTTCACGCCGCGCCACAGCGCGTCGCGGTCGCGTTCCAGGCGGATCGGCGGCTGGATCTTGCCGATGGCCCCCTTGTTCTTGGCATCGGCCTCCGGTGCGGTCCAGTACAGGAACGCCGCGATCGTCTCGCTGTAGACCTCCCAGCCGCGATCCTTGAGGTCGCGGACCAGGTCGACGCTCTGCCAAGCGCTGGTGTGCACGACGTACACGGGGGTCCCCACCTCGTTGGCGATCAGCGCCGCCGGATAGATCTGCATCGGCTCGAGGATGTTCGGACTCGTTTCGAGCCAGCGCTGCAGCTGCCGGTTCGCGCCGGACCCCCGCATCCGTTCCACCAGGAAGTCGCGCACCCATGGATCTTCGCAATGGACGGTTGGGAACGCCTTCGCCCCGGCAGCACCGATGGCCTCACAGGCCTGGTAGAAGAAGTCCCACGATGCTCCTTCGCGGGTCATCCCGAAGCTCTCCGCTTGCTCGCCCTTGTAGCCGAGGAAGAACTTGAAGGAGCGCAACCCGAGCTTGACGAGCGCCTCGACTTCGGACAGGTGCTCGCGAGTCAGCATGATTCCCGTCAGCCGGAAGTCGACCAGCGAGTTGGCGTTGCCCTCCTTGATCGCCAGCTCGGAGACCTCGCCGCGGGACTCGCTGCCGAACAGGGTGGTCGTGATCATCGTCGTCACGCCACCGGCCGCCGCGTCGCGTGACTCGCTGACGAAGTCGGCGCGCAGCTTCTCCGGGCCGGCGCCGGGGCCGATCCCGAGGTGCACGTGTGGATCGATCAGCCCCGGAAGCAGGTACTTGCCGCCGACGTCGATGTCGGTAGTGCCCTGCGGGAGCTCGACATCCGCCCCGACGTGCGTGACCACGCCGCCGGTGGCGCTCAGGCCACCGCGGACGAGGCCGGTCGGCGTCACCACCGTGGCGTTGCGGAGGGTCAGGTCTGCCATCGGACTACGGTGCCTCCCAACTGCATGGCGTGGCCTAGGCAACCCAGCCCAGGGCACGCGAGACGGACGATTCCAGCGGAACCTGCATGACCGTGCGCAGGTGCTCGGCCGCGATGGCCAGCTTCTCGACGTCGATGCCGGTCTCGATCCCCATTAGGCCGAGCATGAAGACGATGTCCTCGGTGGCGATATTGCCCGCAGCCCCCGGGGCGAAGGGACAGCCGCCGATGCCGCCCAGCGCGGCGTCGAAGCGGCGGATGCCCTGCCGCAGCCCGGCGGCCACGTGGGCCATACCCATGCCGTAGGTGTTGTGGATGTGCAGCTCGAAGGTGGTGGCCGGGAAGCTGGTCCGCATCGCCTCGACCGTGCGCTCGAACCGCTCCGGATCGGCCTTGCCCAGCGTGTCCGCCAGGCTGATCTCATCCAGCCCCATCTCCACCAGGCTGCCAACGACGTACTCCAGCTGCGAGATCGGCACCACGCCGTCGAACGGGCACACGAAGGCGGTCGCCAGGGAGCCCGTGACCCTGATGCCGCCCGCCTCGCGCAGCAGGTGCAGCGCCTCGGCGGTCTCCGCGATGCCCTCGGCCACGGTCCGGTTCGTGTTGCTCCGGCTGTGTCCCTCGCTGACGCTCAACACCAGGCGCACCTCCTTCGCGCCAGCGGCGATGGCGCGCTGAGCACCGCGCAGGTTCGGTACGAGCGCCGGGAAGGCGACGCCCGACGCGTCGGGCAGGCGCCGGAAGATCTCCTCGGCGTCGGACATCTGCGGCAGGAGGCCGGGATGGACGAACGAGCCGACCTCGATCGACCGGAGACCGGCGTCGAGCAGCAGACCGACGAGGCGCATCTTGGCGTCGGTCGGCACGACCGCCGCGTGATTCTGCAGGCCGTCGCGCAGGGCGACGTCGGTGATCGTGACTGGCTCCGATACGGACACCGCGCTACACCACCCTTCGCTCTGCGAGCTCGCTGAGCTCGGTCTCTGTCAGTCCCAGGATCCCGGTCAGCACCTCGGCGGTGTGCTCGCCCAGCTCGGGGCCCGGCCAGCGCATCTTGCCGGGCATCTGCTCCAGCTTCGGCACGACGCCGGGGAAGATGATCGGCTCCTCGCCATCCTCGATCCGGACGTCGCGCTCCAGAAACATGCCGCGCGCCCGGAAATGCGGGTCATCGACGAGCTCGGCGACCGAGTAGATCGGGCCGGCTGGCACGTGCGCGCCGGTCATCACCTCCATCGCCTCCTCGACCGTCTGCGTACGGGTCCAGTCCGAGATCGCCTCGTTCAGCTCGAGCCCGTTTGCTGCACGCCCCGGGTTGTCGCGCATGCGTGGGTCCTCGGCCAGGTCGCTGCGCCCGATGGCGTGCATGAAGCGCTTGAAGATGCCGTCCGAGTTGCCGCCGATGACGATCCAGCCACCATCACGACACGGGTAGGTGCCCGAGGGCGCGACGCCGCTGATGAGGTTGCCGGTCCGCTGACGCACGAGTCCGTACGCGCTGTAATCAGGCACCATGGACTCCATGACCGAGAAGACTGCCTCGGTCAGGGCCACGTCCACCGTCTCGCCTCGGCTGGCCAGCCCGCGTTCACGCGCCAGGAGGCCCATCAGCGCGCCGATGACGCCGTACATGCCGGCGAGCGTGTCACCGATGCTGATATTCATGCGCGTTGGGGGGCGGTCCTCGTAGCCGGTGACGTAGCGGATGCCACCCATAGACTCGGCCACGGAGCCGAAGCCGGCGCGGTCGCGGTAGGGGCCGGTCTGGCCGTAGCCCGAGATGCGCACCACGATCAGCCCGGGGTTGTGCTCGCGGAGCGTCTCCGGGGACAAGCCCCAGGACTCGAGCTTGCCCGGGCGGTAGTTCTCGACCACGACGTCGACATGCTGGACGAGCCGCCGCACGAGCTCGGCGCCCTCGGGCGTGCGCAGGTCGATGGTGACCGACTTCTTGTTGCGTGCGATTGCGCGCCACATCATCGATGTATCGCCGCGGGCGAGGCGCCAGCCGCGCACCTCATCGCCGACGCTCGGCAGCTCGATCTTGATGACCTCCGCGCCGAACTCTGCCAGCAGGCGACCGGCAGTGGGCGCGGCCACGAAGTTTCCGAGCTCCAGCACGCGGATGCCGGCGAGCGGGCCGGTCGCGACCGGCGGCGTCCCTGGGCTATCGGCGGGCATGATCCCGCTTTCCACCATGCGGTACGGTTTCATCCGGTATGTGGATCACCTTAGGCGCGAAGTGGGCCATTCTGCAACCTCTTGATTGACCGACGCCGACGCGCGTCAGACGCCGCTGGCCGCCCGGCGACGCCGCACGAATTGCGACAGCGTGACGGCGAAGATGAGCGCGGCGCCGTAGAACAGGTTCTGGATGTACGACTGCGCCCCGAGCAGCTGGAGCCCGGTAATGCCGGTGACGAGGAAGTAGACCGCCACCACAGTGCCCCAGGCGTTGAAGCGGCCGGGGTTGATCGCCGTCGCGCCCAGGAAGGCGGCGGCAAAGGCTGGCAGCAGCAGCTCCAGGCCCGAGTTCGGGCTGGCCGCGCCGGAGGTTCCCGCGTACAGGACGCCGGCGAAGGCGGCGATGCCGGCCGACGCGACCAGCGAGCCCCAGCGCACGCGCCCAACCCGGATGCCGCTCAGGCGGGCCACCTCGCGGCCGCGGCCGACGACGAGCAGCCGCCTTCCGCCGGGGGTGTACGAGAACACGTACCAGACGATGGCGGCCACGACCATGGCGTAGTAGAAGCCGTACGGGATGCCGAGGAATCGGTTGACGATCACCATCGTCACCAGGTCGCGCGAGATGCCGGCCACCGTGTTCGAGCCGCTGATGAGCTGCACGAATCCGGTCACGAAGGTGCCCATGCCGAGGGTCACGATCAGGCTGTCGATCCCGACCAGCACGACCAGCGCCCCGTTCAGCACCCCCACGATCAAGCCCGCACCCAGGGCGATGAGGATGGCGAGCTGGATCGGCATGCCGACGATCGAATTGAGGATGGCGACAAGCATCGCGGACAGCAGCACGACCGATGCAACCGACAGATCGTAGTCGCCAGCGGTGAGCGGGATAATCAGGCCGAGCGCGACGACCACCAGGATCGCCTGCGACGCGAGGATCGAGGACAGGTTCGCGCCGGATAGAAAGGTCTCCGGCCGCAAGACCCCGAAGACGATGATCAGGGCGAGCCAGGCGAGCGGCAGGGCGATGGCCTCCAGCAGCTCGCTCGACAGCCAGCCGCCGCCACCGGTTCGGCGTGGTCGATCGGCTTCTGGAACGTCCGCCGCCACCTGCGATTCGTCCGCCTTGGTCGACATTCCGGATCCTTTCACGAGGCTGTCATGACGTCACCGGCCTCCTGCGCCGCGGATGTGGGAGCGATCGAGCTGCGGAGGCAGAAGTCGGCAATGTGGTCCTTCGTCAGCTCGTCGCCGCTCAGGAAGCCCGCGATCCGGCCCTGGGCAATGACCGCCACCCGGTCGCAGATAGCGGTCAACTGTTCGTAGTCGGAGCTGGCGCAGATCGTCGCCGTCTTTGCCGCTGCCGCGGTGATGAGGTTGAAGATCTGCTGCCGCGCGCCGACGTCGACGCCCTGGGTCGGCTCGTGCAGCAGCATCACCCGCGGCTCGAGCTGGTGCCACTTGGCCATCATCGCCTTCTGCTGGTTGCCGCCGGAGAAGGAGCCGTACTCGAACTCCGGGCGCGGCGGCCGCACGTCGAAGCCGCGCATCAGCTCGCCGGCGTTGCGCCTCAGCGCGCGCCGGTCGAGCCGCATGCGGCTGAAAAAGTTGTCGAGCACCGGCATGTTGATGTTGTCGCCGGCCGAGAGCGTCGCCACGCTGCCATTGCGTGGGCGGTCCCCCGGCACGAGCGCGATGCGCTCGGCCAACGCGCGGCTGGGACTCATCTCCGCAACCGGGATCTCGGTGCCGTCCAGGCTCACCGTCCCCCCGCTGGCCGGGATCGCGCCGTACAGCGCGTAGGCCACGTCCTCGAAGCCGGAGCCCACCAGGCCGGTGAGGCCCAGCACCTCGCCCTCGTGCAGGTCGAACGAGACGTCGCTCAGCCACCTGGTGGTCAGGTTGCGCACCTGCATCACCACTCCCCTGCCTAAGGCGGCGGCCTGATCGCTCCCCTGCGCATGAGCCAGGTGGCGACCGATGATCAGCCGCACCAGCTCGCGGGGGCTGGTGTCTGCGGTGACGACGGTGCCGGCCACGCGTCCGTCCCGCAGCACGGTGACGCGATCAGTGATGAGCTTGACCTCGTCAAGGTCGTGGGAGACGAACAGCGCACTCGAGCCGCCCGTGGCCACGCGGCGGATGAAGTCGAAGAGCAGCATGACCTCGTTGCGCGGCAGGAACACGGTCGGCTCGTCGAGGACGAGGAGCGTGCGGCCGCGGAGCGACTCGTCAACGGTGGCCAGCCCCTCGAGCGCGCGCACGATGGCGACCATGGCGCGCTCGACCGGCCGAATCTCCTCGACCAGGGCGCGCGGGTTGATGTTCTGGCCGTAGCGCTCGAAGATGCGGCGCGCCTCGCGGGTTGCCCTGCGCCACGAGAAGAAGGCGGAGTTCCTCGGCTCGGCAATGTCCGCCATGAACAGGTTCTCGACCACGCTCAGCGAGTTCACGAGGCCGAGGTCCTGGTGGACGAACTCGAAGCCGAGGTGGCGGTACTCGCCTGCGGCGAGTGGCAGCGACACGGGCTTGCCGGCCACCGCCATGGCGCCGGCATCCGGGTCATGGAAGCCAGCCAGGATCTTGATCAGGGTGGATTTGCCCGACCCGTTCTCCCCGAGGAGGCCATGGACCTCCCCGGGAAGCACGGTCAGGTCGACTTGGTCGAGCGCCAGCGCACCGCCGAAGGACTTCGTCAGTCCCCGCAGCTCAAGTAGCGCCGGTGCGTCGGCCATGGTCAGCGTCCGTCCTGCGAACGCATGAACATTACTCGCCGAGGCCCCAGAGCTCGCGGAAGCCCTCGGCCAGAGCGTTGCCGTAGCCAACGCCGACCTCCGGCGGAGTGCCGGCCTCGTCGACGTTCGACTCGTCAAAGATGCGGATCGGCGTCCGCTGTGGAACCGTCGGCTCTCCCAGCAGAATCCGGAAGGCTTGGTCCATGTTCGCGTATCCGATGCCCACCGTGTCCTCGCCCACGTCCATGGCGGCGATGTTGCCGTCCTGAATGAACTCGAGCACGTACGGCGAGCCGTTGTAGCTGAGTACCTTCACCTCGTCCGCGCGGCCGACGGTCTCGACCGCCGGAACGGCGCCCGCGACCATCGCGTCGTAGAGCGGATAGACATAGTTGATCGCCGGATCAGCGGTCAGCGCCGACTGCACCTCGCTCTGGGTCTTCGTGTTCCAATCGGCGATCGGAATGTTGATGACCTTCGAGGTGCATCCCGGACAATTCGTCGCGAGGGTCTCCTCGATCCGCTCGATCGTCCCCGGGCTGGGCAGGGCATCCTCGGCACCGATGATCAGCACGTTCGCGTCTCCGCCCGAGTCCTGGATGATCCAGTTCGCCGCGGCTTCGCCGGCGACGTAGAACGGGGCAGTGACGAGGGCGGTCACGCCGGCTTCGCAGCCCTCGCAGTCCGGCGGCTCTGGCGACGAGTCGTCGTAGAAGTGGGTCACCAGCACCGGGATGCCGGCGGCCTTGGCCTCCTCGAGCTGTGGCTGGAGCAGCCGCGGGTCAGGAGCGGTGTTGAGCACGATGATGTCAGGGCTGGCGGCGATCGCGGCGTTCATGCCCTGCACCCACTGCGATGCCTGCCCCTGGTTGGCATAAATGGTGAGCTCGATCCCAACCTCGTCGGCGATCTCCTGCATCGTTGCCTCGATGCTCTGGTTGAAGGGGTTCGGCACGAGCGGAATCAGGAACATCGTCTTGCCGGCCAGACTCGAGACGTCGATCGCCGGGCCGGGTGCCTCGAAGGTCGGAAGCTCCTTGTACTTATCGACCATCTCCGCCACTTCCGGCGGGATGTCGGCGTCGCCCCCGTCGCCGTCAGTGGCGCCCGGGTCTTGACCCCCACACGCCGCCAGGATGAGTGCGCTGGCCAGCGTGATGGCCGCCCATCTGCGGGGCCCGCGATAGCGGGAACGTGATGCCATGTCTGCCCTCCGGGTGATGCTTTCGTCCAGATCCCATGGCGCGCGCCCGGGTTCGGGTGCGCTATCGACCCCTTACGTCTCGATGCGTCCTCTCGTTGCGGATTCCATCACGTGGAATGCTTGGCTCCAGATAGCGGAACATAGTACATGCACTTCAGGCGCCCGCGACGCGTCGGCGCGCATTGACACTGGCTGGTACGGTGACGCGGATGGCCCGTCATCAGCACCAATCGAGCACCAACTCGGCCGCGCACCGCGCGCGCGAATTGCCTGGCCAACTCGCGCTCGTACTCCAGGTCCTGCTCATTCCGAGCCGGGATCGGCATCGCGGTGACTAGCCAGGGGCAGCCACCACAGCGACCACCGATCCCGCCGGCCAACAGGCCAGGCGGGATTTTCGCATCCAGCGGAGGAACGTCACCACGATGACCACCCTGCAAGACGCATCGTCAGCTGCGCCGGCGGCCGACCTCGTCGGACGCCGGCCGGACATCGGCGCCTGGGCATACTTCGAGGGCGACGTCGTCCCGATCGGCGAGGCGGCGGTGAGCATCGCCACCCACGCGCTGAACTATGGAACTGCCATCTTCGAGGGCATTCGCGCCTATCGACAGGCCGACGGCAGCTCGGCGGTGCTGTTCGGCCCCGAGCATTACGAGCGGCTCCTGCGCAACGGGCGCCTGCTGCGCGCGGTGGTGCCAGAAGGCGTGGATCGGCTGATGGAGGTGACGCTCGAGCTGTTGCGGCGCAACGACCATCGCGGCGATGCCTACGTCCGCCCGCTGGTCTACAAGTCGGCCCGCTCGATCCGCCTCCAGCTCAGTGACCTCGAGGACCGGGTCAGCATCTTCACCATGCCGCTCGGCGACTACCTGCCGAC
>Ga0299913_10000695_pt1 | contig 22538 bp, 20 predicted proteins | sample RVTome_9_FD_201360 | JGI IMG/M metagenome (GOLD analysis project Ga0299913, IMG submission 201360) | Soil microbial communities from uranium-contaminated site in the Upper Colorado River Basin, Wyoming, United States - RVT155D38 (version 2) ... | reverse complement strand
GAGCGTGCAACGGTGGGGAAGCGACCTTCGGGAGCTGGCTTGCTTGCACGCTCCCTATCGCGGCGCAGGGCCATGAAAGCAGCGTGGTCTGTGCTGTCAGAACTGGGGGAGCGTAGTCGCCCTCAACGCGGGGTGTTCTCAGGGCGTCGGTTTCTGATGTTGGTAGCGCTGCCCGGCGGGAACCACCAAGCCGAAGCTGTCGCCGATGCCCTGGCAGGCCGCGGTCACCACCCTGGGCGAGATGACTCGGCTGTACCGTGATCGGGCGAGCCGATCAGGAGGTGTTGGAGCATGGACGAGTATCTCCCCGAGGTGTACCTCGAGTTCACCCAGCGCTACCCAGAAGTGGCGGAAGCACAAGGCACGCTGGCCCGGGTGGTGGACGACGCAACTCCTTTCGACGAACGAACCACGCGCCTTCTCAAACTGGCGCTGGCCATAGGCGCTGAAGCAGACGGCGCCGTCAGATCTAACGTGCGCAAGAGCCTCGCCCAGGGCGTCACCGAGAATGAGTTGCGCGCCCTGACGCTGCTGGCGATCACTACCTGCGGGTTCCCAACCGCGATTGCGGGCCTGCGCTGGGTCGACGAGGTCCTTGCCCGTGAAGCGGCAGTCGAGTAGCCCAGATGGGACCATCAAGGAGGTCGCGGTCGTTCGCGGCGTCCTGGTGCGCTGCTAACCCACCGCTAACCCTGATCAGGCGCAGCGCAGCTTGACGCTCGCGTGGCGTGTCTGCTCCCGGTGGCCGGCCGCCAGTGACTCGGCCTCGCGGTGCGGGAGGAATCCAGAGTCGAGCTGGCAGTCGTGGCACACGGTGACGGCCCGGCGTCCCAAGTGCACGACCTCCACCACGTGGGGGTGACAGTCATCCGCGCCGACACTGTGCTGGTGATCGCGACGATGCGCGGCAGCCATGGTGCATGCGGCCACTTCGGTGACTCTGGTCATCGGTTGTTGCTCCATCGTCGACTCCGCCTGTTGCTCCCTGGCGTCAGCCCGCATCCTGCGGTGTGGACCTCCGTCAATCCTTGCTTCCATTGAACCTCCGGACGCCGATAATCCTGCGGATTTCGCGCAGTGTGGCCGAACGGTGACCTTCTCTGGGAAGGAGGGTTTCGGTGTCCATCCATAAGGACTACCTAGGGACCACACAGATACGACGCCGCCGAAATGGCGCAGGATTAGCCATCGAACGAGGTGCTTGGCCAAGGCTCAGCGCCGTTGACCTACAGCTGGCACCCTCTCCAGAGTGGGCACAGACTTCCGGATAACAGTGCTGCTGTCGATACAGCGGGCGCGGCGTCGGCGTACTCAACGCTGAAACCGCCGACAGTCAGCGCACGTAGAGATCGCCTGCGCGTAGGATCACCTCGCCTCGACCGAGCGGCAAGACTCTGGTGAGCGCTTTGAAGGCCGCGCCAAGCCCGGGCACCCTCGCGAAGATCCCCTGCGGACCACGGACCATCCGACCGGTGCGCACGTCGTACTTGGACTGGTGCCACGGACAGACCAGACAGCCGTCCGCATCGATGCTGCCGTTCGCCAGGTCGGCGCCGAGGTGCCGACACCTGCGGGTGACTGCGAAGTACTCACCGTCTCGGTTGCCGACGGCATACGGCCCGGCGCCCACCACCTTGCCCGAGGGCAGTTCACTCGTCGGCCCAACCCCGTATTCCTTGGCCATGCCCTCACCCTAGTCCGGACGGTTGTGCAACCAGGAGACGGGAGGTTCATCGCGGATAGGGCTGCAAGCCGTGGCCGGGCGCGTCTAGGGTGCGGAACCATGGAAGGCATCGTGCTACGTGTCCGGCTCATCAGCGGTGACAGCATGGATGTCACGTACGACGAGCGCGATGCCAGCAGCGAAGATGAGGTTGTCGACCACATCGTCTCCACATTGGCTGGGGAGTCGGGGGCGCTGCGTTGCAGACACGGCGACCGTCTCCTGGTGCTGTACGCAAGAGGTGTTGCCGCGATTGAATTCGCGCCCCGCGGCGCGGTCCTGTAAGCGTCTCGCACACGCCGCGATCCGGCGGGGTCGGACGGCATGCTCATCAAGGGGCAGGATCACATCCGGTGGGCCATCAGCCCGATGTGCGGCAGGCTGGTGCCCCATGACAGCCACGAATCGTTTGGTCGAGTTCGCGCTGGCCCGTCTCGCAGAGGGCTTGCAGCGCGCCCGCGCCGCGGCTCCCGGCTACGAGGTGGAAGCCACGACGCACATGTCCTCGCAGACCCACGCTGGATTCGTACGGCTTCTCGCCTGAGTGGGTGATTCTGCAGCATGAAGCGGTGACCGGCCGACCCCACTGAGGTCGACCCGTGCTGCACTCTCCCTATCGCGTGTTGGCGGGCGATTCATATCCCTCACGCTCCAAGCCTGAAAGTGCACATTGCCAATGTTGGGCTGAGGCGGACTTCCGGCGGGAACATTGCGAGCCGGCGGAGTGGGGTGCCGCTGTCCAGGAGTGGCCGTGTCCGACAGCACCACGTGAATTCTTGACAGTCACACGCGGCGGAGAGACGCACGTCGCCTGTCACCGGTTCGTGCAGCAGACCCCGGCTTGTTCGATTCGCCCTTCGTCACGCAACTCCGCGATCTACTGTGCGGCTGTGGGGTGTCGTGAGAGGGGATCTAGCGTGAGACGAGCACTCGCAAGCGCGGTGGCCGCCGCGTCGATGGTGACGCTGCTGGCTGGCGCCGGCTCCGGTGCCGACGCATCGGGCGGGGGTTCTCAGCGGTGGACGGCCAGCTTCGAAGACGGTGAGGGCGCCGCGTCGTGGGCCGTGGAGCTGAGCCCGGACGGGTCGGCGGTGTTCGTGACAGGAATCATGGACTCGGGGTCGACGAGCCGGTTCGCGACAGTCGCCTACGACGCGTCGAGTGGTGCACAGAGATGGGTCGCCGCGTTGCCCAGTGGGGATAGTGGCGAGGAAGGCTTCGGCAAGGTGCTCGCGGTCAGTCCGGACGGTTCCACCGTTTTCGTCAGCGGCTACCTCAAATGCGGGCCCAATTGTGACGGCGAGCCCTTCAGGGGCTTCGCGACGGTCGCCTACGACGCATCGACCGGTGACCGGTTGTGGATCACACGTCTCCGTGATGGGAACGGACCCGAGTCCATCGACGTGAGTCCCGACGGTTCCACTGTGCTCGTAGCCGGAAGCCACGACGGCCTTACCCACATCGTTGCCTACGAGGCGGACACAGGCGGACAGCGGTGGTACGTCAAGCGCGAGCAGGGCAGCTACGGCGACGAAGCCCTCGCTGTCAGCCCCGGTGGTGGCCTGGTGTTCGTCACCGACACGGCACCTGGAGACCACGTGGCGTGCTACAGCTCCGGTGGCTTCCGCACGGAGGCGTACGAGATCTCCGACGGGAGCCTGGCGTGGTCCTCGAACCACAAGGTCATCGACGGCGGCACCAACTGCGGGGCCCCGATGGATCTCGAGCTGAGCCCGGACGGGGCCACGGTGTACGTCGCCGGCAGGGCGAATACTGGCGACGAAGATCGCGGCGGCACTGACACGACAGGCATCGTGGCCTACGAAGCCCTGACCGGAACTCGGCTCTGGGCCACCAGGGACGACGACATCCAGATGGACACCAGTGCCACCGGATCCCTCGCCGTCGGCCCGGAGGGTTCCAGGGTCTACGCATTCGGCGAGGACGACGCTTGCGCCAACTACCCACGTTGCCCGCTCGCCACGACGGCGTACGACGCCTCGACCGGCGAACGACTGTGGCTCTCACGTTACGACAGCGGTGGCTACGCCTACGCGGTCGATCTCGGCGTGAGCCCCGAAGACTCCAGCGTCTACGTCGTGGGGAACCAGGCCATGCCGTGCTTGGCCGGTTGTGTGTTCCCCGAGGAGGCAGCCCCCCTGGTGGCCTACGACGCCGCCACCGGCGACGAGCAGTGGGTCACAGCTTACGCCGACACAATCGCAGTGGCCTTCGCCGTCGGTCGCGACGGGTCGGGCCTGTACCTGGCCGGAACGCTCAACTCGTCTGTCTCCGCCTCGAAACCGGCCGTGGCCCGGGCGGCGCAGGGGACGTGCAACGGGGGATGTGGCTACTCGACCGCGCGCTTCAACGCTGGCCCCGGACCCGGCACGTCCCAAGACTCCGACCCTGCCCTCCAGTACAACGGCTGGCGAGGCTTCTTCCACAAGACCGCCGTGGGCGGTGCCTACCGAGCGAGCAACGTGAGGGGCGATACCGCGGTATTCCGGGCCCCCGCAGTGACCTCGTTATCGTGGCTCACGCACCAAGGACCGGACCAGGGCAAGGCCAGGATCCTCGTCGACGGCCGCCGCCGGGGCACCTTCGACCTGTACAGCCCCACCCCGTCCGCGCGCACCATCCGGTTCGACGGGCTCGCTCGCAAGTCGCACACCGTAAAGGTGAAGGTGCTGGGGAGGAAGGGACCCTCTTCCACCGGCACCTGGGTGGCCGTGGACGGCTTCAGGTTCCCGGCCTTGAGCGGGCTCGCCCAGGAGAACTCCACCGCGGTCCGCTTCGGTCCGTGGGCCGCGAGGTCAGGTCCGGCGTCGTCGGGCGGCACATGGCGGATGAGTGAAGTCAGGGGCGCGAAGGTGAGCTTCGCGTTCCAGGGGCGAACCATCAAGTGGATCACCGCCACCGGCCCGACATTCGGGCGCGCCAGGGTCATCATCGACGGGACCGCCCACACCGTGGACCTATACCGCCCGAGACGCAGCTGGCGGGTGCCGATCACGTTCACAGGGCTGTCGCGCGGCAGTCACCGCATCACGGTGCGGGCCTTAGACAGAAAGAACCGCGAGTCCAGATCCGCGAACGTCGTCATCGACGCGTTCGTTGTCCGACGCTGAGAATCCGCACGCGCACAGCGGCATGAGTCGTCGCGTCGGATCAGCGCGTGGCAGGGGCCAACTCGTTCCAGAGGCTGGTGCCGCCGCGTTGGCTCGCGAAGCCTCCGAGGTTCTGAAACGCAAGCGCGTCGAGTGCGCCGTCGTCGGGCCAGACGGCCTCACACTCGTCACAGACCGGGACGTGAACGTCTATCGGCTTGGAGCGGTATCGCTGAACCGAGCCCTGACCACACCCGGGCATTGCGTCGCCGCCACGCCTGAGAATAGACACCAACCCGCTCAGCGGCAGAAGCGGACGGGATGCACCGCGTCTATGCCTTCTGGTTGGCGGCGAACCGGACCTCGATGTACCGCGCTACGTCTTCCCGGCCTCCTGTGACACCAGTGACCATCGCACGGTGTTCGCCGTTCGGGCTGATGAGCCCAGCGTCCTGCCGAGTCCAACCCTGGTCCTGCAGCAGGTCGGTGACGGCGCTCCGCCGCTTGTAGTCAGGCAGTTGCGTGATCACGACTGCCCCAGGCGAACCCCTTTCCTCGCAATACGACAGCCGCTGAGCCGTGAAACTCACTCCGGTCATGGCCGTCTCCGCGACGGCCTCAATGGCGGGGAAAGCGCGGTCCTCGATCTGCTTGCAGTCGGCGAGAGCATCCGTCCTGTCATCGGTGCACGCCGTTGTGGCTGACAGCATCAGTGCACAGACCGCACCAGCGCCCCAGCGCCTCGACTTCCCCCGCAACATGAGGTGAGTATGCGTGCCGACCGTTCGGCCCGGCCATGAATCGGGCGTGAAGAGATTGTGTAGGTTCGACAGCTCATCGGCATGACCGCTCAGCGGCAGAAGAGGACGGCTCACACCGGTCTTGTGCTCAGCTGCCTAGGTTGGTTCAAGAGGGCACGGGATAGATATAGATAGGGTCTGCTGCACGAACGGGTGACAAGATGTCACCTATCCGTGCAGCAGACCCTGTCGTATGGCGCCTCGGGTGAGCTCACCGCCAACAGTTCCTTTACTCGGCTCGCCGGGGGACCGTCCCACCCGTTCATCGTGGCGTGGGGGCGGTTGGTGTGGAGCGGTTTCTGGACACCACTCCACACCGGAGGTCTTCACCCATCCACGTGGTCAGACCGTGTCGTCGCAGGTCTGATGAACGTGCCTGGTCGTCACAGCAGCCGCGATGCGCTGCGTCGAGCTGCAGCGAAGCGGGAACGCCGCCCGCATTCCTGCTTCGCCGCCGGTCAAGCCTGGGCGGCGATCACCATGTTGAATGCCGATTCGGTGACCTTGGAGGCGTCCGCAAATCCACCATCGGCGAACGCTCGGAGGGTGCGCTTCAGGCCGGCTTGGTTGCCGAGGGCTGACCCGCCCTGAGACACCGCGTTCGGGACGCACAGGTTGTGCCCCGACGCGTACCAGATGAGGCCGAGCGGGTGGAGGTTGTCCTCCAGCTGGTCTCCCGCGTTGGGCTCCACGGCGAGGAACCATCCGCCCTCGGTGAGGTGCGCCTTGGCGAACGCCAGCGCGCCGACAGGGTCGCCCAGGTCGTGCAGCGTGTCGAACATGCAGATCAGGTCATGGTCGCCCTCATAGGATGCGGCGTCGCGCACCATGAACTCGACTCGGTCGGCGACTCCAGCTTCGCCGGCCGCGCTCCGAGCCCGGCGCACGGACTCCTCGTGGTAGTCGACGCCCACGAACGTCGAGGCGGGGAACGCTTCGGCCATCGCGATGGTGGCGGTGCCCAGGCCGCACCCGACGTCGAGGACGCGGATGCCTGACTGCAGTCGCTCGACGAGGCCGGGCACGCTCGCCAGCCACACAGGGGCGAGCAGGTTGCGGAACGCCGGACGGAAGAACCGTTCGAAGCCGACGAACAGGCGGGAGTCGTGCTGGTGCCAGCCGAGACCCTCGCCGCTGGAATAGCCGTTGGCGAGCTCGTCCACCGTCGCCCAGACCGAGGCGAGCACCTCGAAGCCGGAGGCCATGAAAGCAGGGCCGTCCTCGTCAGCCAGGACCAGTGCGTGCTCGGCCGGGAGCGTGAACGTGTGCGTCGCCGGGTCATAGATGATGTAGCCGGCCGCAGCCTGCGCCGCCAGCCACTCGCGCACGTACCGTTCGGCGTACCCGCAACGGCGAGCGAGCTCGACGCTGGTGCTGCCGGGGTGGGAAGCCAGGTCGCGCCAGAGCCCGAGTCGGTCACCCAGATAGGCGAGCAACGAGTTGTGGCCGATGCCCAGGTCGTGGACGATCTTGCCTGCGAACGCCTCGACCTTCGCCTCGTCGATGGGGGTCGCGGTGTCGTGCCGGTCCGCGGTGGAAGTGGTGGTCATGCTGTTCCTCTCCTCGAGACGTGACCCTGGTGGTCCGTCGTCGTGCTCCAGGGTTGCGGGCCGCACTGGCACGCGGGTGTCACAGGAGGTGCGGCCGTCATCAGCCTGTGACAGCGCCCTGACAGCGCGGAGGATGACGATGGGCGCATGACCGAGACCGACCTGGCCTGGATGGCACGACCCTGCTCGTGTGGGCCCACCCCGACGACGAGACCTACCTGAGCGGCGGTCTCGCGGCGACCTTGGCGGACCGGGGACATCGGGTCGTCGCCGTCACCGCCACGCGCGGTGGGGCCGGTGGGCCGGACACGACTCCGCAGGTGCGTGCCGAGACGGCCCGGACTCGCACGGCGGAGTTGGAGGAGGCGTTGCGGGTGCTCGGCATCACTGAGCACGTGTGGCTGGACTACGACGACGGCCGGTGCGCCGAGGCGGACTCCGAGCCTGCTGTACGACGCCTGGCGCGATTGCTCCAGGAGGTAAGGCCAGACACGATCGTGACCTTCGGGCCGGATGGGTTCACCGGTCACCCGGACCACCGGACAGTGAGCCGGTGGGTGGACCAGGCCTTGACGCGATTCGGCGGGACGGCCCGGTTGCTGCACGCCGTCGCGACCGAGCAGGACCGTGTCGACCCGCAGCTGGACATCGACTTTGGGGTCTTCGCGCTCGGCCAGCCTCGCATCTGTGAGCCGGATGACGTGGTGCTGCGATTACCGCTGAATCCCGAGTCACTCCGCCGCAAGGTATCCGCGTTGCAGGCACAGGAATCGCAGACCGCGGGCCTGATCGCGGCCGTGGGCATCGACCGGTTCACCGCATGGGGGGCCGTCGAGGTGCTCGCCGAACCTGCCGTGGACGCCGCTGACTGGTGGGAAATCGGTGTGTCACACTGACGCGGTCAACACCCTGGCTCCCGGGTCGAGGAGGCCACATGGCGTCCGATCGGCCGTCTTCGCAGGTTTGGGTGGGAATCCTCGGGCCGCTGGCCCTGCGCGTGGCTGGGGAAGAGGTCAGTGTTCCTGGCGCCCGCAGGCGGACACTGCTTGCTGCGTTGGCGATCACACCCGGACGAGTGGTCGGGGTCGATCGCCTCATCGACACTCTCTGGCCGCGCGACCCGCCGGTCGGGGCGGCACCGGCTCTGCACAGCCACGTGTCCCGCCTCCGAGGTCAACTTGGGCCCGCAAGGGAGCGCCTGTCCCGGCGGGGTGCCGGGTATGTCCTCGAGCTCGAGGACGATGAGCTCGACGCCACCGTCGCCCGTGGCATGATCGAGGCGCTTGCGAGCCTGCCACCCGAGCACGTGCTCGGACGGGCCTCGGACGCGCTGGACCTGTGGCGTGGCGTGGCGTTGGAGGAGTTCAGGGACCTCCCCGATCTCCGCGTCGAAGCCGTCGCGCTGGATGAGTTGCGGCTTCGTCTCCAGGACGCGTTGGTGCGTGCCCGTATCGACGTTGCCGACGCCTCGGCTGTAGCCGACGCCCGCTCGGCGGTCGCCTCAGATCCGCTGCGTGAGCGCAGTGTGCTCCTTCTCATGGAGGCCCTTGCCGCCGATGGTCGCTCGGCAGAGGCGATGCAGGTAGGCACGACATACCGTCGCCACCTGGCCGACGAGACCGGCCTCGACCCGGGTCCGGCTCTCGGTCGTCTCGAGCAGGATGTGGCCTCGGGTGAGAGAACGACCCGCGTCCGAGCCCAGGCCTGGCCGACGCGTAGGACCGTTGCCCGGCCCTCCGGCCCCCTGGTGGGTAGGCATCAGGAGCACGACGAGGTAGTGCGCCTGCACACCGATCACCGTGTGGTTACCCTCACCGGCCTCGGCGGGGTGGGCAAGACAAGCCTCGCGCTCGACGTCGCCGCCGAGCTCTCCGAACTCCAGCAGGTCGACGCCGTCGTGATCGACCTCGCTGCTGTCGAGGATGGCAGCCGCGTCGCGCAAGCAGTCGCCTCGACCATCGGCTTGAGGCTCGCCGTAGCTGAACCGCCCGGCCCACTCGATGTCGCGGGTGCCCTGGCAGACGCCAGCCTGCTTCTGGTCCTGGACAACGCCGAGCACGTGGCCGACGCCTGCCGTGACCTGGTGGACGCCGTCGACCGGCACGCACCAATGGTCCGGATGCTGGTGACGTCGAGAGTAACGCTCCAGGCCCGCAGTGAGTACGTCGTCCGCCTCCAGCCGTTGCCGACCCCGCGGGAGGCTCACGACCTCGCCGCACTCGGCAGACAGCCGAGCGTCCGAGCGTTCCTGGAGCACGCCCGGCGCCACGACCACTCCTACGAGCTCGCCCCAACCGAGGCGGAACCACTGGTCGAGATCCTGCAGCAGCTCGACGGCCTGCCTTTGGCAATCGAGCTCGTCGCGGGACAGGTTAAAGTCATGCCTCTCGCCGCACTCCGCGATCGCCTCAGCCGCGCGCTGGACCTGCTGTCGGGCACGCATCGACAGGAGGACGACCGGCAGCGAACTCTCCGACGGACGATCCGTTGGTCCTACGACCAGCTGAGCCGACCGCAGCAGTCGCTTTTGGGCGCCATCGCAGCTCTTCCTGGCGGTCTGGACCTGGCCGCCGTGGAAGAGCTCGCGAGAGAGGTTGCGCCAGGCCAGGACCCGGTCCGGCTGCTGCACGGACTGGTGGACGCATCCCTCCTAAACGTGAACGGCTCCCGCACCCGCTACCGCCTGCTGTTCACCGTCCGGGCGTTCGTCCTCGACGAACTTGCGGCCGCGGGCGAGGTCCGAGAGGCCGAAGACAGGTTCTTGAGGTGGGCCTGCCGGGCGGCTGACGAGATCGGTGCCGGACTGTTCGGTTCCGACGAGGGCCGGGCAGACCTTCGTCTGCGGGTCGAGCTTGACAACCTGCGGGCGGCGCGCGACCTGGCGCGCACCCACCGTCGGTTCGATGATCGCGTCCGGATCACCTTGGCTCTCGACCAGGCCTCGATCTGGCGTGACCTTCGAGAGCTGTGGTCCTGGTGTCTGGAACTGGCCCAATCTCCGGAGACGGAGGGCCATCCTCGCGAGGTGGAGATCCGGGGTGCCGGGGCAGAGGCCGCCCGTCAGGCGGGCGACTACGACCTGGCAGTCGAGCTGGCACGCCGAGGGCTCACTGCTGCCGGCGCATCCGGCCGTGAATCCCCGGCAACAGCGCGGTGCTACTCGGCTCTGGCCGGCGTCGCGCACTACCGAGGCGACTTCGAGGCAGCCGCCCGTGACTGGGAACGATCGGCACGTGCCGGAGGTCCCATGGCCGCGGGTCTGCTCGCCAGCGCGGCGCTCGCCGCCGCGTACGGCGGAGACCGCCGTCGCGCCACGAGTCTCCTCGCAGAAGCACACGCACACGAGTCCTTGGCCTCACCCAGCAGCAACCACGGCTTCATCACCTATGTCGAGGCCGAGTTGGTTGCGGTCGATCACCCCGAGGCTGCCATCACCTCGTACCTGGCGGCTGTGCAGGAGGCACGCATCGCCGGCGCCAGCTTCGTGGCCGGTGTGGCCGGCGTGGCACTCGCGTCGGCGCAGGCGCGGACCGGTGACCCGGCCGCGGCAGCAGCGGCGTACGGCCACCTGCTCGACTACTGGCGCAGCACCGGGCACGGACCACAGTTGTGGACCACTGCACGCAACGCAGCGATGTTGCTCGCCACTCAGGGACACGACCGGGAGGCCGCTCTCCTCCTGCTCCGCGCCGACGCCAGCTCGGAGGCGGCGGCGGTCGACGCTGATATCGCACGGCACAGCGGACGCGGGTTCCTCCCCGTGACGCAGGTGCTCGACGCCGACACGCTCGCCTCGCTGCGAGCCGAGACTGGCGGGCTGAGCACGGGCGACGTGGTCGACGCCGCCCGTGCGGCCCTGCGGGCGGTCGCCACACGCTGACCCGCCGCCGGCCACTGGGCGTCGTGTCAGCACCCTGAAAGCGCGCACGGCAGTGACGTCAGCGGCGTGACACCCCGGCGACCGAGGGTGGTCTGGAAGCCGGACCCGGCCTCGGACGATCCTCGAGGAGGCTGTGATGCACTCCCATCCCACCGTTCTACTGCTACTTCACCAGCAGCGGATGCGCACCCTCGAGCGCCGCAGTAGGGACGCCTGGATGACCTCGTCTCCCGGAGGACGAGGGGCACACGATCACCGGCGCCGCTGGCTCCGATCTTGGTGAACACAGACATGCTCGCTGTACGGGACGATCGGAGCGTGATGATCCGGGTGTGGGAATACGACGTTGCCGAGGCCGCCATGGCCGACTTCGAGCGGGTCTACGGCGCCGACGGTGCGTGGGCCCGGCTGTTCGCGACCACCGACGGGTTTGAGGGCACCGAGCTCTTCGTATCCCTCAGCAGTCCTGGACACTACCTGAGCGTCGACCGCTTCCGGGACGACGCTTCCTGGCACCGGTTCCTGGCCGAGCAGCGGGCCGCGTACGCCGCGCTGGACGCCGAGACCAGCGCCCTGACCCTGGCCGAGCGAGAGCTCATTGGCCCTGACGTCACTGCGGTGGTGTCGGTCGACGCGGACCCGGAGGCCTGAGCGGTTGCTCCAGGCTGATCCTTGCGGGGACCACCGAACGTGGCGACACCCGCAAACTGCAGAGCGATGCGCGCGCGCCCGCAGCGTGCCGACATCGACGGCCAACCCTGTCGGAGCACGGTCCAAAGGCCCACGGACGAAGGACGCGGAGCGATCTGCGGCAGGATTCGAGGCAGCGTCAACCGCGCCGAACACCGACCTTGAGCGCGCCCGGCTGCAGCTGATCGAGCAGGTTCTGTCGCTGAGCGAGCTCTGCGAGCACCTGCACGTCAGCGCCCAGACGATCTATGACCTGCGCAGTCAAGGCCGCGGTCCGAAGGGATTCCGCGTTGCCGATTCATCGAGTCAGGTGGCGAGCCGATCGAGCTCGAGGGTCGGCTCGTGCACATGTCGCTCGTCACGGGGCCGCTTGCCGCCGGAACTCCTGCGTTACACGGATGCACGCGAACCTGTTGTGTGCACCAGCAGGGACTCGAACCCCGAACCCGCTGAGAGCCAGGAAGGAGTGGTTGGACGCGCGCTGGACGTAGCGCTAATAGGCCCTGACCTGCCCAAAGGCCCGATGGCCGCTGCTATCAACTGCTCCTGATCCGGCTCGCTCATGGGCGGTCGGCGTGGTAAGGGTGCGAGACCGGCGTTTCCACTATAGTAGCGAATCCGCTACTATGGCGTCACCAATCGAAGGAGACGCGGATGTCAACGCCCATGCGGACCCTCGGTATTACCCCTCCGCCGTCAGATCACGGCTCGGTCGCCGATGTAGAAGACCTCGGTGTACGTGCCCAGCGACACCTGATCATGCACTTCACGGGGGCGGCGACCTACCGCGAGACACCACCCAAGGTCATGGTCAGCGGCGAGGACTGCTGGCTCACCGATTCGACCGGCCAGCGTTATCTGGATGCACTCGCTGGACTCTTCTGCGTTAACGTCGGCTACAGCCACGGCCGAGAGATCGGTGAAGCGGTGGCTGCGCAGTTGGCAGAGCTGCCCTTCTACAGCAACTGGGGCTACGCCCACCCGCCCTCGGTGCGTCTTGCCGCAAAGGTCGCGCAACTGGCGCCTGAGGGGCTTGACCGAGTATTTCTCACCTCGGGCGGTTCGGAGGCCAACGAGGCCGCGATCAAGTTGACCCGCCAGTACCACCAGGCGCGCGGCAATCACGCCCGCATGAAGTTCATCGCCCGTCGGGTGTCCTACCACGGCACCTCTTACGCGGCGTTGTCGATCAACGGGATGACGAACTTCCGCAAGGCGTTCGAGCCACTCATGTATGGCGTTCGGCACGTGTCTAACACCAAGCGCTACAAGCGACCCCGCGACGAGGGTGAGGCACAGTTCACCAGCTTCCTGCTGCAGGAGCTGGAGACCTTAATCATTCAGGAGGGGCCGGACACGGTCGCAGGGATCTTCATTGAACCGATGCAGAACGCTGGCGGGTCGCTGACGCCACCCGAGGGCTACGCCGACGGCGTCCGCGCGCTGTGCGACAAGTACGGCCTGTTGATGGTCGTTGACGAGGTCATCTGTGGCTTCGGACGGCTGGGCCACTGGTTCGGCAGCCAGCGCTACGGCATCAAACCGGACATCATCACGTTCGCTAAGGGGGTGTCTTCGGGCCACGCTCCCATCGGGGGAATGGTCACCACCGATCACGTGATCGACACCGTCCTGGACGGACCGGAGGGGATGTACCTGCACGGTGTGACCTTCGGTGGTCATCCTGCGGCGTGCGCTGCGGCCCTGTCGAACATCGAAATCATGGAACGCGAGGACCTGCTCGGGCATGTCTTACGCACCGAACCGTACTTCCGCCGCCGGTTGGAGGAGCTGCTAGCGCATCCGTTGGTGGGTGACGTCCGCGGCGACGGCTTCCACTTCTCCCTTGAGTTGGTCACGGACAAGGCTTCGCGTGAGTGGACATCGGAGATCTCCGCAAGCCGGTTCGTCTCTGAGCGCCTCGGTCCTGCGTTACTAGGGGCCGGGATTCTGTGCCGTGCTGCCGTGGACCACGAAGGCACACCGCTGATCCAGTTCTCACCGCCACTGGTGTTCACCGTCGAGCACATCGACTGGCTGGCTCAGCGTCTCACTGCCGTCTTGGACGAGATGACCGCCACGAAGGCACTTTCCCAGTGAGCTCCAGCAGCAGCACCATTGCAGCGGTGCGAGAGACCAAGAGCCAGGAGGGCCGCGTTGGGTTGACGCCCGCCGGAGTCGCCCAGTTGGTCGCCACGGGTCACCGCGTGTTGGTTGAGAAGCACGCAGGGGCCAAGGCTGGCCATAGCGACGCCTCGTACGTCGCTTCCGGCGCAGAGCTGGTGGACCAGGAAACAGCGTGGGGCGCCGCCGACTTGGTAGTGAAGGTCAAGGAGCCCATCCCCAGCGAGTACCGGTTCTTCCGGGACGGACTGACGCTCTTCACGTACCTGCACCTGTCATCGCTCCCGGACCTCACTAGGGCTCTTGTGGATGCCCGGGTTACGGCGATCGCCTATGAGTCGGTCTCTGTCGACGGACGGACGCTGCCGCTGCTCGCGCCGATGAGTGAGATCGCCGGGCGGATCGCTCCCCAGGTCAGTGCGCGCTTCATGCTCGCCCCTGAGGGCGGACCAGGTGTGCTATTGGGGGGCGCGACGGGTGTCGCCCCGAGCCGGGTGACGGTGATCGGTGCCGGTGTTGTCGGGGCCAACGCTGCCAAGATTGCCCTTGGCCTGGGCGCTCACGTGCGTCTGTTGGATGTCTCTGTCGAAAGGCTTGCGCAGGTCGAGACCCAGCTCGGCGGCCGCGTCGAGTGCGTCATGTCCTCAGCCTCCAAGATCGAGGAGTCAGTGGTCGCCTCCGATCTGGTGATCGGTGCAGTCTTGCTGCCCGGCGCCAGGGCGCCCCGTCTCGTCAGCGAGGACGTTGTGAAGGCAATGCGTCCGGGTGCGCTGCTGTGTGACGTCGCCGTGGACCAAGGCGGTTGCTTCGAGACCACTCGACCCACCAGCCATGCCGATCCGGTGTATCTGAAGCACGACGTGATCCACTACGCGGTCACCAACATCCCGGGGTCCGCACCGGTGACGGCGACCGCTGCCCTGACCAATGCCACTTTCCCTTTCGTCCGAGACCTCGCGACCTCCGGCGTGCGCGAAGCACTTGCGTCGAGTCCCGCGCTGCGGAACGGGCTGACGACAGCCAATGGCAAGGTCACCGCCCAGGCAGTCGCATCGGAGCAGGGCTACGACTTCGTGCCCGGAGAGGAAGCCCTATGACGGCGCCGACAGAAGCCATCCGATTCCCTAGACATCCGAACGCCGAGGTCTTCCTTGCCCGACACCACGGCCTCTTCGTCGACGGGCAGTCGGTGGCTTCAATGGCTGGGGAGACCTCCGTCAGCAGGGACCCCGGCACCGGGCGGACGATCGCCACCTTTGACCGCGGCGGGACTGCAGACGCCATTCGCGCTATCGAGGCCGCAGCCGCCGCCATCGCTCCTGGCAGTCATTGGAGCAAGTCAACGGCGGCGGCACGCGGGCGGCTCATGTTCCGACTTGCGGACCTGATGGAGGAGCACAAGGAGGAACTGGCCTACATCGAGGCCCTGGACGCAGGCAAGCCGCTTGCGTTGGCGAGGGACTTCGACGTGGAGTACGCGATTCGCCACGTGCGGTACTTCGCCGGCTGGGCCAACAAGATCGAGGGCGCCACGGTGCCGGTCGACGTTCCAGAGATGATGTGCCGAACGGAACGGGTCCCCGTTGGCGTCGCGGCCCTGATTGTTCCGTGGAACTACCCCTTCCTGATCGCCTGCTGGAAACTTTCACCGGCCCTCGCGGCGGGGTGCACTGTGATTCTTAAGCCGGCGGAGCAGACCTCGCTCAGTGTGTTACGTCTCGCCGAGCTCTGCGCCGAGGCAGGCTTCCCGCCGGGAGTGGTCAACGTGGTCCCTGGATCCGGCAGCGCGTTGGGGCCGCTCCTCGTGCAGCACCCCCTAGTGGACAAGATCTCGTTCACCGGCTCCACCGCGGTGGGTGCGGAGATCGCCCGCCGTGCGGCCGCTGGAATCAAGCGCGTCACGCTAGAGCTGGGCGGCAAGAGTGCGAACATCGTGTTCGGTGACGCCAACATCGCCCACGCCATCGCGGGCGCCGCAGCTGCGATCTTCTCCAACGCCGGGCAGATGTGCAGCGCTGGAGCACGCCTCTTCGTTGAGCGCCAAGTGCTTGACGAGGTGCTCGAGGGACTGAGCGCGGTCGCCGCTGACGTGCGCGTCGGGCACCAGCTGGATCCGCTGACGGACATGGGTCCGCTGATATCTCAGTCCCAGCTCGACACCGTGACCGACTTCGTGGAGCGGGCGCGCACGAACGGGGCGACGATCCTCGCGGGCGGCTCGGCCAACCCGCCGGGGACCGACCGCGCCGGGACCTACATGGAACCCACCGTCATAACCGACGTGGACGACCAGGACGCGATCGCCCGCGAAGAGATCTTCGGACCGGTCCTAGTCGTACTGCCCTTCGACGACCTCGATGAAGTCGCCCGCCGCGCGAACGACAGCGAGTACGGCCTGGCTGCAGGCATCTGGACGCGCGACATCGTCAAGGCCAACCGTCTTAGTAGCCAGCTCCGCGTTGGCAGCGTGTACGTCAACACCTACGGCCAGAGCGACGCAGCGGCTCCCTTCGGCGGGTTCAAGAAGTCAGGCTATGGCCGCGACATGGGGAGGCAGAACCTCGAATACTTCCTGGAGACCCGCACCGTCTGGACCGATCTCCGCCCCTGAAGCCTGGCCATCCATCACCTCTCATAGGAGACCGCACATGATCAACGGCGTGGACACCACCGCTCTCAAGGAGACCATCGACGCGGTCCGGGAGAACCCTAAGCTGGCCCAGGTCTCCTTCGGGTTGGACTCCGAGTGGATGACCGGGTGCCACCAGCGGGCTCGCACGACTCAGCTAGTGCAGAACGGGGAGCCGGTCGAATCGCGCACCGCGAGCTACGTACTCGAGTCGGACGAACCGGCCGCGCTTCTGGGCACCGACTCGGCCGCGAGTCCCGGAGAGTACGTCCTCGCCGCGCTCGCCGGCTGTTATGCGGTGACCACGGCGGCGAACGCAGCCATGCGAGGCATCGAGCTGACCAAGCTCAAGCTCGAGCTGCAAATCGACTTCGACCTCCAGGGCTTCCTCGGTACCGATGAATCCGTGGACCCGGGGGCGAAGGAGATGCGCGTCGTGGTCGATGCGGAGAGCCACAACGCCAGCAGGGAGGACCTGCAGGATCTGATCGAGGCGGTCCAACGCAAGTCGCCGATTCGCGACACGCTGGCGCGGGCCGTCACGGTCACCACGGTGCTGGCTGATTGAGATGGGCCCCTCGGACCAACTGCTCTTGCGTCACCTTCTGTGGCGGATGGAGCACGTCCACCGGTCGGCGCAGCTGGTCGCTCCGGCGCACTCGCAACTGAGCCCACGCGTCTCTCGGACGTTCGCGGAGACCGCTGATCGATGTCGATTCTTGGCCGCCCAACTTGCCATGCTGGGGATCTCATCGAGCAGCCGGGTCGTCACTCTGGCGTGGAACTCCATTGAGCATCTCGAGGTGCTGCTCACGGTTCCCGCTATGGGCGCCACCATCAACTCGCTCAACGTGCGCATGGACACTGAGACGCTCCTCGATCTCGCCTTCCCGAACGCCGCTGCGGTGGTGGTAGACGCGCTCCTGCTCGACGACGAGGGCGAGCTGGGTGACACGGCCCGCGCGGTGGTGGCCCGGGCGGCGTCCTCGGGCATCCCAGTCATCGTGATTGGTGATTCGCGCAACCTTCCGGGCGAGCCCCCCCTGCGCTACCACGAACTCGTGGGGGGAGGCGACAACCCTAAGTACTCCTGGCCGGATCTTAGGGAGACCAGCGTCGCCTTCGTGCTCCACACGGGAGGGACCACCGGGAAGCCGAAGAGCTACGAGGTGTCCCATCGCGCAGCGATGCTGCACGCGCTCGCCCAGTTGACCGCCGACGCTGCCGGATTCAGTTCCCGCGATCGGGTGCTGCCGCTGGCGCCGCTGTTCCATGTGAACGCGTGGGGGCACCCCCTCGCAGCCATCATGGCCGGCGCCGACATCATCCTATGCGGTCGCGACATGACGCCGGCCCGTGTGGCTCACATGCTCGCGGATGAGGAGGTCACCGTAGCGTGCGCCGTGCCCACGGTGTGGCACGACGTGTGTGCGGCGATCGGCCGGGATGGCGGCCCCAGGCCGCGTCACCTGCGGGAGGTCATCACAGGTGGGAGCGCCGTTCCAGCCGCCGTCAAGGAAGGCGTCGAGGAGGTCCTCGGGGCGCGGGTGGCCGCAGCGTGGGGTATGACGGAGACCCTCGCTTGCAGCACCTACGAACGGTTGGACCCCACGGAGGGTGCCGGCATCCCGATACCGCTCATCGAGCTGCGGACCACTCCGCGGCCGCCTGATGTGCCGTCCGCGGGGGAGTCAGGCGTCCTGGAGGTACGGGGCCCGCTGGTCGTAGGCCGGCCGCGTGCAGATGGCTGGCTTGACTCCGGGGACCTAGCCACGTATCAGGCAGGCGGTCACCTCAAGATTCACGACCGGGTGAAGGACATGATCAAGTCCGGCGGAGAGTGGATCTCCTCGGTAGACCTCGAACAACATCTCCGCTCCCACCCTCAGATCAGCTCCGTGGCTGTGGTTGCGCGACCGGATTCTCGCTGGATGGAGCGCCCGATCGCCTACGTCGTGCGCACCGACGCGTCCGTCGACGGCCATGAGCTGAAGAACTTCCTGAGCGCAAGGGTTCCGCGGTGGTGGATCCCCGACGCATTCATGTTTGTCGATGACCTGCCCAGGACCGGCGTCGGCAAGATCGACAAGCCCGCCCTTCGAAACGGATGTCTCTCACAAACAAGGAGAAACTCATGACACCCACGCATGAATCCGCTCAAACGCAGGGTGGCCAGGCTGGCGACGAGTCGCTGGTCGTCTCCGAACGTCGGGGCGAGGTGGCATGGGTCCGCATCAACCGACCGAGAAAGCTCAACGCGCTCTCGACGGCTGTCATGCGCCAGCTATCCGCAGCCCTGAACGAGGCCGATCAGGACACTGACGTCAAGGTGGTCGTCCTGACCGGCACTGGCAAGTCCTTCAGCGTGGGCTACGACATCGCCGAGGAGGTCGAGCTGGGCGTCTCCCGCGCTGAAGATTGGCACACTGGTCTCACGAACAACGTGGCGCTGACCATGCAGGTGTGGGGGCTGAGCAAGCCGGTCATCGGCGCGGTGAATGGCTGGTGCCTGGCTGGCGGATGCGAACTAGCCATGGCGTGCGACATCCTTATCGCCTCCGATGAAGCCCAGTTCGGCGAGCCGGAGATCCGGTTCGGGTCCGGGCCGGTCACACTTCTGATGCCCTTCGTCATCGGGCAGAAGAAGACAAACGAACTGCTCTTCACAGGCGACACCATCAGCGCCGAGAGCGCGGCCGAGATCGGCATGGTCAACGCCGTCGTCGCCCCTGGCGACCTGGAAAGCGCCGTGACGACGCTGGCAGAGAAGATCGCGCTGACCCCGTTGCGGATCCTCCAGCTCACCAAGAGGTCGCTCAATAGAGGGTACGCCGCCATGGGCGTGATGGACGCGGTCAACGCCAACCTCGACATAGCGGCTGTGCTCAACGGGGCGCATACGCCCGAACGCGCCGAGTTCACCAAGCTGGTGGCTGATCGCGGCCTTGGAGCAGCGCTCGCCTGGCGTGACCACCGCTACGCCGATGTTGGGCAACCCGACCAGTCCAGGGCAAAGGAGCACTGAGTACAGCGATGTCCGTGACATATACCGACGAGACCCGACGCAGCGTAGTAACCCCCGGCTGCGACGTAATCCCGATCGGCGAGCGGCCGCCCGTGGGTGAGGTCCCCTCACACATGCACGCCCAATTGGTGCGACCGGAGCGCTACGGGGACCCGGGAACTGCCTTCCAGGCGGAGGTGGTGGAGACCCCACCCATCGGGCCCGACGAGGTTCTTGTCGCCGTGATGGCGGCAGGTATCAACTACAACAACGTGTGGGCGGCTCGCGGCTACCCGGTGGACCAAGTGGCAGTCCGCCAGCGCCGAGGTGACCCCTACGACTTCCACATCGGCGGGTCGGACGCCGCCGGAATCGTCTACGCCGTCGGCGAACGCGTCACCTCCACCGAGGTCGGCGAGGAAGTCGTCATCCACCCGGGAGTCTGGGACGCCGACGACCCATGGGTCGTTGCCGGCAAGGACCCAATGATCGCCCCGACAGCCAAGATCTGGGGATACGACACCAACTTCGGAGCCTTTGGGCAATTCTGCCGTGCTCAAGCCCACCAGGTGATGCCGAAGGCCGAGCACCTGTCGTGGGAAGAAGCGGCCGCGCCCACACTGGTCGGCACGACCGCCTACCGCATGCTTCACGGATTCGCTGGCAACACTGTCGCCGAGGGCGACGTTGTTCTGGTATGGGGTGGTTCCGGCGGACTGGGCACCCAGGCCACGCAGCTCGCCCGACTAGCTGGCGCCGCTCCGATCGCCGTGGTGTCCGAGCCGGAGCGCGGACTGTACGCGGAGAAGCACGGGGCCGCCGGGTGGATCAACCGCCGGGACTTCTCCCATTGGGGCATCCCACCCCTGGTGGACGACGCTCCCGGGCAGAAGGCCTGGACCGCCCAGGCGCGTGAGTTCGGCAAGAGGATTTGGGAGATCGCCGGAGGCAGGCACGACCCCGCGATCGTGTTCGAGCACCCCGGTGCCGCCACCATCCCGACCAGCATCTTCGCCTGCGCGCCCGGCGGAATGGTGGTGATCTGTGCCGGCACAACCGGATACGACGCGATGGTGGACTTGCGCTACCACTGGACCCGCCAGAAGCGACTCCAAGGCTCCCACGGAACCAACGACGGGCAAGCCTACGCTTACAACGACCTGATCCGGTCCGGCCGCATCGACCCAGTCCTCGGGCGGACCCTTGCCTTCAACGAGCTCGGCGCAGCCCACGCCGCGATGGGCCGCGGCGAAGAGGTCTTCGGCAACATGAGCGTGCTGATCGGCGCGTCGAAGCCGGGGCTCGGGACAAGGTGAACCGTCCGTTTCTACCCGCTAGTCGAGGAGCAATCGTGTTCGTCCCGTTCAGCGTCTCTGACTTCATCGACCGGGCGGTGCAGGTGTACGGCGAGCGGACCGGCCTGATCGACGAGCCGGACCAACCCGCGGCGCCGCTCGGCGACCTGACCTATTCCGAGCTCGGCGCGCTCGCCCGGCGCCAGGCCGCCCTTCTCGACGACCTGGGCATAGGCTTCGGCGAGCGGGTGGCCGTGGTCAGCCACAACTCCGCGCGGCTGCTCGGCTCGTTCTTCGGGGTGACGGGCTTTGGCCGGGTGCTGGTGCCGGTGAACTTCCGGCTCCGGCCCGACGAGGTGCGCTACATCGTCGAGCACTCCGGCGCTCGGGCGCTCTACGTCGACCCCGAGCTCGACGACGCGCTGGCTGGGGTCACCGCCGATCACCGATTCGTCCTCGGCCGGGACGAGCATCTCTACGCCCCTGCGGGTGCCGAGCCGAAGGCCTGGGAGCCCGACGAGGCCGCGACCGCCACGATCAACTACACCTCCGGCACCACCGCTCGGCCCAAGGGCGTGCAGATCACCCACCGCAACATCTGGGTCAACGCGGTCACGTTCGCGATGCACGCGGGGGTCACCGATCGCGACGTCTACCTGCACACGCTGCCGATGTTCCACGCCAACGGGTGGGGGATGCCGTTCACGATGACCGGGCTCGGGGTGCCGCAGGTCGTGCTTCGCAAGGTCGACGGCGCCGAGATCCTGCGCCGTGTCGAGCGCCACGGCGTGACCGTGATGTGCGCTGCGCCGGCCGTCGCCGCGGCTGTGCTCGACGCCGCCCAGGACTGGGAGGGCGAGATCCCGGGCCGGGACCGGGTCCGGATCATCATGGCCGGCGCACCGCCGCCGACGAGGACGGTGGCGCGGGTCGAGGAGGAGCTGGGCTGGGAGTTCGTGCAGATTTACGGGCTCACCGAGACCTCCCCGCTGCTTACCATCAACCGCAGCCGGGCCGAGTGGGACGACCTGTCCACCGAGGAGCGCGCCACCCTGCTCGCCCGTGCCGGGGCGCCCGCCCTCGGCGTACGGCTCAAGGTCGACAGTGCCGATTCTGGGCCGGACTCCGGGCAGGACAGGGGAGCCGGCGAGCTGCTGGCCCGTTCGAACGTGGTCCTCGAGGGCTACTGGGACCAGCCGGAGGAGAGCGAGAAGTCGCTCGCCGACGGCTGGTTCCACACCGGCGACGGGGCGGTGATCGGTGACGACGGCTACGTGACGATCCAGGACCGCAAGAAGGACGTGATCATCACCGGCGGCGAGAACGTCTCGAGCATCGAGGTCGAGGACGTGCTGTTCTCCCACCCGGCGGTGGCCGAGGTCGCGGTGATCGGGGTGCCCAGCGAGAAGTGGGGCGAGACGATCAAGGCGCTCGTGATGCTCGCCGAGGGCCAGGAGGTCACCGAGGCCGAGCTGATCGCCTGGTGCAAGGAGCGCGCCGCCGGATACAAGGCGCCTACGTCGGTGGAGTTCCGCGGCGAGCTCGCCCGGACAGCGACCGGCAAGCTGCAGAAGTTCAAGCTCCGGGCGCCGTACTGGGAGGGCTACGAGCGCCAGGTCCACTAGGTGCGGCAGCAGTGAGGACCGCCAGCAATCAAAGAGGCGGCGCAAAAGACAGGCGCCGTCCTGCCACGATAGATGTGGAGGCAGTCTGCCCCTATAGCAGAGGTGCTT
>Ga0299913_10000694_pt1 | contig 22550 bp, 22 predicted proteins | sample RVTome_9_FD_201360 | JGI IMG/M metagenome (GOLD analysis project Ga0299913, IMG submission 201360) | Soil microbial communities from uranium-contaminated site in the Upper Colorado River Basin, Wyoming, United States - RVT155D38 (version 2) ... | reverse complement strand
CGTACGCCACCACAACGGTGGCTCGCGCTTCACAGAGTCCGTCGCCGGCCCACTCGCCTCATTGCGCCTTTGCTGTTTCGCAACTGAGGTCCGCGCCGAGTCGGACAGCGCGACCTCCCGCCCAAAGTGTGTTGCCGGTACTGTCAAAACGCTCAGAGGTTGTAGAGCTTCGCGGCGTTGTCGTGGAGGATCGCGCGGAGGTCGTCATCGGGGACGCCGGCGAAGTCGCGCTCGATCACCTTTTGGCTGTGGGGCCACGTCGAGTCGGAGTGCGGGTAGTCGCTGGCCCACATGAGCCGGTCGAGCCCGACGCGCTCGCGCGTCTCGACGGCCACGGGGTCCTTCTGGAACGTGAAGTACGTGTTCGTGCGCAGGTACTCGCTCGGCTGGCGTTGCAGCCCCTGCGAACGGCGGCCCAGCCAGTTGTGATGCCGCTCCCACATCTGGTCGAGCCGGTACGAGTAGTGGGCGACCCAGCCGGCGTCGTGCTCGGCCGACACGACCTTCAACTCCGGATACCGGTCGAAGACCTTGCCGAAGATGAGCAGTGCGAACGTCTGCTGCACCTCTTGCACGATGCTCATCACGGTCATCATCCCGAGTCCGGAGCCGAGCGTCGGGTCGCCGCCCATGCCGCCGGTGAGGATGTGGAACGACACGGGCCAGTTCGCGTCGGCGAACGCCGCCCACATCGGATCGAACCGCTCTTCCGCGTAGTGACCCTCCGCCGGCATCCCCGGCACCATCGCGCCGCGCAACCCGAGGGGCGCGCACCGCTCGATCTCCTCGACGGCAGCCTCCGGGTCGATCGTGGGGATCATGGCCAGCCCGATCAGGCGGCCCTTGCCCGCCGCGCAGAACTCGACCATCCAGTCGTTGTAGGCACGGATGCAGGCGAGTTGGTAGTCGCGGTCCTTCGACTGGGCGAGCGTCATGCCGATCGACGGATACAGCACCTCGGCGGCGACGCCATCGGTGTCCATGTCGTCGAGCCGGGCGACGGGATCCCATCCGCCCGAGCGCAACGAGTCGGCCGTGTCGCCGCTGGCCCGCAGCTCGGACGACGCCTTGCCCGCGGCGCCGGCAAGGCCGATCGGGAACGGCTTCAGCCCGTCGATGATGAAGAGGTGGCCGTGCGTGTCGTGTTCGACCATGTGCGGCGCACGTTCCTCGAACTCCGTGCCCGCCAGCCGCGACGTCCACAAGTCGTGCGGCTCGAGCACATGCGAGTCGGCACTGATGACGGTGTAGCTGCTCATGCCGTTCCTCCGCGAATCAGCTGCCCAGGACGGGCGCCGTCGATGTCCTTGGCGTCCATCCGCACCGCTTGCCCGTTGACCCACACGTGCTCGATCCCGTTGGAACGGGCGAGCAGGCGGTCCGCCCCTGCGGGAAAGTCGAAGACGCGCTCCATGCCCGCAACGCCGACGGTGTCGGGATCGAACGCGCACAGGTCGGCATACGCGCCGGGCCGCACCACTCCGCGATCCGCGATGCGGAACACGTGCGCGGCGTGAGCCGTCAACCGATGCACCGCCTGTTCGAGCGAGCAGGCACCGAGCTCTCGCACCCAGTGACCGAGCAAGTGGGTCGAGAAACACGCGTCGCAGATCTGCGAGGCATGCGCGCCGGCGTCGGACAAGCCGATCACGGCCCGGTTGTCGTTGAGGAGCTCCCCGATCTCTTCCTTGCCGTCATTGGCGAGCACGATGGCGTATCGAGTCTTGAGGTCTTCTTCGAGGGCCAGGTCGATCATCGCGTCCATCGGATGCTGACCGCGCTGCGCGGCGATCTCGGCGATCGACGGACCGTGCAGCAGCTCCTTGTGCCGCTCGCTCTCGTCGACCCAGTCCTTGACCCAGGTGTGGCCCCAGACCTTGTCGAGCTCCGGACGAACCCGGTCCCGCCATGCTGGGTCGGCGTAGATGTCGGCCCGGGCCGCCCGCGGCGCGGCGAGGATCTCGTCGAAGCCCTTGGCCATCGCGAACGGGAACGGATCCTCGAGCGTGATCTGGAAGACGAGTGGCCGGCATGCGATCTGCGGCCACACCTCACCGCCGAGCGCGGCCTGCTTGTCGAGCGTCTCCTTGGCATGGCCCGGCGCTTCCGACAGGGTCAGCAGCGCGGTCCAGGTGACCGGGCGGCCGATCGCCTCGGACAGCGCCGCCATCTCCTTCACGTAGAAGCCGGGGCCGATCGTCGCTTGGAACGTGCCGCGGTTCTTCTCCCCCATCACGGACGCGATGCGCATGATCTCGTCGAGCTCCGCGAAGCGGCTGGGAACCGGCTTGCCCGCGTCGCCCGAGTGGGTCGGCGACTTCGACGACGCGAAGCCGATCGCGCCGGCGTCAATTGCCTCGCCGACGATGTCCCGCATGCGCTCGACCTCTTCCGGCGTCGCCGCCCGCTCGGTGGCATCATCGCCGAGCACGTAGATGCGCAGCGCGGTGTGGCCGATCATCGCGGCGACGTTGAGGCGCTTCGATGTGCGATCGAGCGCGTCGAGGTACTCGGGGAACGTCTCGAACGACCAGTCGATGCCTTCCGTCAGCGCCTCGACGGACATGCCCTCGACGTTCTCGAGCGTGCGGGCGATCACACCGCGGTCCTCGGGACGGGTCGGGGCGATGCTGAAACCGCAGTTGCCCATCACGACCGACGTCACGCCGTGCCAACACGACGGCGTGAGGTCGCCGTCCCACGTCACCTGCGCGTCGTAATGCGTGTGGATGTCGATGAACCCCGGAGCGAGGACGAGCCCGTCGAGCTCGACGACCTCCGCCCCATTGGTCGACAGGGTGCCGGGGTCGCCGACCGCGACGATGCGGTCGCCTTCGACACCGACATCTGCGGATCGCGCTGGCGCCCCGGTGCCGTCGATGACCTTGCCGCCCCGAATGACGAGGTCCATGGTCTCCCCCTAGCTGGCGTTCTCGACGCAACAAGGATCGCCCAGCGATGCCTATTGCGTCGAGTTTGTCTTTTCGAGGGCTTGTCGGAAGTCGGCGATGACGTCGTCGGCGTGCTCGAGCCCGACCGACACCCGGATCATCCCCTCGCTGATCCCCATCGCCGCCCGCTCGTCGGGCGTCAGCGTGGCCGCTGTCATCGTTGGCGGATGCACGACCAGCGTCTCCGGCCCGCCCAGCGACGGCGCGACCTGCGCGATCTCGACACCTTCGACGAACGCACGACCCGCCTCCAGCCCTCCGGCGAGCTCGAACGTGAGCACCGTGCCGCCGCACGTCATCTGCCGCTTGGCGACATCCCGCTGCGGGTGCGAGTCGAGCCCCGGGTAGCGCACCCGTTCGACGGCCGGGTTCGTTTCCAGGAACTCCGCGAGCGCCTGCGCTGTCTCCGACTCCTGGCGGATGCGGGCGTGCAGCGTCCGGATCCCGCGCAGCGCGTTCCACGCATCGAACGGCGAGCACACTGCGCCGTGCATCAGGTGATGCACCCACACGGCGGCGATGAGATCGCGCTCGGCCGCGATCACGCCGACCATGGCGTCGTTGTGGCCGGCCAGACCCTTGGTCGCCGCGTGCATGACGATGTCGATGCCATGCGACAGCGTCTGCTGCACCGGCGGCGGGGCGAACGTGGCGTCGCAGACAGTGAAGGGCCCGATGATCGCGCCGATGGCGTCGAGGTCGACGACATCCAGACCCGGGTTGGCGGGCGACTCGACGAACACGAGCTGGGTCTTGCCCGGCCGTACCGCCGCAGACACTGCGTCGGCGTCGGTCGCGTCGACGAACGTCACGTCGATCCCGAGCCGCGGGCACAGCATCGTGAACAGCTGGTTCGTCACCGAGAAGGTGCTCGACTGCGCAACCACATGGTCGCCCGCCCCGCAGAACGTGAGCAGCACCGACGAGATGGCACCCATCCCCGACGCGAACGCGAGCGCCGCTTCGGCGTCTTCGAGCGCGGCGACGGCGTCTTCGAACTCGAGCACGGTTGGGCTGCCGTTGCGGCTGTAGAACTTGCCCGGGTGGGCGGAGGTCGCGATCTCGTAGTTCTCGTCGACGGAACGGTTGAAGTACGTCGTCGACGGCCACAGCACCGGCGCCAGCGACGAGTCGTTGTACGTGCGCCCCGCGCGGATCGCCCGCGTCTCGCTCCGCCAATCCTTCTCGTCAGCCATCGTTTTCAATTCTGTGCAGGAACTTCGTGAGCGATTCGCCGACCTGATCGAACTCGAGCAAGAAGGCGTCGTGACCGTGCGGGCTGTCGATCTCGATGTACTCCGCGTCGCCGCCGGCCGCGTTCACGGCTTCGACGATCTCTCGCGACTGGTACGCGGGATACAGGATGTCGGACGTGATGCCCATCGCCGCGACCGGCACGGTGATACGCGTCAGCGCGGGAACGAGCCCGCCGCGCCCGCGGCCGAGGTCGTGCAGGTCCATCGCCTTCGTCAGCAGTAAGTACGAGTTCGCGTCGAAGCGCCGCACAAGCTTGTCGCCGTGGTACTCGAGGTAGCGCTCCACCTCGAAGCGCTGCCACAACGAGAAGCCACCGTTGAGGGGCTCGACGACCTCCCGACCGAACCGGTCCGTGAACACGTCGTCGCTGCGGAACGTGATCTGGCTGATCATCCGCGCCATCGCAAGGCCCTCGTGCGGCCCGTCGCCGGGAGCGGCGTCGTAGTAGTCGCCACCGCGGAACTTCGGGTCGAGCTGCAGGACGCGCCGACCCGTGCTCCACCAGCCGATCTGTTGCGCGGTTGCCGCCACACACGTCGCGATGGGCACGACCGAACGCACCCGGTGCGGGAACATGATCGCCCACTCGAGCACCATCATTCCGCCCATCGATCCGCCGAGCGCGCACAACCATGTCTCGATGCCGAGGTGGTCCGCGAGCGCGGCTTGCGTGCGCACCCAGTCGCGTATCGACACCACGGGGAAGCGCGACGCATACGGCGCGCCGTCGTCGGGATGGGGCGACGCCGGACCCGTCGTGCCCTGACACCCGCCGAGCACGTTCGCACACACGACGAAGTACTTGTCGGTGTCGAGGGCGCGGCCGGGGCCGATCAGACCGTCCCACCACCCCGGCGTGACGTGCCCCTCGACCGCGGGCCCGGCGGCATGGCTGTCGCCGGTGAGAGCGTGGCAGACGAGGATGGCGTTGCTCCCGTCGCCGGCCAGCGTCCCCCAGGTCTCGTAGGCCAGCGTGATCTCGCGCAGCGAACCGCCGCCTTCGAGCACGAACGGATGGTCTGCGGCGATGGACAGGAAGCGGCGCTCCCCCGGCGGGTCGCCCGGGCGCCACGCGCCCGAGGCGGGCAGCATCGACGGATGCACCCGGCGGTCCATCACACCATGATGGCCGACGCCCCTAGGACGGCTGCCACCTATTGGCCCACCAGGCCAGGACGTCCTCGCCACAGCCGTAGGCCTTCGTCATGCACCGACCTGCCTCCATGACATCGCCCGCTCGTAGGGCGGCCGCGCCGTTCTGCCACTCATCGGCGTTGGTCGGCAACGGGATCTCGAGCGCTTGGCGGGCCGAGAGCTTGATCGCGTCGGACGACAACGCCACGCCGGCGTACACCGAGGAGGCCCACGCGCTGACCGGCGGAGCGAGCAGCACGGCGGCGGCATCGGACAACCGGTCGGGTTCCGCGTGCACGGCGATCACCGGAGTCGATGGCACCCAGACGCCGTCGACATCGACGGCGACCTCCAGGACTTTGGTCTGCGTGGCGAGCACGACCTTCGGCACAAGCCGATCGGTCACCCAGCGTTGCAGTGCTCCATCAGCCATGGCCGTGGTGTCGACGCGAGGGTGCTGATACCGACTGCCAACGAAGCGCAACGGTCGTTCGCCCCACGCGCAGCGTCCGGGATCGATCACGCCACAGGTCACCAAGCGCGGGAACGCACGCTCGTTGGCGTCGGCGCGGTCGATCACGTACGGCGCGAGCCCGTAGAACTGATCGCGAAATCCTGCGGTCGCGGTGGCGAGCTGGCCAAGTGTCGCCGACCCTGTGAGCGTGACCGGGGGGGCTTCATCCTTGCGGACCAGAAGCCGACTCCAGGTCGCGCCGCGATCCCAGCGGACCGGCGTCGTCGAGTCGACGCCACGATCGCACCACCGTGCGACGTGCTCGGGCTGCGGCGCGCTCCGCACGATCACCGGCGCACACACACGGACGCTCGCGTCGAAGACGAGCTCGTTGCACGTCCACATGCCGGTGAGCGCGCTCGCAGCCACTACCGCTTCGCGGATCGGCGCCGCGTCACGCGCCGCAGCAAGCGACTGCGGTTGCACGAGCACGACTCGACCTCCGGCGCGTGCAAGGTCGAGGCCGGCGAGCAGGAAGAGGAACGCGGTGTCGGCGTACGGGCCTCCCGTGGTCGACCACCGCGTCGCACGATCTCGCACCGTGGCCCGTTCGAGTTGGTTCAAGAACGGCGGGTTGCCGACAACCACATCGAAGCGGCCACTCCAGCCGACCTCGTCCATCCCGTCACCCACCCGCAGGTGGTCACCCGGCGGGACGCCGGCCCAATCGGTGATCGCGGCACGCGCCGCGTCTACGGCGTCGGTGTCGACGTCGACGCCCCACAGAAGCTCGCGGGCGATCCGGTGGCGGGCGATGCCGCGGGCCGCGAGCGCCCGGCCCGTCGCCAGCAGGAACACGCCGTCGCCACACGACGGATCGCACACGAGTGGGGCACCGCCCACACCGTCGAGCGCGATCGCCACGAGTCCTTCGGCCACGTCGACCGGCGTGTAGAACGCGCCGAGCTCACGCCTGCGGGCGGAAGACAGCATCCGGTCAGCGTATGGTCGACACATGCGGTGGATCGTGCATGGCGAGCGAGCGCTCTACGAGAGCCGCTGGGTGAGCCTCACGCTCGTCGACATCGAGATCCCGGGCAAGGAGCGCTTCGACCATCACGTCATCCGGATGCCGCACGAAGCCGCCGGCACGCTCATCTACGACAGCGACCGCGGTTTGTTGATGCTGTGGCGTCACCGCTTCGTGACCGACACCTGGGGCTGGGAGATCCCCGCTGGCGGGATCGACGCGGGCGAGAGCCCCGCCGAGGCCGCGGCGCGCGAGACGATCGAGGAGACGGGGTGGGCGGCGGGTGCGCTACGCCATCTCGTCAGCTACCACCCGACCAACGGCTTGAGCGACCAGAAGTTCCACCTCTTCGTTGCCCAGGGTGCGACCCACGTCGGCGAACCGACCGATCCGGGCGAGTCGGAGCGCATCGAGTGGGTTCCGCTCCACGAGGTCCGCGCAATCGCGGAGCGGGGCGAGATCACCGACGGCCTGTCGTTGACCGCAGTCCTCTACGCGCTGGCCTTCACCGCGATCGACTGACGAACGCAACTCGGGAGATCACTCGGCCGTCGCCTCGGTGAGCGACGGATCCCATGCCACCAGATCCGCGAGCCGTGGATCGTTCGAGAAGACTTCGACGAGCGGCTGGCGCACACCGATGCGCGGCAGTAGGCGTTTCACCTCGAGCTCCTCGTTCCACAGCACGAGCGTGACGACGAGACCGGCCAGTCCGGCTCTCGCCGTGCGGCCGGAGCGGTGCAGGTAGGACTTGTGATCCTGCGGCGGGTCGTAGTGCACGACGACGTCGACATCGTCGATGTGCAGGCCGCGGGCGGCAACGTCGGTGGCGACGAGCACCGGCAGCCGGCCGTCTTGGAAATCCTCGAGCGCCCGCTCCCTGACCCGTTGGGGCAGGTCGCCGTGGATGGCGGCCGCGCGCACGTCCTCGCGCTTCAACGCCGACGCCAGGCGATCGGCACCGCGCCGTGTCCGCGTGAAGATCATCGTGCGCGCGACGCCTTTGCTGATCGCGGCCGCGACCTTGACCTTGTCCATCTCGTGCACGAGGAGAAAGCGATGGGCCATCTCCTCAACGGTGATCGACCGCGACTCGACTTCGTAGTGCACGGGATCGCGCTGGTACCGCTTGACGAGCACGTCGACCGCGCCGTCGAGCGTCGCCGAGAACAGCAATGTCTGATGCGGCCCGCCCACGTGGCGGAGCACCCACTCGACCTGCGGCAGGAAGCCCATGTCGGCCATTCGGTCGGCCTCGTCGAGCACGACACAGGTCAGCGCGTCGAGGAAGACCGCCTTGCGGTCGAGCAGGTCGATCAGGCGGCCGGGCGTGGCGACGACGATCTCGGCACCGTCCGCGAGCTGGCGAGCCTGCTTCTCGAGCGACTGGCCGCCGTAGATGACGGCGACACGCACGCCCTGCTGCTTGCCGAGCGGCGACAAGACCTCTTGGACCTGCACCGCCAGCTCCCTCGTGGGCACCAGCACCAGCGCGGTCGGATGCTTGGCTTCCGCCGTCGGCGTCCGCTCGAGGAGCGGAAGACCGAAGGCCAGCGTCTTGCCCGAGCCCGTCTTCGCCTTGCCGCAGACGTCGCGGCCAGCGAGCGCGTCGGGAATCGTGAGCGATTGGATGGGAAACGGGTGCGTGATGCCCGCCGCGCTCAGAGCATCGACCAGATCCGGTGACAGCCCGAGCGACTCGAAGGTCGTCGTCATGTGAGTCGATCCAATGTATCCGTCGAGTCGGGGGACGCGTGCCACTCGGCGAGTTCCGGAATCAGCTTGGCCAACAGAGCGACACCGGCCACACAGGCGATGCCACCGCTCACGACGGAGACTTGCGCGTTCGTCGCGGTGGCGACCGCTCCGGCTTCGAGGTCGCCGACGCGCGGCCCACCCGTGACGACCATGATGTTGAGCGCCTGCAATCGACCGCGAAGACGGTCCGGTACGTGCAGTTGCAGGATCGTGCCGCGGAAGACCGCAGAGATCACGTCGGCCGCGCCGGCGACTGCGAGCAGGAACAGACCGAGCGGCAACGAGTTCGCGACGCCGAAGAGCGCGATGGCCAGCCCCCAGACCGCGACGGCCCACAACACCGCCGCGCCCTGCCGGCGGACGCTGCCTACCCAACCAGTGGTCACCGCGCCGACGAAGGCACCCGCAGCGGGAGCGGCGTACAGGAGCCCCACAGTGCCCGCGCCCCCGTGGTACAGCTCGGTGCCGAGCTGCGGGAACAACGCACGGGGCATTCCGAAGACCATCGCGTCGATGTCGACGACGAACACGCCTTGCACCACCCGCTCGTCCCGCGCATACCGCAGCCCTTCCTTGATGGAACCGAACCCTGCCTTTGTGCCGCCCCCCTCAGGCAGGAGTGGCGGGAGCCGAAGCAGCGTGAGCAACGCGATCGCGAAGGTGGCGACGTCGATCCAGTACGCCGCCGACAGTGACACGGTCGCGATCACGACACCCGCGAACGCTGGCCCCCCAACCGAGCCGAACTGATAGCCGGTCTGGTTCAGAGCGGCCGCCGCCGGGATCTGATCGCGGCGCACCAACGACGGCACCACCGCGCTCCGGGTTGGAGCATCGATGGAAGTAAGCCCCGCGCTCAACGCGGTGCACACATAGATCGGCCATATCAACGGGGAGCTGAGCGAGGCGTTGATCGCAAGGCCCGCGCTGGTGGCGGCCATCAGCAACGTGGCGACGATCAAGACCTTCCGACGATCCATCGCATCGGCCAACGTCCCGCCGAGGAACGAGCAGATGATGATCGGACCGAGTTGCGCCAAGCTCAAGAGCCCGACCTGCAGCGACGAGTCCGTCAGGACGAAGAGCTGGAAGGACGAGGCCACGAGCGTCAGCTGGCGCCCGAAGAACGAAACCAGCTGGCCGGTGAACAGCAGCCGGTACTCGCGGGATTCGGTGACAGGCGAGACGTCCAGGAGGACGCGACGCCGTTCAGGTCTGACTATGGAAGCGCTTTCTCGATCGTCTCGACCAGCTCGCGGGCGTCGGGCTCGGTCAGCGGGCTGAAGCGGGCCACGACCTCACCGCCAGGCGCGATGAGGAACTTCTCGAAGTTCCAGCGGATGTCGCCGGCGTGTCCTTCCGCATCGGCGACATCGACGAGTTGCTTGTACAGCTCGTGGCGGCCGTCGCCGTTCACGTCGACCTTCTCGGTCATCGGGAACGTGACGCCGTACGTCGTCGAACAGAACTCCTTGATCTCGTCGGGAGACCCCGGTTCCTGCGCGCCGAACTGGTTGCACGGAACGCCGAGCACGGTGAAGCCCTTGCTCTTGTACTTCTCTTGCAGTTCCTCGAGCCCCGTGTACTGCGGGGTCAATCCGCACTTCGACGCCACGTTGACGAGGAGCACGGCCTTGTCGTTGTACTGCGTGAGGTCAGCGGGAGTGCCGTCGAGCGCCTGGATGGAAACGTCATAGATCGACATGAAGCTGAAGGCTACGCCGTTCTCGCTCTACGCTCCCAAGCCGTGAGCATCGACATCCGCGGGCACGTGGCGAAGGTGGCCGAACAGGGCTACACGATCGTGGAGGACGCGATTGATCTCGACCACGTCGATGCGCTCACCGCCGACCTCGAGCGCCTGGAAGCCGAGCTCGACATCACGGCGGCGACGAACAGCTTCGAGGGCTCATCGACGTGGCGCGTCTACAACCTGCTGGTGCACGGCGATCTGTACGAGCGCATCCCGGTGCATCCCAACGTGCTGCCGATCGTCGAGGGCGTGCTCGACCACGGCTGCCTCATCTCGTCGCTCTCGTCGATCGCCATCGGTCCTGGCGAGACGGCGCAACCGATTCACGCGGACGACCAACTGATCCCGCTGCCGAAGCCGCATCCGCCGACGGTGTGCAACACGATGTGGGCGCTCACCGACTTCACGGAGGCCAACGGCGCTACGCGCATCATCCCCGGGTCGCACTTGCTCGACCACAGCCCGAACTACGGGCAGCACTACGACTCGATCGCGGCAGAGATGCCGAAGGGCGCGGTGCTCGTGTGGCACGGCAGCCTGTGGCACGGCGGCGGTGCGAACACGACTGGCGCACGCCGGGTCGGAATCGCGATGAACTACTGCGCCGGGTACATCCGTCAGCAGGAGAACCAACAGCTCGGCATCCCCCTCGAGACCGCACGCGGCTTCTCGCCGCGCTTACGTGAGCTCGTCGGTTACGGCATCTACAACGGGCTCATCGGCCACATCGACAAGCACGATCCCGCGCACCTCCTCCTCGACCGCAGCGAGGACTCCTCCCTGATCTGGGACGCGGTGTAGCCGGCTTCAGCGGCCGCTGTGCGCGAGGTGGCGGTACCGGGGGCGCTCGGGCGGCGGTTCGTCGTCGAAGTACTCCTCGGGAGGAAGCGTCTTCGCGATCACACGGCGGCGGAGCGCCCGCAGCGGCAACAGGCCGACGATGAGCACGAAGACCGCGAACCCCGTCGAGTCGAAGATCGACTTGGTCGCGCCGGGACCGCTCAGGGACGACACGACCTCGGGAACCGCGGTGGTCGGCGGCGGCGCGGCTGCATCGGGAACGACCGGCGGCAGATGGTCGAGGTTGGCCTGGGCCGACACCGGTGTGTTGAACCCCTGGTCGATCAGCGCGCCCGCTGACCCGTAGTAGTCGAAGGCGTCGAACACGACCACCAACATCGTGCGCCCACCCCGAGTCGCCGACCCGACGAACGTCTTCCCGGCGAGGTCCGTCGCACCGGTCTTCAAACCGGTGGCTCCCGGATAGAGGTCGAGGAACAGGTTGTGGTTGTTGAGATGATGCGGGAGAAGGTCGCCGCCCGTGAAGGAGTAGTCGCGGGTGCCGATGATGCTCATGAGGTCGGGCCGCGCCAGCACCGCCCTGGCGATGATGGCCAGATCGCGCGGGCTGATGCGGGCCCCGCCCTTGTTCGCGAACTCGTCGTCGAGACCGGAAGGATCGTTCAAGATCGGGTTGTCGGCCAGACCGAGCCGGGCGGCCGTCTCGTTGGCGACCTGCACGTACCCGTCGAGTGATCCACCGCCGATCTTCTCGGCGAGCGCCACGGCCGCGTCGTTGGCCGACACCATCATCATCGCCCGCATGAGATGCTCGTACGCCCACACCTGCGGCGCCTTCACGTTGATCTTGCGAGCAGGCATCCCCTCCGCCAGCGGGCTGATCGGCACGGGGTCGAGCGGCGTGAGGCGCTGCGAGGCGATGAGCGCCGTCAGCAGCTTGATCGTGCTCGCCGGTGGCCGCACCGTGCGGGCGTCTTGTTGCGCGATGACGGCGCCGGTGTCGGCGTCCACGAGCACGTACGCCGTCGGCAGCGGCGCCGCGGCGTGCGCGGAAGGTCGCCCGGCGGCTCCCGGTGCGACGGCGGCCGGTGCCGCGGCGGCCGGTGCGGCGACGACCGCCAGGCCAAGCAACAGCACCGCCGTCGCGACGAAACAAGCGGGTCGCCCGCGCATCCGCTGGACCCTAACGAATCTGTCCGGCGCAGTGGTAGATCCCCTGGTGACAGGGCTGCTCACCGATTCATGCGACGATGACCGCGATGCCTGGCGAGGCGAGCACATCGAGCGGCCTCGCGCTGCTGAGAGCCAAACAGGCGCTCCAGGAGGCTCGGCTGCCCACCGACGTCGAGCTCACGCGCGCCAGCAGCGTCACGAACGAGGTGTGGCTCACGCCCGATTACGCCATTCGCGTGAACCGCCGGCCCGACCATCGGCTCCGGCGCGAGGCCACGATCGGCCCCCACCTACCGGCGGAGGTCAACTACCCGGAGGTCATCGCGTACGGCAAGGGAACCGGCTTCGACTGGCTCGTGGTGCGCCGCCGGCCGGGCAACGTCCTGAGCCGGTGCTGGCCCACGATGGCGCCGGTACAACGCCGTCTCGCCGTTCGCCAGATCGCCTACATGCTCCGCGCCCTGCACAAGTCGACCTCGCCGGTAGGTCTCGACGACTTGGGCGCTCCGCAACTCCTCAAGGGCGGCCAGGGGCAAGACCCCACCACACCCTTGCTCGTCGGCTTGGACCGCGCCCGCTCCCTGGAGAACGTCGACACGGCGATCATCGACGCGTTGTTCGACATCGTGCGCAGCACGTCTCGCTACCTCGAGCCGTTCGATGCGCAGACGCTGATCCACGGCGACCTCACGTTCGAGAACGTGCTGTGGGACGGCAATCAGGTCACCGCGCTCATCGACTTCGAGTGGTCGCGCGCCGCTCCCGCCGATCTCGATCTCGACGTCATGCTGAGGTTCTGCGCGTTTCCCGATCTTCACGTCGCAGAGGACTACGTCGATCAGACCGACCCCGAGGACTACGCGGACGTGCCGTGGTGGCTTCGGGAGGACTACCCGCAGCTGTTCAACTTCCCGCACGCCGCCGACCGGTTGCGGCTGTACGCGATCGCCTTTGACGTTCGGGACCTGCTCGCGTTCCCCCCGCAGGTGCCACCCACGAAGCTGCCCCCTGAGCACGCCGTGAACCGGCTCACGCGCCTGGTGACGCGTCGCAGCTACGTCGACCACTTCACCGACCCAAACCTGCGCCTTTAGCGGCGTGAGTCGAGCTGATCCGGGGTCAGCGCGAACAGCAGCTCGCTGCCCGCGGTGATCGCGCCCATCAGCCCGTGGACCTGGGGCAGCAGTTCGTTGATGTAGAACCGCGCGGTCTCGAGCTTCGCGGCGTTGAAGGGGTCGTCGACGCCCAAGGTGCGCGCCGCGATCGCCTGCCGGGCCATGACCCAACCACCGGCGACGAGTCCGAACATCCGGAGATAGGGCGTCGCCCCGGCGAGCGCGTTGTTCGGATCCGTCGCGCCGTTCCTGAGGATCCACGTCGTGGCCTCGCGTAGTGACGCCACCGCCGTCGGGTACGCGTCGCCGAGCTCTGGGTCGATCGCTTCGAGCCGTTGCAGGAGGTCTTCGACCACCCCGCCCGCCCGCATCGGCAGCTTGCGGCCGACGAGATCCATGGCCTGGATGCCGTTCGTGCCCTCGTAGATCGCGGCGATACGAATGTCGCGGTACCGCTGCGCTGCGCCCGCCTCCTCGATGAAGCCCATACCCCCGTGCACCTGCACCGACAGCGAGGCCAGCTCCGTCCCCATGTCGGTGCACCACCCCTTGGTGACCGGCGTGAGCAGGTCCACCAGCTCCTGCGCGGCGACCCGCGCCGCTTCGTCTCCCGCATGGCGAGCGAGGTCGATGCCTTGTGCATTCGCATACACGAGGCCGCGCATGGCCTCGACCGTCGAGCGCATTGTGAGCAGCATCCGGCGCACGTCGGCGTGTTCCACGATGGGACTCGACGCACCCGCGGGAGCTCCGATCGCGCGCCCTTGCCGGCGCTCGATCGCGTACGCCAGCGCCTGCTGGTACGCGACCTCACCGATGGCCAGGCCGGACAGGCCGACGGAAAGCCGGGCCGTGTTCATCATCGTAAACATCTGGCGCATGCCCTGATTCGGCGAGTCGCCGATCAGGTATCCGACGGCCTCGTCGTATTCAAGCGTGCACGTCGGGCTTCCGTGGATCCCCATCTTGTGCTCGATGCCGATGCACTTGACGGGGTTGTGGTCGCCGAGCGACCCGTCGTCGTTCACGAGGAACTTCGGAACGATGAAGCACGAGATGCCCTTCGTCCCCGGGGGCGCATCGGGGACGCGGGCGAGCACGAGATGGACGATGTTGTCGGTCATGTCCTGCTCGCCGTACGTGATGAAGATCTTCTGACCAGAGATCCGCCACGTGCCGTCGCCGGCGGGCGTAGCCCGCGTGCGCAGCGCGCCGACGTCCGAACCAGCTTCGGGTTCGGTGAGGTTCATGGTCCCGGTCCATTCGCCCGACACCATCCTCCGCAAGTACGTCTCCTGCTGCTCCTCGGAGCCGTGGTGGAGCAACATGTCGATCGAGCCCTGCGTCAGCAAGGGACAGTTCGACCAGGCCATGTTGGCCGCCGTGACCATCTCCTGCATCGCGATCGCGACGAGCCATGGGAACCCGCCGCCGCCGTGTTCCGCGGGGAATGGCACACTCCCCCAGCCCGCGTCGACGTACTTTCGGTACGCCTCGGCCCAGCCCGGCGGCGTCGTGACGGCACCCGTCGCGGCGTCGAACGAGGAGCCGACGGTGTCCCCGACGCGGTCAATGGGCGCGAGCACCTCACTTACGAACCGACCGAACTCCTCGAGCAGCCCGTAGACCGTCTCCGGGTCGGCGTGGTCGAATTCCGGCAACTTGGCAAGCGCTGCGAGGTCGACGAGATGGTCCAGCGCGAACCGAACGTCACGCTGCGGCGCGATGTACTCCGTCATCAAGGCGACCCGGCTCCGGCGACGTCCACGCGGGCGCGTTCGAGTCGGCCGGTCCGTAGCTGCGCCGCCTTCTCCGGGTCGAGGCCCTTGCTCGTCAGCATGTAGAGCGTTCGCCGATCGTCGTCGCCGAGCATGCATGCGATGGCCATGCGGTCGCCTGACGAAATGCGGTTCGTCACCTCCCCACCCTCACGCACGCGCAGGAACTCGCGAGTCGTCGGAGAAGAGACCCACACGCACCGTTCCGCGTCGAGGCAGATCCCGTCCGGCACCGCGCCTGCGTCGAGCCCCGCGAACTCCCGTCGATCGGCGAGCGACCCGTCCGATCCGATCGTGAACGCGGTGAGGCACCCACCGAACGACTCACCCACGATCAACGTGGAGCCGTCCGGGGTGATCACCATGCCGTTGGGGAAGCGCATCTCGTCAGCGGCCACGCGATGCGCGCCCGACGCGACGTCGACCGCCAAGAGCACCGTGGCCTTCGGGCTCTCCCCGGCGTGCAGATCGAAGCCGAACGAGCCGATGTACGCGATGCCGGCCGGGCTCACGACCATGTCGTTGATCGGTTGCGCGGTGTAGCCCGACAGATCCGCCACCTCTGTGAGGTCGCCATCAGCGAGGCGGAGGAGCCGGCGGTCGTCCATCGACACGATGAGCAGCCGTCCGTCGGTATCCCAGCCGAGGCCACTGGGCTTGCCCGGTACCGCGACGACGACGTCGAGCGCGCCGGTCGCGGGCGTGTACCCCTTCACCGCGTTGTCGTGCATGTCGGAGAACCAGAGCCGGCCGTCGCGCCACCGCGGGCCCTCGCCGAACGCAAGACCATCGAGCACCACCTCGGAAACCGGCACGGCCGGCACAGTACCGTTGCCCCGTGGCCGACAACATCGTGATGGGTGTCGACATCGGGGGCACCGGCATCAAAGGGGCGCCCGTCGACATCGAAAAGGGCGAGCTCGTCGGCGAACGCTTCCGCATCCTCACACCGCAGCCGGCGACTCCCAAGGCGGTGGCCGACGTCGTAGGCGAAGTTGTCGAGCACTTCGACTGGAACGGCCGGGTGGGGGCGACGTTCCCTGCGGTCGTGAAGGGCGGCATCACGCTGAGCGCGGCGAACGTCGACAAGGAGTGGATCGGCGCGAACGCCGCAGAGCTCTTCACGCAGCGACTGAACATGCCGGTCACGGTCCTGAACGATGCCGACGCTGCCGGCCTGGCGGAGATGCGCTTCGGCGCTGGCCGCGGACGCGCTGGTGTCGTGATCATGGTCACCCTCGGCACCGGCATCGGGTGCGGGATGTTCGTCGACGGGAAGCTCGTGCCCAACACGGAGCTCGGTCACATCGAGATCGATGGCAAGGACGCCGAGACGATCGCGGCCGACAGCGTGCGCGAGCGCAAAGAGCTGTCGTGGAAGAAGTACGCCCCCCGAGTCGAGGAGTACTTGCGCAGGCTCGACGCGCTGCTGTGGCCCGACCTGTTCATCATCGGGGGCGGCGCCAGTAAGAAAGCCGACCGGTTCCTCCCCTTGATCGACGTCCGTCCGGAGGTCGTTCCCGCGATGCTGCAGAACGAAGCCGGCATCGTCGGCGCGGCGCTCGCTGCCTCGGAGGCCGGCGGGTGAGCGTGAGTGACGATCGCCGTGACGCCGTACTGACCACGGGCGCCAACTCCGGCATCGGCCTCGCGACCGTCATCGAGGTGGCCAAGCGGGGGCACCGCTCCATCGGATCGGTTCGCAGCGAGGCCAAGGCCGACGTCGTGCGCAAGGCCGCGGCCGACGCGGGCGTGCAGGTCGAGACCGTCATCCTCGACGTGACCGACGCCGACGCCTGCGCCGCGGTCATCGACGACCTCGACGTCGATCTCTACGGTCTCGTCAACAACGCGGGCTACGGCATGACCGGCGCGATCGAGGACGTGACCGACGAGGAGGCGCGTCACCTCTTCGAGACCATGGTGTTCGCACCACTCCGTCTCGCGCGGCTGGTGCTGCCAGCGATGCGCAGCGCCGGCCGCGGGCGCATCGTGAACGTCTCGTCGATCTACGGCCGAACGACCACGCCGCTGACCGGCTGGTACCAAGGGGCCAAGCACGCGCTCGAGGCGGCGTCCGACGCGCTGCGACTCGAAGTGGCGGGGGCCGGCGTGCACGTCGTGCTCATCGAGCCGGGTGGGTTCAAGACCGGCATCTGGGAAGACCTCGAGCGCGACATCAACAAGCGTGGCGATTCGCGATACGGCAACGCGTACCGCCGAACCCAGCAGGCAATGCTGCTGACCTCGCCGATCATGGGCGAGCCCAAGCAGTGCGCCAAGGTGATCGCCAACGCGCTCACGTCGAGGTGGCCCCGCGCCCGCTATCTCGTCGGGCTCGACGCGATGGCCCTCGCGACCGTCGACCGGTTCACGCCCACCGCCATCAAGGACCGCGTCGTGCGCCTGACGCTCGGCCTTTGACCATTCTGCTGTTGGCGACCGGTGGGACGATCGCGAGCCGGAAGCAAGCCGATGGTGGCGTAACCGTCGCGTTGACGGGCGCCGAGCTCCTCGAGGGCGTCTCCGCGGTCTACACCTCCGACGTCGAGGTGCTCGACGTGACCCACGGGCCCAGCTGGAACTTCGACATCCCGACGATGACGTCGATCGCTGTCACGGTCCGCGACGCGCTGGCGGAGGGCCGCGCGTCCGGGGTCGTCGTCACCCACGGCACGGATGCGGTCGAGGAGACGTTGTGGCTCACCGATTTGCTGGCGTTCGACGCGACGGCCAAGGGTCCGATCGTGTTCACGGCCTCGATGCGCAACGCGGGCGAACCCGATGCAGACGGACCGTCGAACCTGCGCGACGCGCTCGCGCTCGCGCACTCGAGGGAGGGAGTGGGACGCGGTGGGCTGCTCTGCGTGAACGGTGAGATCCACGAAGCCCGGTGGGTGACCAAGACCGACTCGCAGCGCACTGATTCGTTCAAGTCGTTCGGCAATCGGCCGTACCGGCGCCCGCCCGCCGTGGGTCGCGCCGAACCGAACGTCACGGTGATCCGCTCCTACGGCGGGATGGATGGCGAGATCGTCGACTGGCACCTCGGCCGCGGCGCGCGTGGCGTCGTCATCGAGGGCACCGGCGCAGGCAACGTGTGCAATGCCCTGCTGCCAGGTATCGAGCGCGCGATCACGGCCGCGGTGCCGGTCGTCGTAGCGACCCGGTGTCTCACCGGCGACGTCGCTCCGATCTACGGCGGAGCGGGCGGCGGCCACGCACTCGCCGACCTCGGAGTGATCGGTGCCGCAGAGCTCAACGCCGCGAAGGCCCGGCTGGCGCTCGCGGTCGCCCTTGCTGTCGATCCGTCGATCGACGCAGTGCGGTCGTGGTTCGAGGTGCTCGCGTGACGCTCGATCTCCTGGTGCCCGGCGTGTACTCGTGGCTGCAGCTGCCGAGCGGCCCCGGCCGGGCGAACGCGGGGCTCGTGGTGGACGCCGACGGAATCACCCTCATCGACACGCTCCTGTCGCCGGCGCAGTGGACCCCGCTCGCCCAAGCGGTCGAAGCGTTGGGCGTGCCCGTTCGCCGCGTCGTGCTCACGAGCAGCAACGCCGAATACTCGGGCGGCACGACCCACTTCCGGACGGCCGCGATCTACGGACGCACCCAAGCGAGCGCTCACCTCGACCAGCCGGCCGACCCGAACGTGCTGCGGCGGCTGTACACCTTGTGCGCAGACGAGATCGATGACGAGTTCACGACACGGCCGGTGAGCCACATCGTCGACGCCATGGTGCAGCTCACGCCGGCGACCGTGGTCGTGCCGATGACCGGACAGCAGGAAGAGAACCTCGTCGTCCGCGTTCCGTCGGCGGAAATCGTCTTCGCCGGCGCGATGTGCTCGTTCGGCGTGACCCCGCTGGCCCACCAGGGCGACCCGGCGGCATGGGCGGAGTCACTCGACGCGTTGCTCGAGCTCGGGCCGATCATCGTTCCGGGTCACGGCCCGATTGGCGGCGAGGAGGAGGTGCGCGAGCTCCAGGGCTACCTCCGGGCGTGTGTTGCCGCCGGAGGTGATCCGTCGCGAATCGGCCCCGGGCCGTGGGACAGCTGGTCGGCCCGGGAGCACGACGTGATCAACGTGGAACGGGCGGCGATGCTGGCCGCAGGCGACGACGGCATCCCGCCGTCGCTGCTGCAGCGCCTCGGGCTCTGACGTTCTGGAACGGCCGCCTCAGCGGTAGCCGAGACGGCTCCGGCCGCCCATGCGGCGGAACACCAGGAGTGCAAGCACTGCGCCGACGATCGACCCGACCAGGCCGGAGGCTTGCAAGGCTCCGTCGGCCGCATCGGTGCCGAACACCGCCCATCCGATGAAGCCACCGATGAAGCTCCCTGCGATTCCCAGAAGGATCGTCTGGCCGATGGTCATGGAATCTCGTCCGGGCACGAGTGCTCTGGCGATGAATCCTGCGATGAGTCCGACGATGACGAGGTACAGGATGAATCCAATCATGGTGTCCGATTGCCCACAGACCGCGGTCACTAGACGCGATTCGTGGCTGGATGGGAACATATGTTCGTGCCCGAAGACGCCACGATCCTGCACGCGGATCTGGATGCGTTCTACGCGTCGGTGGAGCAACGGGACGACCCCGGGTTGCGCGGCCGGCCGGTCATCGTCGGCGCCGGTGTGGTGCTCTCGTCCAGCTACGAGGCGCGGGCCTACGGAGTGCGCACCGCGATGGGCGGGCGTCAGGCCAAGCTCCTGTGCCCCCAGGCGATCGTGGTCTCGCCCCGCATGTCGGCCTACGCCGATGCGAGCAAGGCCGTGTTCGAGGTGTTCAACGACACGACCCCGATCGTCGAGGGACTATCGATCGACGAGGCGTTCCTCGACGTCGGTGGCCTGCGCCGCCTGTCGGGACTGCCGGAAGACATCGCCGTGCGCCTCCGCGCGCAGGTGCGAGAGCGCGTCGGGTTGCCGATCACGGTCGGCGTCGCCCGGACCAAGTTCCTCGCCAAGGTCGCGAGCGGCGTCGCCAAACCGGACGGCCTGCTCGTCGTGCCGCCGGATCTCGAGATGGCGTTCCTGCATCCCCTCCCGGTGCAGAAGCTGTGGGGGGTCGGCCCGGTCACGACGGGCAAGCTCCACGCGCGCGGAATCTTGACCGTCGGCGAGGTGGCCCAGCTTCCGCAGAGCGCGCTCGTGTCGATGCTCGGCGTTGCGTCGGGCCGGCACCTGCACGCACTTGCACACAACCGCGACCCTCGGCCGGTGCAGGTCGGTCGCCGGCGTCGTTCGATCGGCTCGCAGCACGCGATCGGATGGCGACCGAAGACCGCCGGCGACATCGACGCGTCCGCCGTCGCGCTCGTGGATCGAGTCACTCGAAGGATGCGGGCCGCGGGAAGGGTTGGCCGCACGGTCACCCTCCGGATGCGCTTCGACGACTTCTCCCGTGCCACCCGCTCGCACACGATCGGAGAGCCGACAGCATCAACGCACGCTGTCCTCGACGTCGTGCGCGCCCTGTTGGCGGAGTCGATGCCGATCATCCAACGCCAGGGCCTCACGTGCATCGGCGTGGCGGTCAGCAACCTCGACAACGACGACGCGATCCAGCTCGCCCTACCCTTCGACGGTCACTCCGACGGGGCGCTGGATGCCGCGGTCGATCGGGTTCGCGAGCGCTTCGGGTCGTCCGCGATCGGGCGGGCACTCCTGATCGGCCGCGACCAAGGCCTCACCGTGCCCCTGCTCCCCGACTGACGAGCCTCAGGTGTTCTGCGCGGTCATCCCACCGTCTACGACCAACACCGCTCCGTTGATGTACGAGCTGGCGGGCAAAGCCAACGACAGCGTGGCGTGGGCCACCTCTTCGGGGTCGCCGTACCGCTTGAGCGGCACGCGGCGCCGGGCGAACTTCGTCTTTGCTTCATCCGGGATGAGCGACGTCATGCCGGTGTGGATCGGACCAGGACAGACGCAGTTCACGGTGACACCCCGCGCTCCGAGCTCGACTGCGAGCCCCCGAGTCAGCCCGATGACGCCGTGCTTCGACGCGGTGTACGGCGAGATTCCTGCTGTTGCGCCGATCCCTTCCGTCGATGCGATGTTCACGATGCGCCCCTCACCGTTCCGCATCAGATGCGGGAGGCATGCACGGATGAGGCGCGTGTACGCGTGCAGGTTCACGTCGAGCGTCATGTCCCAGGCGCGGTCGTAGTCGTCGCTGTCGATCGGTATCCCCATCGAGACACCTGCGTTGTTGACGAGGATGTCGATCGGCCCGTGGTGTTCCACGATGTTGTCGACGACGCCCCGCACGCGATCGTCGTCCCGAACGTCGAGGGACCACGCCGCCGCCCGGCCGCCGGACTCGAGGATCTCCTCGGCCACCTTGGCTGCGCCGTCGAGCGTGACATCGGTGACCGCCACGAACGCGCCCTCATCGGCGAAGAGGTGTGCGGTCGCACGGCCCATCCCGCTGGCTGCACCGGTGATCAACGCGATACGGCCAGCGACGGAACGGCTCCTCGAAGACAAGCGGGGGCTCACAGCGCGGGACAGTAGCGTCCGTGGGCAATGGTGCTCGCTGAGTACGGGGCCGGCGACTGGGTGATGGCGGTCGTCACCTTGACGTTCGCCTGCATCCCGCTGGGCATCTCCGTCTGGGCATTGCTCGATGCTGCCAGCCGGCCGGAGTGGGCGTGGGCGCTCGCGGGGAAGCGGCGCATCGTGTGGATGGCAGCGATCATGTTCGGCGTGTTGACATTGATCGGAGGGCTGATCATCTCGGCGTGGTATCTCACTGCGATCCGCCCTCGCATCGCCGCCGCCGAGGAGGGCGATTTCAGCGCTTGAGCAAGAGGTGGGGTGGCGGCGGTCCGAACCGGCCGCGCAAGAAGTCGATGAGCCCGCGCACGCGGCCCTCGACGTTCCAGTAGGGGCCGCGCCGTGACGGCACCACCGCGCCTGACGCGAGGTGCCACAACGCGATACAGAACCGGATGAACGCGTGGTACAGGCCGGAGTGCTCCCGCACGAGGAGCAGCGTGTTGCGTAGCTGCAAGTAGTCGATGGCGGCCGAGGCCGATCCGACGTAGGGGTTCTTCACCATCGCGCCTCGAACGAGCCCGGATTCCCATCCTGCCGCTTTCGCCCGCAGCGCGAGGTCGGCCTCTTCGCAGTAGGCGAAGTAGCGCTCGTCGAAGACGCCGACCTCGTTCAGGCAGGCCCGTCGAGCGAACATCAACGTGCCGTGCGGATGACCCGCAGGCTCCCAGCCCTCGTTGGCGGTTGCGGGAGCGAGGATCCCTCCGAAGTACGGGTCGATCACCGGCGTTTCTCCGTCGCCGACATCCGCGCATGCGAGGCCCGCGCGTGGACGGAAGCT
>Ga0299913_10000693_pt1 | contig 22557 bp, 19 predicted proteins | sample RVTome_9_FD_201360 | JGI IMG/M metagenome (GOLD analysis project Ga0299913, IMG submission 201360) | Soil microbial communities from uranium-contaminated site in the Upper Colorado River Basin, Wyoming, United States - RVT155D38 (version 2) ... | reverse complement strand
GTCGCCGCCGCCTGAAGTACTGGCGGCGATGGAGGCGCACGGCGTCGTTCAGCCGATCACCGTCTACGTCGAGTCGTAGTCAAATCAGTACGCGGCCTCTTGTCCGGCGTTCGCGCGGGCGCGATGCCGGATCTGAACCTACCGACGGCTTCGCGGCCGCCCCCGGCTGCTCGTCGCCCAGGGCAAGCCACGCGAGGCCGAAGAAGCACCGTCGCCGAGCAGCATGCCCGTGCAGCTCGAGGTCGCCCACGAGCTGACCGACCCCGACCTGCCCGTGTTCCGGCACATTAGCTCGCCGTCGACGGCGCCAACGTCGACCGCTCGTCCGTGTGCGTGGTTCGAGACGACGCCCGCCTTCGTCAGATACGAGTGGTCGGAGCGAAGCGCCGTTACGGCGAGCGTGTGCCACTCACCGAGCCAGGCGAGCAGGACAACAACGCGTGAATCGAGCAGCCCACTCGCGAGGTCGACGCGCTGAAGCCCGTCGCGCGGGTCCTCGTCGGCCTTCTCCACGGCTTCGTCATCCGGCACGCCGTGCTCGGTACTCTGCACCCTGCGAGAAGCCGCTTACGAGGAGCCGATGCAAGGGGAGACAGGGAGATGGAGACACTGACGCAGATGAAATGCGTCGCGTGCCGCAAGGACGCACCGACCGTGACGGGTGCCGAGATCGCCGAATTTCATCACCAAGTCTCTGACTGGGACATCGTGGAGCTCGATGGAATCAAACGCCTGAGACGCGTCTTTTCAGTCGACGATTTTGCGCAGGCGTTGGAATTCACGAAGAAGGTAGGCGAGCTTGCAGAGGAAGAGGGTCATCACCCTGCGCTGCTGACCGAATGGGGCAGGACGACGGTCACATGGTGGACGCACAAAATCAAGGGCCTGCATCGCAACGATTTCATCATGGCGGCGAAAACGGACGAGCTGTATCAGCCATGAACTGATCCGTTGCCACGAACTGGTCCGTTCGATAGTGCACTCCCGCAACTGTTCGCGCGTTCCGTGCCGGGGTGCCGCTGCGCGCCTCAACCGAGTGGGAGGGTGGGCGCGCTGCCGCTCGTGGGGCTAGCGATCCTTGAAGCGTGCTGCTTCGTCGGAGCCGCCGGTGGCGTCGCCGGCGCTGTACGAATGAGCGCCGGCGCCCGCTAGCGTGCCGCGATCGACGATCAGGTATTCCTCGCGTATCGGACGACCATCAAACCAGCACTCCAGGATCTCGCGCACTCCGGCCGCATAGCGGGCTTGCGCGGACAGAGACGACCCCGACACGTGTGGGGTCATCCCGTGGTGGGGCATCGACCGCCAGGGATGATCCCTGGGAGCCGGCTGCGGGAACCAGACGTCTCCGGCATACCCGGCGAGCTGACCGCTGTCCAGCGCCCGCGCGATCGCATCGCGGTCGCAGATCTTGCCCCGGGCGGTGTTGACGATGTACGCGCCGCGCTTCATCTTCGCGATGAGGGCGTCGTCGAATAGGTGCTCGGTCTCAGGATGGAGGGGCGCGTTGATCGTGACCACGTCGCAGACACGCACCATCGACTCGGCGTCCGGGTGGTAGGTGACACCGAGCTCGCGCTCGACCTCCTCCGGGAGTCGGTGTCGATCGGTGTAGTGCAGTCCCACCTCAAACGGCTTCAGCCGCCTGAGCACAGCAGAACCGATCCGGCCGGCAGCGACTGTCCCCACCTGCATTCCTTCGAGGTCGTATGACCTGGCGACGCAGTCGGCGATGTTCCATCCCCCCTTGACGACCCACTGATAGGACGGGATGTAGTTGCGCACCAGCGACAGGATCATCATCACCACATGCTCGGACACGCTGATGCTGTTGGAATAGGTGATCTCGGCGACGGTGATCCCACGCTCGATCGCCGCGTCCAGATCAACGTGGTCCGAGCCGATCCCCGCCGTGACAGCCAGCTTCAGCCCCGGCGCCTTCGCGATCCTCTCGGCCGTCAGGTAGGCAGGCCAGAACGGCTGGGAGATGACGATCGAAGCGTCAGGGAGCTCTCGCTCGAAGACCGAGTCCGGCCCGTCCTTGTCCGACGTGACAACAAACGCGTCGCCGCGCTCCTCGAGGAACCGCCGCAGCCCAAGCTCCCCGGAAACGCTGCCCAGAAGCTCACCCGGCTCGAAGTCGATCCGCTCGGCGGCCGGCGTAGTCTGACCGTCGTAGTAGCGCTCGATCCTGGGAATCGCGTCTCGAGCGTACGACCTCGGATACCCGTCAACAGGATCCTCGTACAGGACACAGAGAACCTTTGCCACCTCTGCCTCACCTTCCTCGCCTCCGCATGGCATGGCCCGCGAATTCTAGACTTCTCTGTGAGCGCAGTTCGCGGGGTTGGAACGGCAGTTCGGAGGTGAAGGTCGAGGGTCTCGAAGCGGAAAGCACCCGCATTTTGCCGACCCTGAGGCCGTAGTCGTCGGCGAGCTCGGCCTGGACCCGCGCGCGCCGTAGCTCTCCTGCGAGTCGCTGAAGATGCGGCGGATCAGTGCCTGGAGCTTCTCGTCTTCGCGCTCACGAGGCGAAGGGCAGCGCTCCCTCCAGGCGTAGTAGCCGGTCACGCCGAGCACGGCGCGCAGCAGGGAGACGGGGTGCTGTGCTCTCTCCGCCTTGATCAGCCGGAAGCTCATGGGCGGGAGTTGGGTCGCGACGACCCTCCGCTACGCTCGTGACCATGGCCGTCGTCTTCGACGTCTCGAAGTCCCTCTATTCGCTTCGTGACCAGCCCGCGACCAGCCTGGCCGAGAATCTCCGGCGAACGGCAGCAGGCCAGCTCGGCGAGTACGGCGTCGAGGGCGCGCGAGCTGTCGCGGACGCGATCGAGCAAGCGCTGGTTGGGGCGACAGACGACCCGATCCCTCTCGGCGGCGACGAGGCCGAGGCGGTCTTCTACATGCTTGACGTCGGCTTCAGCCCGACCGACCCGGTGCAAACCGAGGAGCGCGCGCTCTACGGGGCGGTCCGCGAGCTGCACGAGGAGCGGCCCCGCGAGGGGTAGCGTCGTCTGCCGGCGCGTCCTGTTGCACGAGTGGGTTTCGGCCCGATTCTCCTCGAGCTCGGCCTCGCTCGCACCGCTCCGTTCGAGGTTCTCGCCGGCGAGGACGAGATCTCGGACCTGGCGGAGAAGCTGATCGATCTCGTGGCTGATGCGCATCACCGGTGCATCACGAAGGGCGCCCCGTGACGCCCTTCGACGCATCACGAGGAAGCCGATGCCCGCATGGTTGAGCCAATCATCGCGGAGGACGAGCGCGTCGCCCGGCGCTGCTCCGTGTGCGGGGTGAGCCACCTGGGTCGCCGGGCTAGGCGATCGTCCCCTGCTCCCCCGTTTCCTATCGATCAGGGGGCGGGTCGGGGTCGAGACGGAAGCCGCGCTCGAGCAGCGTCTCATAAACAGAGGGTCTCACGGGTCGGATCCACCCTCGGCCCGACGCGGGATCCGGTTGCTGTCCCGCGACTCATCTGGGGACAGGTCTTGGGGATAGGTTCGGGGCTTTAAGTGAAGTCTGTCAGAAGGGTGCTGTTACCCTCCCCTCGAACAGGGTCGCGCGACCTCGTCGGCAGTCGACGCCAACACCTCCCGTCGCGTCTCCCTGGGCCGATCGCGTGAACGGCCACGACGCGGCTCACGCTGACACGACGACGACGAGTCCGATCACGTAGACGAGGGCGAAGAGGACGGGTGTGCGCGAGCGCACGATCCTCGTCGAGCGCTCACTCGCCCTCGGGCGGATCAAGCGGACCAAGACCGAGCGAACGCGCACAGTCCGGCTCCTCGCCCCGCTCGCCGCCGACCTCGCCGAGCTCCGTCTCTTGCGGGGCCGCCCCGCCGATGACGAACTCGTCTTCCCGAACCGGGCTGGCTCGACATGGAGCGACGTCACCTGGCGCAACTGGCGCCGGCGCGTCTTCGGGCAGGCGACCCTGGCCGCCGCGCTGGACGCAGGGCGAGGGATCGCGCGCGATTCGACCCGAGTTCGACTTCCACGCGGCTCTTGACCCGCTTGAGCGCCTCGACGGAACACTGCCCCGAGCGAGGCGACCGTTCTCATCAGTCAAGAGGCTCTCCTATGGGTCCTGTACGCGCCCTGCGACATGGCTTCCCACGCATGCGCCTCCTTCCCTAACGCCCGGCTGGCAGCCGACAGCGATTGCACTCGAGACATCGCCGGACGCACTCCCGCCGAGGGGCGCACAGACCAGAGCATCGTCAGAAGCTTTCTCCATCGCTCGAGCAGTAAGCGCCGGGCGCTGCTCGCCGCTCGCGGTGCGGGGAAGGGGGTCAGATGCAATTCAGATCGGCCAGCACAAGCCGATTCGGCGCGCTGATGCTCCAAACGAGGGAACACCAGGTAGTGCCCGCGAGTGCCCGCGCTTGACACCGTTTTCCACCTAGGCAAAGCAAGGCGCTATTGGCAGGCGTTTCCCGAAGCCCTCTGACGGACTCGAACCGTCGACCCCCTCCTTACCATGGAGATTTTCGAGCTGCGGCTATGCGGCGCAGGAACAGCGCTTACTAGCGCGCTTTCCCTGCAATTCGGTTGGTTCTTCTGCCCGACGCACCCGTTCCTCGAAGGGCCCTGAGCCTCCCGGATTGTTCGTCCGACACTGAGCCCGAGATTCGCTTCGCCCCAGTCGCGTGGGAGGCCGCCCGAGTTGGCGCAGCCGTTCGCGAGCTCGCCCACGCCTCGCTCAGGGAGCCGGCCACCGGGGACGGCAGTGGTACGCTCGCCGGGATGTGAGGTGCCGAGACCGAAGGTGCTCATCGTCCGCAGGAGCCGATCCCGACCGGGCCGCGACTTCGGGGATCCGTCGGCCCTCTCATCCGCCCGGCGTCACCGGCCAAGGGGATGCGATGTGAGGCTCGGAGACCGAGCTGCCGGGCGCTCATGAGCGCCCGAGCCGAGCCGGTCGAGCCGCAGGCCGGCGCGCGCGCGTTCGCCGGCGTCTACACGCTCGCCGACGACGGCTGGCCCGGCGTGCTCACGCTCGAGCACGACGGCGGGGACGAGCTCGATGCGCAGTTCTACAGCGTACGGTTCGAGCGCGGCTACGAGGCGAACGTTCGAGTCCCCGCGAACGACCCCAGCAGGATCGAGCTCTCCATCCACCGCTTCAACCAGATGGCCCGGCAGGACTACGTCGGCTACGTGCTCGGCCTGCGGCATGAGGCGTTCGCGGGCTCGACGGTGTGGCGCGACCGGCCGTACGGCTTCTTCGCCCGTCGCGCCAACTTCCACCATCTAAGCCGCTACGGTGCGCCGGGAGACGTCGTCGAGCAGAAGGACTTCGTCGGCACGTACACGGTCTGGCACGCGGCCGGAATCGGCACGCTGGAGATCTGGCCGGCGCCCGGCGGTCTTGCGGGCCGCTATCGAGGCGCCGACGGAGCGGCGGCAGACGCCGAGATCGGCGGAGGCCGTTACGCGTACGAAGCGCAGATCGGCTTCCCGCTCGCTGGGATGCCGTTCGCGGCTCGCGGATACCTGTTCACGAGGCCGAAGAACGTGGTAGCGGGAACAGCCGAGTGGGGCGGGCGGACGACCGGTTTCTACATGATCAAGGTCCGCGGCGCCGACCGGTGAGCAGCGCGTCGACGTCCGGCGGGCTGGTCTTCGTCAGCCACGACAGCGAGGACGCGGAGCTGGCGGGCGAGCTGGTGGAGGGCATCGGCGAGCGGGGCTTCGCGCGTGTCTTCCTCAGCACGCAGCGGGAGCGCGGGATTCAAGGCGGCGAGCGCTGGGAGACGACGCTCTACGAGCATCTCCGCCGCGCGAGCGCCGTCGTCTTCCTCCTCACGCCGGCCTCCGCCGAGTCCCGGTGGTGCTTCGCCGAGCTCGCGCTCGCGCGCGCGTTCGGTAAGCCGATCCTCACGGCGAGCGACCCGCCCGGGCTCACGCATCCGCTGACCGTGTCCGAGCAGACGATTGCGTTGCGTCGCGACGGAGGCATTCCCCTCTCCGTCGACGACGTCGCCGGGTGGCTCTCGCAGCGCATCGACCCGTCGGACTTGCCGTGGCCGGAGGGGAAATGCCCCTATCCCGGCGTGGAGTCGTACACCGCGGAGTACGAGCCAGTCTTCTACGGCCGCGAGAACGAAGTCCGCGACATCCTCGACGCGTTTGCGCCGCTGCGCCGCTCGCCCGGCCTGCGGCGGCTCGTGGCCGTCGTAGGCCCGTCGGGGTGCGGCAAGTCCTCGCTCGTTCGCGCCGGTGTCGCGCCGCTCCTGAGCCGGCGTCCGGGGTGGGCCGTGCTGCAGCCGTTTGCGCCCGCGACGGACCCGCTGCAGGGCATGGCGGCGGCGGTCGCCGACTGCATTGCCCGCACGGGCGAGCCCGCGAACGTCGACGAGCTCATGGCCTCTCTGGCGGCGCACGACATCTCGTCCCTCGAGCGGCTTGCCCGAAGCGACAACCCGGAGGGTGACCAGCCGCAGATCGTCCTCGTCGTCGACCAGTTCGAGGAGCTCGTGACCGAGTCGATCCCGTCGGAGCGGAGCGTCTTTCTCGAGCTGCTGGACCGGCTGGCCCGGGGCGACCTCGCCGTGTGGGTGCTGATCACCGTCCGGATCGAGTTCGTCGGCGGCGCGGAGCCGAACGAGGTGAGCGAGTTCCTGGGCGCCGGCGCCCTCAGACACGTCCTTCTGCCGCTCACGTCCGACGGAGCCTCGATCCGGCAGGTCGCGGCCAGGCCCGCGGCGAAGGCGGGCGCGAGCATCGACGACGATCTGCTCGATCGGATAGTCGACGACGTCGTGTCCGGGGATCGCAGCGGGGCGTCGCTGCCTCTGCTCGCGTTCGCGCTGCGCGAGACCTGGGTGCGGATGGAGGAGCGCCGCCGGTCGGACGTCGAGCCGCGAACGCTCACGCTCGCCGACTACGCGAAGACCGGCGGCGTCGACGGCGTGATCGCCCAGCAGGCGAAGCACGCGACCGACCAGCTCGCGCTGGTCGGGTGCCAGGACGAGGTCCTGCCGACGCTGAGCCGGTTCGTCGTTCCGACGGAGGTCGGGGACGGCGTCGTCCGTCGTCGCGTGCCGGTCGGCGATTTGCGCGGCTGTGCCGAGACGGTCGCCCGGGCGTTCGAGTCGCGCCGGCTTCTGCGGGTCGTCGACGACCACGAGCCTTCCTTCGAGGTCACGCACGAGGCCGTGTTCGGCGAGTGGAAGGAGCTTAGGGCCTACGTCCAGGAACACCGGCAGGAGATCCGGGACGTCGCCGAGGCAGCGAGGCGGGCGCAGGCGTGGGATCGCGGCGGCCGCGACCCGGGTGACGTGCTGCGAGGATCTCTGCTCGTCCGCGTGGCCCACGTGCCGAACGCACGCGAGGATCCAATGCTGGCCGACTACCTCGAGGCCAGCATCCGCGCCGATCGCGAGAGCCGCATCGCGCTCGTCGCCGAGCGCGCGCAGAGGGCGGCCGAGGAGGCGCTCGACCAGCTTCCCACGCAGCCGCTGGCCGCCATGACGAAAGCGGTACGCGAGGCGGTTGCCTGTCGCGACGAAGAGATCGTGCCCCCGCTGAGGCTGCAGGAAGCGCTCTACGAGTCCCTGTGCCGGGCGCGCGAGACCCGGCGCGAGGAGGCGCACTCGAGCGCGGTGGCCGCGGTTGCAGCGACCGGCGGCGACCTGGTCGCCAGCGGCGGGGACGACGGACGGATTCGGCTCTGGGATCGGAGCGGCGAGCGACCGCCGCTCGCCGCCGAGGGCCACCGAGCCGGGATCCTGGGCCTGACGTTCTCACCGGACGCCGCAGAGCTGGCGAGCGCGGGCGCCGACGGCCGAATCCTCCTCTGGATCGTCGACGGCCGAGCGGATCCGCGCGAGCTCGACGTTCACCCCGACGTCCCCACGGCGATCGCCTACGACCCGCGCAACAGGCGGCTCGCGGCCGTGACCGAGTCGGGGGCGCTCCTCCTCTGGGGGCTGAACGATCTTCGCCTCATCGCGGAAGCAGCCGCGCACGACTCCTTCGCAACCGCCTGCGCCTTCCACCCGGACGCTTCGCGGTTGTACACCGCCGGCTCGGACGGGACGATCGCCGTCTGGGACGCCGCCGAGCTCAGGCTGCTCGCGCGCGCGCCGGCACACACCGGGCCGGCGACCTGCCTGGCCACGAGTCGGGACGGAGTGCGGTTGGCGAGCGGCGGCCTCGACGGCTGCATCCGCCTGTGGAGCGACGAGCTCGCCGAGGTGGGGCCTCCGCTCGAGGGCCACAGGCGGCTCGTCACGGCGGTCGGCTTCTCGCGGGAGGGGAGGAGCGTCGTCAGCGCGGGCTTCGACGGGACGCTGCGGCAGTTCGGGCTCGACGGCCGGGCTTCGGAGGCCGCCCTCATCGGCCATGCCGAGACGGTCTGCGCGATGGCCCTCGCCCCGGACAGTGGGGAGGTCGTCTCGGGCGGCGTCGACCGGACCGTCCGCTGGTGGAGCGCGCGCGGGCGGTTGCTCTCCGACCCCATCGTGGGCTTCCCGGAGCCGCTCAACACCGTGCTCTTCATTCCTGATGGGCGGTTGCTCGCGAGCTACGACGAGAAGATCTGGTGCTTCAGCGACGAGGGCGAGCAGATCGGCGAACCGTGGGAGGGACACGAGTCGTTCGTCTGGGGCCTGACCCTGGCGCCCACCGGCGATCTGGTTGCAAGTGCCTCCGCAGACCGCACGCTGCGGCTCTGGGACCTCGAAGGTCGGCAGCTCGCGCCCCCGCTCACGGGCCACACGGGCGACGTTCAGAACGCGGCCTTCACCCCCGACGGCTCGCGCCTCGCCAGCGCCAGCCTCGACGGGAGCGTCCGCCTCTGGAGCCGCGAGGGAGCAAGCCTGCACGAACGGCTCGGCGGCCACGGCAGCCAGGTCAACATCGTGAGGGTCGTGCCGACCGGCTCCCAGGAGCTCGTGCTCTCGGGGGCAGGTGACGGAACCCTCTGCCTCTGGACTCTCTCCGGGGAGCTTCGGCGAAGTCAGTCTGCGCACGACGGCCCCGTCAGGTACGCCGCCCTCGCCGGAGACGGAGCGCGGCTCGTGAGCGTCGGGGAGCTCGGTGAGCTGCGGTGCTGGTCGCTCGACCTCGAGCCGTCGGGCCGGCCGATCACCGCGCACGACGGCCCGGTCTCCATGGTGGTCGGTGATCCCCTGGGGCTCGCCTTCACGGCCGGGGCCGACGGCACGGTTCGGCGGTGGACGACGGCTCTCGAGCCCTTCGGGGAGCCCGTGCTCGCTCACCCTGGGGGGACATGGGCCCTCGACGCCGACGGGACGGGCGCACGGATCGCCACCGGAGGCGCGGACGGCAGCATTCGCATCTGGCGTGCAGGTGAGTGGCGAACGTGGCTCGCCGAGGTCGAGCAGCGGTCCGCCGGCCTGGAACTCGCCACGACGGACTGACATACTGGGCGCGGGCGACGTTGCGGCCTCGCTGTGGATCGCAGTCGGACGAAAGGAGCGATCATGGAGAGCGAGTTCCACGACGACGAGTTCAAGATCTCGTCGTTCTCCGGTGGCAACGGCGGAACGTGCATCGAGGTGGCGTTGCACGAGGACGCGGTTGCGATCCGCGACTCGAAGGACGTGGAGAAGAGAACGCTCGTCTTCACGGCCAAGGACTGGGCCTCGTTCGTCAAGGGGGTGAAGGCCGGCGATTTCGACCTGAGCTGATCGAGGGGCTGTACCGGGGGCCTACGCCCATTCGAAGGACGGATCGCGATCGTGAAGGGGTCTCGTCCCGCCCGGGCTTGACGAGCTTGGGAGGCGGCGCCCTTGACACCGACTCGATGATCGCCTATCACACCTCCACTGCGGGCGCCGCGAAGCTGGGAGACCAGGAGACGTGTTGCCTCGAGGCCAAGGGCTGCGGGCTGGAACGGACGCTTTGCCCCTCGCCCGGCGGCGGGATGGCGGAATCGTGGCGCCGTGCTGCTGATGCCGCCCACGCTAGATTGCGGACGGACGGGGATAGGAGTAGGGTCGTCACCTCGATCCCTCGCAAGGGAGGGCTGGAACTATGGCCAGTCAGGATCCCGAGCACGAAGGCATGGGGCATCATCACCATCATCCGCCGATCGGCGTTCACGGGATGCTGTTGGTCGGAGAAGCCCCGATCTATCTCTCTCATCTCCCGATGTTCATGGCGCCGCATAATTTTCAGGTCATCCTGGAAGTCACGCTGGACGCCGAAGCAAATCGACGCTTCGAGGGCGTCCGTGCCCAGTCTCGCCCTGACGAGCTGTATACCGTCAAGCCGGAAGCCTTCTCGATCGTGGACCTGCTCCCCGTTGATCCCGCCAATGAAGCTCTCTCTGAGTTCAAGGCAGACATTTTTCGGGGTCATTTCGAAAAGGGGGGCGACTTGATCGCGAACAGCGCAACAGTCGCAGTTACCGGCGTAATCCACTTTCAAGAACTCGGCCCTGCCGATAAGGCTGCCAATCTCGAGTACATTTTGTTCGGCAGTGAGCAGCAATCCTTTCTTGCCCATCGAATTACTCAACCACCTGATTTTGATCAAGTCCTGTCTGTTAAAATCTCTGATCATGTGTTTACCGAGGACGAACTACGTCGCGAACACTTCGGCGTTCTCATCACGATTCCCGAACGGCCGAACACGCCGCACGACCGTATCAAACTAGATGAGAAGGTTTCGGGCCGTGGCCACGTCACTGGGGCTCATCAGATTTTCGAGGTGAACGTCGAAGTCGTCTCGGAGATCTATTTCGAAGAGGGAGAGCTTCTCAAGGAGGCAGACTTTTCCCCGACCGAGGAGGAGGAGGCCACAGGATTCGGCGAGCACTAGAAACTCCATCTAAAATCCCGCTTCTATAGAGCAAAGCGAAACGGAGATATAAATGGATCCTCCAGGCTTTTTTCCACTGATCGTTCGGGGAGGCCGCGGAGTCACTGCCACACATGAGGGCGGCACCCTAACGGTTCAAGTTCGCAAATCCCCGGTTGCAGCCGGCAGCCCAACGACCTATGACCGGATGCCAGTCGGTTCAGCGGCTTGGGTGGACCGTCCCTTGAATGATGATGAACCGTCTGTCTTGAAGCAACAGATGAACGAAACGGACCCAGCGGAAACTATTGCGGTGCTGCGCAACGAGGTCCGCTTCTGGATGTTCATGTGTAGCAACACAAACACTGGCCACTTCGAGGTTTTCCGCTCCGAACCCGCCTTCATGGAGAAGAAGATCGATTAGGTCATCGAGGAGGAGCAGTGAGGCGCCGGTCGCCAGCACCATGCCGAGCTCGAGCCGCTGGCTTTCTCCGTGGCCGAGCTCGCTTGCCGACGAATCCGCCTTCTCCGTGAGGTGCATGAGCGCGAGTACCTCTTCGGCCTTCACGCGCGCTTCGGGCTCCGTTCGGAGTGCCAGCGTCCGGCTGCGATAGCGGCGATGGAGGGCGAGCATCTGCGGAAGCAGTTCGGCGGCCTGCGTGGCCTTCCGATCAGTAACAATCTCGAGCACGCTCGCCGAGGAGCTCGAAGCGAAGCGTGCGGGCAAGCGGCGACCGTCTGTGGGTGCGCCTCGTTAGAAGCCCGCCGGCAGCGACGACGTGCCGCAGTGTCCTGTCGGCGTGCGCCCCGCCGTACAGCGTGCGGGCTCGCGCCTCAAGTGCTATCGCGAGCGGGTTCGGTGCAGCCTGGCGCTTTGCGGCTTGGCGGGTGCGCGCCCTCCCGCTGAGACAGGTCGAGTAGAGCCGTCGCCCGCGTTTGAGCGCGGTTCGACCGAGCGTTCCCGCCATGTCTGCGTGCCCATTCCCCGTCAGCCTGTACGAGGCGCGGCGCTGCTCGCTTGAATGCGTGCGCTTCTCGATCCAGCCGCCCTTCAGGAGAACGGAGACGTTGTCTTTCGCCGCGCGCTCGCGGCAGTCGAACGTTCGAGTCATCCAGCCGATCAGCGGCGCGTACGCGACCTCCTCTTGGGAGGCGATGAAGCGCAGGACGGTCTGAAGCTCGACCTTGCCTGGGCTCGTTCTTCTCGCGGCCATGTTCACGTACCTCTCATCGCTTACGCGGGCGATGTGGCGCGGAACCGAGGGCGTCCCGGCGGGCCGCTCCCGTTCGTCAGCTCTCCGGGCCTAAGGAGCGCTTCGTCGGCCGGCGGCCGCGGCGAGCGACGGGGCGCCCGCCGAGCTCTTCCGCCTCGGCATCCGTCAGGTCGAGCTGGCGCACGCCTTTGCGGGCGTCGACGAATGTGATGCGCACCGTGGCGCCTTTGCCGTCCGGGATCGTTTCGCCAGACTTGTCGCTTACGAGCACGGTCTTTCGCGCCACTGAACGCCTCTCTTTCTCGTCGCGGATTCGGGGCGGCTTGACCTTCAACTCGGCCGTCGGCCGTACGCTAGCTGGGCGACGAGATGGCGCCTGCCGGACCGCCCCGAACTCGAGACCGTCACCATGGACTCCAGCGCCGATCGGGCTGCGGGCGCCAGCATCGCATCGTGGCCACCGGAGGCGCCGTGAGAGATCCCTGTAGCTCGAAGCTCTCTGCCTGCCAGCCTAGGCTGACCGGGTGTGCGTCCATCTTGCGTCCATCGATGAAAAACGCCTGCAAAGCAGCCACGTCGATTGGGGATCTCCACAGCTGGGCGAACCGTGTATTCAAGCGACTTCCGGCATCGTTCGGCCCACCTCCGCACTTCGGTGAGACTCCATGGTAAGGAGGGGGTCGACGGTTCGAGTCCGTCAGAGGGCCTCGCGCGATTTGCAGCGATTTTCGCGACTCGACGCGAGCGCCGAAGCGTCGACCTATCGCTCTGTCTCGACGGAGCGGGCCGCAAGGGCCGCGTCACGGGCGAGAGGGGCTCGATCTGGTTGTCGTCGACCCAGACGTCGACATCCGCGGGACGGATCCGGATGCGTGAGCAGAGCCGGGAAGCGCGGAGCTCGCCACGCTCGATCGCTCGGTAGACCGCCCTGCGCGAGAGGCCGCAGGCCGTCGCGACCTGCTCGGGTGAGAGGAGTTGCGGCTGGCTGTTCTCGAGGCGACGACGATACTCATCGACAGCTCCACCGCCGATCATCCCTCGTCGAGCCAGTCGAGTTGGTCGAGTTGGTCGAGTTCGGCAGTGTCGAGGATCGGATGCCACCGCTCGAAGTCCGCCGTCAGCACGAGCTTGTACGCGAGGTCGTGGAAGTTGACGACTGCGACGGCTCCATAGACACCCTCCGCTTGCACATCCCATTCCTGCATCGCCGGGTTGTCGACCTTGTCGAGCCAGGCGACGTCCATCTGGGCAAGCTCGACTTTGCGAAGGTGCGGCCAGCGGCGCGGACGCAAAGTTCCCTTGACCTCAATGGCGAAGAGCCGCTCGGCGCCTGGGCCGAGCATGAGCAGGTCGACGCCGTGGCGACCGGGTCCGACAAAGTCCCAAACGGGACTCCAGCCGTGGTCGGAGAGGATCACCTCGACGACCGACTCGGCGATGTGCCCGGTGACACCGCCGAGCGCGCCGCCGCGCTCGGCTCGGTCGAGAGCGGTCAGCCCGTGGGCGAACGCGCGCGAGAACACGGCGTCGGCCGGTCGCTTGTCGACGTCAAGTGTGCCGATGACGATTGGACGCTCAAGCGGGAGCGCGGTGGCCGCGCGAAGCGCTGAATTGGCGGTCGCGTGCTCGGCTGCCATCACACGGGCCTTCGGATACCCCGGACTTGGCGTTTCTGTGGGCCGTCCAGCCGGGCCGGGGAAAGATGCGACGATACGCCCTATGACGCTCACAACCGGGGTCAGGATGATCGTGCAGGCGCTGCAGGGCCCGGCCTTGGCCGTGCCCGAGGTGCTCAGGTCGCCCGAACTTGTTTCCGCAGCGCCGGGTTTCTATGGCTGGTGGTCACTGCGCGGCGCACTCCCTGCGCTCCCGCATACTCCTCATCCCGCGAATCACGACGTATCGCTCCTCTACGTCGGCATCAGTCCCGCCCGCGAGACGTCACGGCAGACGATCCGCTCACGCGTAATCGGAAACCATCTAAACGGCAACGTCGGCTCGTCAACATTCCGGTTCGTCCTGGCCGCGCTGCTGCTCGACACGCTGGACCTCCACCCGTACCTGCGCGGAACGAAGGTCGCGTTGAGCCGGGACGACAACGGGCGCCTATCGGCCTGGCAGCGCGAGCACCTGCTGCTGACGTCATGTGCAAGAGAACGGCCCTGGGAGATCGAAGGCGAGGTGATCGCGCAACTCGCGCCGCCGCTTAATTCCGCCGGCAACGCCGCGCATGCCTTCTACCCAGTCGTACACGCCGCGCGGGCCGAGTTCAGGCGCCGAGCGCGTGCCACTTCGTCCCCGGCGGCAACGCCTCGCACGACCTGATGGTCAGCGAGGAGGACGTCGAGAAGCTCGCGGCTACGGCGACGTGTTCGAGAGACTCGACCGAAGCCACTCCCTCACAAAGCTCTTGCAAACAGTTCCCCAGCTTTATCCGCCCGCACCGGGAGTCGGCGCGAGCGAGTCTGGCTGCTTCGGCAGCAAGCGGTGGCCGTCAACCACTGCGGAGGCAACGTCGACGAGCTTCCGGTTCGTCGACCGCGCGTGTTCACGGAGCATTTCGAATGCGGCCGGCTCATCGATCGAGTGGCGTTCCATGAGGATGCCCTTCGCACGCTCGGTGACGGCGCGGCGGCCGAAGGCGCCTTCGAGATCGTGGTACTCGGCGAAGCGGCGCAACACGATGTCGATCGAGTTCTGCCAGTCCTTCGCGTCGGCGTCGGTGATGTAGGCGAATACGCCGCGCTTGGAGGCCTCCTTGACGAAGTCGGGATCGGGCGCATGGATGAGCGCGATCACCGGGCAGGCCGCCTCGTGCACGATCTTCTCGACCAGGTGGAGCGCATGCTCGGAGCTCTCGCCGAGACCGACGAGGGCAACGTCCGGCCGCTCGCGCGCCGTCACTGCTCCGACGTCCTCGACCTCGATCTCGCGCGCGATCATTTCGTGCCCGAGCGTGGCGAGGATCGGCGCGACGAGGGCCAAGCGATCCTTGCGCTCGTTCGCGATCAGAACGCGCAGGTGCTGGGTCTCGCGGTGGCTCATCTCTGCGTCCCCGGCGAGTGTACGCCCTGCGGGCGGATCGAGCTTGGCCGCCACACGCCGGCACGTCCCCATTCGTTCTCCTCGCTCCTAGCGGGAAATTCGTCAAGCGATGCATAGGCCCGATCCGTGATTCCGATAGCGCCTCCCGGCAGGCGGGTGCTAGCGTGGAGGTCGTCCCGCCCTCACCCCAGGCGGACAATCTTTTCCGGCTCCGACACTTGGCCGGCGTGGCGCGTGACCTAGCGGTCGCGCGGAAACGCAAGCGTCAGGAGCCGCCTATGTCCTTTTCTTCCCCGAACCGCTCGAGCGGTTTGTCCCCGTGCACGGATGAGAGGAGACGCAATGACTGAGAAGACAACGTCCGAGAAGACAACGTCCGGCCCACTTCCCGCCCCGCTTCCCACGGAGCTCGACACAGGCGCCGAAGACAGCACAATCCGCCCTTTCCACATCGACGTTCCGGAGGGGGAACTAGTCGACCTCCGTCGTCGCATCGCGGCCACGCGCTGGCCCGAGAAGGAGACCGTCGAAGATCAGTCGCAGGGCCCGCGGCTGGCGACGATGCAGGCGCTCGCGCGCTACTGGGCGACAGAGTACGACTGGCGCAAGTGCGAGGCGAGGCTGAAGGTTCTGCCGCACTTCATCACCGAGATCGATGGGCTGGACATTCACTTCATTCACGTCTGGTCGAAGCATGAAGATGCTTTGCCGCTCATCGTCTTGCACGGATGGCCCGGCTCGGTCATCGAGCAGCTGAAGATCATCGAGCCACTGACCAATCCGACGGCACATGGCGCGAGCGAAGCGGACGCCTTCCATCTGGTGATCCCGTCGATGCCGGGCTACGGGTTCTCAGGCAAGCCGGCCGCCACCGGCTGGGGCCCTGACCACATCGCGCGTGCCTGGGCGGAGCTGATGAGGCGCCTGGGATACGACCGCTACGTCGCCCAAGGCGGCGATTGGGGCGGGCAAATCGTTGATCTGATGGGTGCACAGTCACCTCCGGGATTGCTCGGCATCCACACCAACTTCCCTGGCGCTGTTCGAGACGACGTTACAGCGGCGGTCGTGTCGGGCGGCCCGCCGCCGTCCGGTCTCGATGACGAGGAAACACACCTCTACGAGAAGCTGAAGGACTTTTGGGCGACAGACGTGGCCTACGCACTCCAGTTGGCGACGCACCCACAGACGCTGTACGGAATTGCGGATTCACCCGTCGGCCTCGCCGCCTGGATGCTCGACCACGACGCGACTAGTTTGGCGCTGATCGCACGTGTCTTCGACGGACAGGCCGAGGGCCTTACCCGAGACGACATCCTCGACAACATCACCCACTACTGGTTGACGAACACGGGGATCTCTTCGGGACGTCTCTATCGGGAAAACAAGTTCGGCTTCTTCGACCCGAAGGGCGTCTCCATCCCCGTCGCCGTGAGCGTCTTTCCGGACGAGCTCTATCAGGTGCCGCGGAGTTGGGCGGAGCAGGCCTATCCCAATCTCATCCACTACAACAAGCTCGACAAGGGCGGGCATTTTGCCGCCTGGGAGCAGCCCGAGCTGTTCGTCAACGAGGTCCGCGAGGGGCTCCGGTCGCTTCGCTAAGTGACCGTGCCCTCTCGCGTGCACATGCCCTCGCTCGGCGGGGCGACCGGGTGGCTCAACTCCGAGCCACTCGGCCCCGCCGAGCTGCGCGGTCACGTCGTCCTCGTGAACTTCTGGACGCTGACCTGCATCAACTGGCTGCGCCAGGAGCCGTACGTCCGTGCGTGGTCGCAGGCCTACCGAAACGACGGCTTGGTCGTCATCGGCGTTCACACCCCTGAGTTCCCGTTCGAGCACGAGATCGACCGCGTACGGCAGGCGACAAAAGAGCGAGGCATCGACTACCCGGTCGCCGTCGACAACAACTACGAAGTCTGGAGCGCGTTCGACAACCACTACTGGCCGGCGCTCTACTTCGTCGACGCGGACGGCAGCATCCGCGACCGCCAGTTCGGCGAAGGACGTTACGAGCAATCGGAGCGCGTCATCCAGCGGCTGCTCGGCGTCGAGCGCGAGCTCGTCGCCGTCGAAGGACTCGGCGTGGAGGCGCAGGCCGACTGGGACCATCTGCGAACCCCCGAGACGTATCTCGGCTACGGGCGCAGCGAACACTTCGCGTCACCAGACGGCGCCGCGTTCGACGAACGCCGCGCCTACGAGCTCCCGGAGCATCTCCGCTTCAACCACTGGGCCCTCGCCGGCGAGTGGACGATCGGGCGTGAGAAGGTCGTGCTCGACCAGGCCGCCGGGAGCATCGCCTACCGGTTCGACGCGCGCGACGCGCATCTCGTGCTCTCGCCCGGAGCGGGAGAGCCGATTCCCTTCCGCGTGCTCCTCGACGACAAGGCTCCAGGCCCGTCACACGGCGTTGACGTCGACGACGACGGGAACGGCCTGCTCCGGGACGGCCGCATGTACCAGCTCGTGCGCGAGCACGACGTGGTCCGCCAGCGGACGCTCGAGGTCACCTTCCTCGAGCCCGGCGCCGAAGCGTACGCGTTCACATTCGGCTAGGTATGCAGGCTGATGAACGGAGTGCGACTCATCGTTGTCGGAAACTCGATGGAAGCAGAGACGATCTGCGGCCTCTTGCGGACGGAAGGAATCGCCTGCGATCACCGCCAGACGGACATGGGTGCAGGCGCCGGCGACGCTGTAGGCGACAGCGGCCCGCGCGAGATCCTGGTGGCGCGGGACGACCTCGAGAACGCGCGGCGGCTTGTCACCACGGACGCCTCGTAGGGCGCGCTGTCCCTTCTGGCCATATGGCAGCTTCTCTGCGAGGCCGAAAGGACGTGGAGTACGACGGGAGAGTACCGCGTTGAGTTCCGTGTGGGCTCATCCGGCGCGTCTTCGGCGAACGCGGCGTTCCGCTCCGGAGCCTCCCCACCCGGGAGCTCGACAAGTTCCGGCCCAGGGAACGGTGAGGGAACATCAGCCAGAGCACACGCGTCCACGCGCGGTCACTCGTCTTCGCTCGATCCCTGCGGTCTGCGGGACTTTCCTGCCCGCGGCTTCCCGCGCTTGCCCGCGCGTTCCTCGTCGGAGCTGAATGGTAAGGAGGGGGTCGACGGTTCGAGTCCGTCAGAGGGCTTCGAGGTTTCTCCCGCTTAGCGGATCATTGCGTTGTCACGCCCGGCGTCCCGGGTCGTGTTTGGTGTCCACCCAGCGTCCACGGCGTGGACGTCCAGCGTTTCGGCGGCTCCGTAAGTATCGAGGAGTCTGATTGCGTGCTCGCGTCCGTCGCGGGCGAGGTGGCCGTAGTGGCGGTCGATCATGGCCAGGCTCGTTCCCATGTAGCGGGAGAGGTCGAAGGTGGAGATGCCGGCACGGAGCGCGAAGGTCGCGAACGTGTGCCGCAGATCGTAGACCCGCCGCCGCGGCTCGATCCCGGCGGCCCTTTGGGCGGGCTTCCAATTGCGGTTGCGGAAGTTGTGCAGATCGAGGAAGCCGCCGCCGACCGAGGGAAACAGGAGTGGGCACTCCGGGTGGGGCGGCAACTCGTTGAGCGCAGCCAGCGCGATCGTCTGCAGGGGCACGGCGCGCACACTCGCCTGCGTCTTGGGCGCCTTGACGCGCCGGTTTCGGAGCGTGCGATGGACGTAGACGACCCGCGCGTCGCGATCGATGTCTCTGTGCTCGAGCGCAAGCCACTCCCCTGGTCGGAGCCCGGTTGCGGCGGCGAAGAGCATCATCGGCCCGTGGCGCGGCCCAAGCTTGTCGGCGAGCGCGTGCAGCTCTTGCCACGACTCGAACGGGCGTTTCTCCGTGTATCGCCGCTGCGGATTCTCGATCCCCAGCTTGGCCGGGTTGACGTCGAGCAGCCCCCAGCTAACCGCACGCGCCAAAACCTGGCGGAGTGCCTGGGTCGCCTCGAAGCGATGCCCGACCGGAATCGTCATCCGCCAGGCCGCGATAGCAGGGGAGCGAAGCTGGCTGAGGCGGCGCTCGCCGAAAGCACGCAGCGCCTTCGCGAGCAGCCAGCGCAGCTTCTCGACCGTTTCTGGCTCGCCCTCGTGCTGAGCGAGATAGATGTCGACGAACTCGGCCAGAGTCGGCGTCTCCACCAGCCCCTGCTCGCGACGCAACCGCTCGAGCGTGCGCTCAAGCGCCTCGGCTGCCGCTTGCTCCGACGCGAAGCCGCCGCGTTGCAGTCGCCGCGAGCCGCGCCCGCCGATCCGATAGCGGTACGCCCAACGCGTCCCATCCTTGCCCTGCGCCGCGAGCGGAAACACCTGTCCCTGTTGCGCCATCACCGGCACCTCCCGAGGATCGTGGGAGGCAATCGTCGTCGAACCGCCAGCGAGCGACGATCTCTCGCAAGCCCTCGTGGGCGCGTCCTCAGTTGCCTGGCCAAACCAATCAGTGGAAGGCTTCCCGGCACAGCGCCCGGACGCTAGGCGGCGCGCCAACTGGCGGGACGAGCGGGTCCTTCTTTTCGGCGTCGCCGCCTCGCCCCCGCGACGCTACCGCATTGATGCGCTGAACTCCCTTGCTTCACGCTCGAACTCGCGTCCTCACGATTCGACCCTCTCCACAGACGAGCGGGTCGGAGCCCTTCACGCAGGGTTAGCGGGCGCTCCCGGCTGTGTAGGACGCCGAGCCCGCCAGCGGAGTGGTGTCGAGGTATCGGACCTCGTACACGCGCTCGCTGAACTTCCAGCCCTCCGGGGTGCGCCGGTAGCGGTCGTGGTAGACGGCGTAGTTCAACATCGACATGCCGTCGCGCATGCGTCCGAGCTCCGTTACGAATGAACGGCCGACCCCAGTCTCGCCCTCCAGCTGGATCATGCCCGGGTGCGGGGTCTGCACGAAGTAGTCCCAGAGAGCCTGCAGCCGCTCGACCGCGGCACGGATCTCATCCCGGCCAACGAACTCTTCGTTGATGTGGGGCATCCGCCACGCGCCGTCCTGCGTGAACAACGACGCGAAGCGGTCGTAGTCGCGCATCATCCCGGCGTCGGTGAACTCGCCGGGCAGCGCCTCGATCTCGAAGCGATCGGCAATGGCCTGAAGGTCGCTCATCGGTTCCTCCCTTGTCTGTGTGGCGGTATCTGCACGACCGGCGGTCAGCGGCGTCTGTGGCGGAAGGCGACGGCGCCGGAAGTCATGCATTGGCGGCGAGCGCCTAGCGGCGCGACTCGTTCGTGCGGCCGGGTGGCGCTTCGGTCGGTCGGCCAGGCGGATTGCCGAGTAGGTCGCGGGGAATCCCTTGCGCCAGCTGGGATAGCGCGGCGTCCAGCCCAGTTCGCGCTTGGCGCTCGCGTTCGAGGCACCCCGGGCCTCGGTGCCCAGCACGACCGCGGCCTCGCCCGCGACGAGCCGCGCGAACCACGTCGGGACGCGGCGAGGCGGCTTCGCGTCGAGGGCCTTCGCGAGCACGGGCAGCCACTCCCGCACCGGCGCCGGCTCGTCGTCCACGATGTTGTAGATCGCGGGGCCGTCGTGCTCGACCGCGAGCACCGTCGCGGCGGCGGCGTCGTCGAGGTGGATCCAGGAGAACATCCCGCCGCCGTCGCCGACGATCGGGAACTGCCGCTTGCGCACCGGCTCGATCAGGCCGTCGTTGGCGGCGCCGTAGAAGCCGCCGTAGCGAAGGACGATCCCGCCGAAGTCGGTGACCGCCTCCTCGAGATACGTCATCGCGCCGGCGCCCTCCTCGGTGTTCCGCGGCGGATTCGGATCGAGCGGATCGTCCTCGGTCTTGATCGGTCCGCCCTGCCGCGCGTAGCGGTAGGAGGCGAAGCTCTGCGCCACGAAGCGACGGACGCCGGCCTCTCGCGCGGCCGCCAGCAGCGCGTCGGTGCCCTTCGTACGCAGCGCGTTGGTTTGCGCGAACACCTTGTCGAAGTTGCGGCCGAGCTTCATGTTCGCGAGCGCGGTCACCTGGTGCACGATCACGTCGGGCTCGTTCTCGAGCACGGCGCTGCGAACCGCTCCCGCGTCGAGCAGGTCGAGCATCACCGGCTTCGCGCCGAGCGTCCACACGAGCGCCGCCCTCGACGGCGAGTGGTGGGTACCGATCACCTCGTGTCCCGCGTCGATCAACTGCGGAACGAGCCGGCTGCCGAGCGCGCCGCTCGCGCCCGCGACGAAAACACGCATCCTGTCCTCCTTCTCACTCTTCTCGTCACATCCCGCGGATCTCACGGGTCTGTTAAGGGTCTTCGGTGGCGCAGCACGTCCCCGGGCGTCGCCGAGGCCGTGCTCGGGGGCGCAGTCCTTGATAGTGGTGACCTTCTTGACGATGTAGGCAGGGGTCATCGCGCTCCTTTTCGGATCGCGAGTGAGCTTCGGCTCCGACCGGAGTCGCGGTCTTGCTCGTGCACGTCGCCGGCTCCCTGTCCCGGCTCGGCGAGGACGAACTGGCCCATCATCCCGCGATCTTCGTGCTGGAGCATGTGGCAGTGGAACATGTACGGGCTGTCCGGATCGGCGTAGTCGGGGAAGCGGACGAGCAGGGTGACCGTCTTGTCCGGCGGCACGTAGACGGTGTCCTTGAGCCCGGTGAGGTGCAGGGGCGGCTCCTCGCCGGCGTAGTCGAGAACGGCGAAGCTGACCCCGTGGACATGGAAGTTGTGCGGCGTTCCGGCCGCGTTGCCGACCTTCCAGATCTCGGTAGCCCCGGGTCGGACGACCTCGTCGATCCGTCTCGTGTCCATCTGGCGACCGTTGATGCGGCTCTGGCCGGAGAGCTCGAACGCGCGAGTGCGCTCGACGTCCTCGGGGTCGTAGCGCTCGCCGGTGGCAAGGCTGTCCGGCACCTCCGGCGAAGGCGCGAGACTAGCGGCGGCGCGGATCTCGGCCAGATCGAAGCTGTCGTCGCCTCCAGCGAACCGCCTCTCCCAGAAGTTCGTCCCGAGCTCGGGCTGGAAGCTGCGGAGCACGATCCGCTCGCCGGGCTCGAAGGCGGCGACGATCTCGGCGCGCTCGCCCGGGGAGAGCTGGATACGGTCTATCCGTTGTGGTGTCTCGAGCAGCCCGCCCTCGGTGGCGATCAGGTCGAACTCGCGCTCGTCGGCGAAGCCGAGGTTGTAGACGCGGGCGTTCGAGCCGTTGAGGAGGCGGAAGCGGACCCGTTCGTCGCCGATCCCGACGTACGGGCTGTGGGTGCCGTTGACGAGGATCGTGCTCCCGAGCCGTCCGGTCGGGCTGATCAGGCCCCGGGAGAAATCGAGCTCGCCCTCGTCGTCGAGCCGCTTGTCCTGGATGATCAGCGGGATGTCGTCGACGCCGTAGTCGCCGGGGAGCGCGAGACCCGAGGCCTCCGGGTCGTCGACGATGAACAGCCCGGCGACGCCGCGGTAGACGTGGTCGGCCGTCTCGCCGTGCGGGTGCGGGTGGTACCAGAGCGTGGCGGCGGGCTGGTCGATCTCCCAGCTCGGCGTCCAGGTTGCGCCCGGCTCGATCGTCTGGTGCGGCCCGCCGTCGGCTTCGGCGGGGAGGTGCATTCCGTGCCAGTGGATTGTCGTCATCTCGGGAA
>Ga0299913_10000692_pt1 | contig 22567 bp, 22 predicted proteins | sample RVTome_9_FD_201360 | JGI IMG/M metagenome (GOLD analysis project Ga0299913, IMG submission 201360) | Soil microbial communities from uranium-contaminated site in the Upper Colorado River Basin, Wyoming, United States - RVT155D38 (version 2) ... | reverse complement strand
TCATCGCCGTCGTCTTGCCGCCGCCGGAGGGGCCGACGAGAACGCAGACCTCCCCCGGCTCGATCGTCAGCGACAGCCGGTCGACGGCTGCGGCGGTCTGGCCCGGGTAGCGCTTGGTCGCCTCCCGAAACTCGATTCGTCCCGCCGCCACGGGCTAGAGCGGGAGCTCGCGGAGCGCGAAGTGGACGGCCTCGGAGAACGTGGGGAACGGCTGGATCACGTCACGGAGGACGTCCACGGGCACCTCGGCGCGGATCGCGACGGTCAGCTGACCGAGCCACTCGCCGGCCTCGGGGCCGACGGCCACCGCCCCGACCAGCACCCTGCGTTCGGGATCGGCGAAGACGCGCACGAACCCCTTCCGTTTCGGCCGCTCGTACGTCGAGGCGCGCGGGACGCGGTTCACCTCCCAGGCCGCCGAGACTCCCTCGTACGAGCCCACCGAGGCGATCTGCGGATCGGTGAAGAGGACGCGGGGGATCGCGCGGTAGTCTGCGCGCACGTCGCCTCCCGCGATCGCGGCCGCCGCGACGCGCGCCTGGTACTTGCCGACGTGCGTGAACAGGGCCTCGCCGTTGACGTCGCCGATCGCGTAGACGTTCTCGGCCGCGCGCAGCCGCTTGTCGACGACGATGCCCTTCCGCTCGACCTTCACGCCGAGCTGTTCGAGGCCGAGCCCATCGACGTTCGGCTTCCGGCCGATCGCGACGAGCAGGCGCTCCGCTTCGAGTCCACGCCCGTCCTCGAACCTCATCGAGATCCCCGGCTCCGCCCGCGTGAGCCTCGCGTTGAGGAGGATCTCGATGCCTTCCTCGGCGAACGCCTCCTGGAGCAGCGCCGCCGCGTCCTCGTGCTCGCGCGGGATGATCCGCGGGTTGACGTCGATCAGCGTCACCCGGGACCCGAGCCGGCGGTAGAACTGGGAGAGCTCGCAGCCGACGGCGCCGCCGCCGAGCACGGCGAGGCTCTCGGGCACCTCGCTCGCGATCGTTGCCTCCCGGTTCGTCCAGATCCCCTCGAGACCTTCGGCCTCCGGCGGGACGAGGGGGTCGCTGCCGGTGGCCACGACGAGCGTGTCCCAGGCGAGCTCCTCGCCGTCGACCTCGAGGCGGCCGGGCCCGGTGACCCGCGCCGCGCCGCGCACGAGCTCCACGCGGCGGTCGTCGAGCCAGTCGACGTGGCCGCTGTCGTCGAGTCCCTCGATCACCTGGTCGCGCCAATCGAAGATCGCGGCCGCGTCCATCCCACCGCCGTTCGTTCCGGGCGCGCGCCGCCCCGCCGCGTCGAGCTCCGGCGAGCGGAGCAGCGTCTTCGACGGCATGCACGCGAAGTACGTGCACTCGCCGCCGACGAGGTTCCGCTCGACCAGCACGATCTCCGCGTCCGGGTCGGCGCGCCGCATCGCGGCGACGAACGCCTCACCCGTCGCGCCCGCCCCCAGGCACACGACCCGTCCCACGCCGGAATCTTCACACAAGCGGCGGTCTCGCCCGCGGCGGGCCCGGCCAGCCCTACCGCGCGGGATAGCATCCGCCCATCCGCGACGTCCTACTCGTCTGCCCGCAGCAGCGGGACCTCACCGCGATGGGGGACGTGGACGGATACCGCGTGCACGTCGTCGGCCCCGACCTCGACGCGGTCGCCGGCTTCGACCCGCGGGCGCTGATCGGCGAGGCCGACGCGCTGCCCGCGGACGGCGTCGTCGGCACGAAGGACCGGTCGGCGCTGCTCGCCGCGCTCGTCGCCCGGCGGCGCGGGCTGCCGGGACCGACGCCCGAGGCCCTGCTCGCCTGCCAACACAAGCCGACGTCGCGCGGGCTCCAGGCCGCGGTCGCGCCGGAAGCGACGCCTCGGTTCGCACGCCTGGACGGAGAGGTGCCCCCGTTCCCGCCGCCCTACTTCGTGAAGCCGGTCGTCGGCCGGCTCTCGCAGGACACGCGCCGCGTCGACGATCCGCTCGAGCTCGCCGAGCTCGACGGCTGGGATGCGTACCGCGAGGGCTACGCGGCGATCGCCGAGCTGGCCGGCTTCCCGCGCGGCGAGGTCGGCGGCTACCTCGCCGAGGAGCTCCGGAGCGGCATGGAGGTGACGCTCGAGGGCTACGTGCACGGCGGTCGAGTCACCGTGATCGGGGTGACCGACTCGGTCATGTACCCGGGGACGAACAGCTTCGAGCGCTTCGAGTACCCGACCCGGCTGCCGCGCTCCCGCCGGGACGAGCTCGCGGCCCTCACGGAGCGCGTGCTCCCCGCTCTCGGCTTCGACGGCGGCTTCTTCAACGTCGAGTTCGTCGTCCCGGAGCGCGAGCAGGTGACGCTGATCGAGGTGAACGGACGGATCGCCTCCCAGTTCGCGCCACTCGTCCGCGCGGTCCACGGGCGCTCGACCTACGAGGCGCTGTTCGCGCTTGCCTGCGGCGACGACCCCGCCTGGACGCCGCGCGAGCCCGAGGGCGTCGCGATCTCCTACGTCCTGCGCCGCTTCGAGGACGCGTTCGTCGAGGCCGTGCCCGAGCCGGAGGACGACCTCGAGATCCTCGTCCGCCCAGGCCTGCGCCTGTCGGAGCAGGGCACGAACGACGCCGAGAGCTTCCGCCTGGCGATCGTCTACGGGTCGGGCGAGACGCGCGAGGAGGCGCTCGCGCGCTGCCGGGAGCGCGTCGCCGGGCTCAGCTTCCGGCTGCGGGAGCCGGCGCCGGCGCGCCGGCCCTAGCGTCCGAGTTCGACACCCAGAGCGCGCCGACCGCCGCCCCGGCGAAGGCCAGCCCGGCGGCGACGAGCATTCCCGCCCTGAAGGCGTCGACGGAGGCCGATCGCAGCTCGGGATCGGTCTGGCCGGTGGCGAGCGCGACGGCGTCGTCGTGGCCGAAGACGACCGTCACGACGAGCCCGATCACCGCGATCGCGAGCAGGCTGCCGAGGCGCGAGACGGTCGAGTTCACGCCCGAGGCGATTCCGGAGAACTCAGATGGGGCCGACTTCAGCGCGGTCGCCGTGATCGGCGCCACCATCATCGCGAGCCCGAGCGCGAAGACGAGCAACCCCGGAATCCCGAAGACCCAGAACGAGCCGCGGTCGTCCACGAGCAGGAGCAGGAGTGCACCGGCGCCGATCGCGGCCGGTCCCAGGGTCAGCCAGAGCCGCGGGCCCTGCCGGTCGGCGAGGGCGCCGAAGCGCGCGGCCAAGAGGATCATCACCACGCTCGTCGGGGTGGTGATCAGGCCCGCCTCGAACGGCGTGAAGCCCAGGAACTGGATGTAGAGCGTCAGGTAGACGAGCACGCCGTAGAGCCCCGCGTAGACGAAGAACGTCTCCAGGTTGGCCGCGGCGAAGTTCCGCCGCCGGAAGAGCCTGAAGGGCAGCATCGGCTCGGCGACGCGCCGCTCGACGACGATGAACGCGGCCAGCGCGGCCACGGCGACGGGGAACGACCACCAGACCGTGCCGAAGCCCTCCTCGGCTCCCTGGACGACGCCGTAGGTGAGGGCGCCGAAGCCGATCGCGGCGAGCGCGGCGCCGGGAAGATCGAGGCGCCCGGTGCGCAGGTGCACGCGCTCCTCGCAGCGCCCGTAGTGCGCGAGAGCGACCGCGATCGCGGCGAGCGGCAGGTTGACGACGAAGATCCAGCGCCAAGAGACCCACTCGACGAGCGCGCCGCCGGCAGGCGGGCCTGCGATCGTGGCGACGCTCGTCCACGCCGTCCAGAGGCCGACGGCGCGCCCGGCCTGGTCGCCGTAGACGCTGCGCAGGAGCGCGAGCGAGTTCGTCGTCAGGAACGCCCCGGCGACGCCCTGGAGGAAGCGGGCCACCAGCAGCACCGCCTCGTTGGGCGCTATTCCGGCGAGCAGCGAGGTGAGGGCGAAGGCCGCCGCGCCCCAGATGAAGGTCGAGCGCCGCCCGAAGCGGTCGCCGACGCCTCCCGCCGGGAGGTACAGCGCGGCCAGCGCGAGCGAGTACGAGAGGAAGACCCACTGCTGCCCGGCGAGGCCGAGCTCGAGGTCGCGGTCGATCGTCGGCAGCGCGATGATCACGACAGTCGCGTCGATGAAGGCGAGCGACGAGCCGATGATCGTCGCCGCCAGCGTCAGCTGCCGCCGGCGCTCGAGGTCCACGGAGCGAGCTTACGCGTGCGGCGCCGTGATGTGGTGCTTGACGTCCCCGCTCGTGTCCTGCCGGCCCGCCTTGCGCAGGTGGATCTCGTTGCCGTCCACGTGGTGGACGATCCAGGCGCGGCCGTCCACCGCGGACCTGCCTAGCTCGTCGCCCTCCGCCGGAAGCTCCCCCTCGTAGAAGCCGCGCTGGATCTCGTTGCCGTCCGGGTCCTCCCGGATCCACACCGGCGTCTCGGCGGCCGGCGCTCCCTCGGCCCAGACCCGTTCCGGCTCGAACGTCGGCTGCTCCTCACGCGTGATCTCGCGCAGCCCCTGCCGCAGCTCCTCCGGGGTCGGGTTGCCCCAGAACCAGAAGCCGCACCAGACCCGCCGCACGCGCCGCCGCGAGTCCAGGAGGTACGTCATCGGCAGGAAGGGGCGGTGCTTGCGATCCGTGATCTCGACCGGTCCCGAACGGCGCTCCTCGTCTGAGAGGAACGGGAAGCGGGCGCCGATCCCAGCGCGGAAGGCGCCGTTGACGTACGGAGGATCGGCGGTGACGACGGCGATCTTGCCGTACTCGCGCTGGAGCTCTTCCTGCATCGAGACGAGCGTGCGCATGCGGACCTGCTCTTTCGGGCACCACCAGCCGCGCACGAAGCAGAGGAGCAGCGGCTCGTCCTTCGCGATCTCGGAGAGCGCAAGCTCCTCGCCCGTGTGCTCCGGCAGCCGCAGGTCGGGGAAGACGTCTCCCTCGCGCATCGAGCGAGGCGTTCCTCAGGCGAGGCGTCGCAAACCCGAGCGCTTCAGCAGGTCGAGTCGAGCCTCACGACAGCCGCTCGTAGGCCGGGAGGGTGAGGAACTCGACGAGCCGCTCGGAGAGCGCGACCTGCTCGAACAGCTCCGCGGCCTCCGAATGCTCGGCGCGCCACGGCTCGAGCTCCGCGAGCACACGCTCGCGGGTGAAGCGGCCGGCGCGCACCCACTGCCAGACCTGCGAGCGCGAGATCTCCGCCGTCGCCGCGTCCTCCATCAGGTCGTCGATCGCCGCCGCTCCGGTGCCGGTGAGCCAGGCCGCGAGGTAGCGCACGCCAACCGAGACGTTCGTGGCGAGCCCTTCGTCCGTGATCTCGCCGCCCGCGACGCGGAAGTCGGTGAGCTCGGCCGGGTCGACTTCGACCTCGGGGCCCCGCGCGGTCGCGCGGAACGCCTCCGCCGCGACCCGAACCAGGTCCGGGTGGGCGACCCACGTGCCGACGAAGCCGTCGCCGGCCTCGCGCTCCTTGTCCTCGCGCACCTTCGCGAGCGCACGCTCGTTCACCTCCGGGTCGCGCCGTGACGGGATGAACGCCGCCATCCCGCCAATGGGCTGGGCGCCGTGGCGGCGGCACGTCTGCACGAGCAGCTGGGTGTAGGAGCGCATGAAGGGGACGGTCATCGTCACCTGGGCGCGGTCCGGCAGCACGTCGTCCGGGAAGCGCTTGATCACGCTGAAGATGTAGTCCCAGCGGCCGGCGTTGAGGCCGGAGGCGTGCTCGCGCAGCTCGTGCAGGATCGCCTCCATCTCGAAGGCGGCGAGGATCGTCTCGATCAGCACTGTCGCCCTGATCGAGCCGCGCGGCACGCCCAGCGCGTCCTGGGCCAGCAGGAAGGCGTCGCTCCAGAGCCTCGCCTCGAGGTGCGACTCGAGCTTCGGCAGGTAGAAGTACGGCCCGGTCCCGCGCTCGAGCTGCTCGCGCGCGTTGTGGAAGAACGCGAGCCCGAAGTCGAAGAGGCTGGCGGAGACCGGCTCGCCGTCGACGAGGACGTGCCGCTCGGGCAGGTGCCAGCCGCGCGGGCGGACGAGCAGCGTCGCGGTCTCCTCGTTCAGCCGGTAGGTCTTGTCCGGCGTCTCGAGCGCGATCTCGCGCCGGACGGCGTCGCGGACGTTCCGCTGGCCCTCGACGACGTTTCCCCAAGTCGGCGAGTTGGCGTCCTCGAAGTCGGCCATGAAGACGTTCGCGCCCGAGTTGAGCGCGTTGATCACCATCTTGCGGTCGACCGGTCCCGTGATCTCGACGGTGCGGTCGCGCAGGTCGGCGGGCACGTCCGCGACGCGCCAGTCCCCCGGCGCATCGACCAGCTCGAGCCGGAGGTTCGCGTGCCGGTCCCTCCGCTGCTCGAGCAGCTCGGTCCGGCGCGGCCCCAGCTCCCGCTGCAAGCGCTCGACGAACGCGAGCGCCTCGTCGCTCAGGATCTCCGGGTCGTGCGGACCGAGGACCTCGATCACGCCGGCTTCTCTTGGAGGCGGACGAGCAGCTCGGCGACACAGACGGGCCGCTCCGCTCCCTCCCGCTCCATCGTCGCCACGAGCCGCGCCTGGTGGCCCCCGGCCACGGTGTCGACGGCGGTGACGTCGAAGACCGCCCGGATCCGGCTGCCCGCGGGCACGGGCGCCGGGAAACGGACTCGGTCGACGCCGTAGTTGATCATGACGCCGTCGTGCGGCGGCGCCACCTCGTAGAGCAGCGGCACGAGCAGCGAGAGCGTCAGGAAGCCGTGGGCGACGGTCGTGCCGAACGGGCCGGCAGACGCCGCCTGTGGGTCGACGTGGATCGGCTGGAAGTCTTCGGTCGCGCGCGCGAAGGCGTCGATCCGGCTCTGCCCGACCTCGAGCCAGGTGCTCGGCCCGAGTCGCTGGCTGGACTCGAGCACGGCGCCGCTCAGGTGAGCTCGGCGACGAGCGGCTTCGTATCGTGCGGGTCGAAGCCGATCCGGGCGGCGATCTCCTCGCTCGAGGGCTGCGTACCCTCGGCGAAGAGCGCCCGCAGGCGCTCGCCCGTCTCGGCGCGCCGCCACCAGTCCTCGCCAACCTCGCGCTGCAGATAGTCGCGCAGCTGCGCCGACCGGATCCAGGCGCGGAGGTAGTCGGCCGAGTAGAAGCCCGAGTCCATGTCCGAGAGGTGAGCATCTGCGCGGTAGCGGACGCCCGTGGCCTCGGTCAGACGCTCCGAGTAGCCCTCGGCGGTGCCGCCGTCCTCGGCGAACCGGCCCCAGAAGTCGAGCTCGAACTGGAGCTTCGCCGTGTAGCGCCGGAACAGGAGCGCCTCGAGGAAGGTGGTCGCCTCGGCGTGCTCGCGGGCCTGCTCGTCGGAGAGGCCGAAGTACGCGGCGTGCCACGCCGGCTCGCGCGTGATCGCCTCGAGGATGTACGAGTAGATCTCCGTCAGCGCGTGGTCGCGAGAGAGCTTGCGGAAGGTGTAGGGCAGGCGCGGGTCGCAGCCGGCGTAGTGGAGCGCGTGGCCTGCCTCGTGGAGGAACGCCTGGTAGTCGTGCAGCCCGCCCTGCGCGCGCGTGATCAGGTGGACGACCTGCGGCGGATCGGACGCGATCACGCAGGCGCGCGGCGATTTCTGCGGCCGGTCGTCGAGGTCGAGGCGGACGTTGCGGTCGTTGGCGAGGTCGAAGCCGAGCTGCTCGAGCGTGTCCATGCAGACCTCGACCGAGCGCTCCTTGGTGTAGGTCGCGTCGAGCGGCGACAGGCGGCGCATGTAGGCGACGTGGCTCGACGTCGGGATCTCGTCGCGCTCTTGCCCGAGCAGCCTGTCGAACCAGCGTTCGCGCAGCGGGACCCACGCCTCGGTCGAGGCCTCCGAGGCCGCCGCGAGCACGCGCTCGAGCTCGCGGAGCGAGATGCCCTTCTGCTCCGCGTTCCGATCGACCGGGTCGGGCTCGCCGGAAAGCTCGGCCTCGAGCTCCTCTCCCGAGCGGAGCAGGTCGAGCCGCTCGTCGTTGAACTCGGCCGAGCGCTCGGCCTGGAGCGCGCCGAGCTCCTCGCGGGCCGCGTAGGAATCCATCACCGCGAGGCGCGCCTGCGCCGTCCGGAGCGGCATCTCCTCGCCCTCGAAGGTGACGCGCGCGGCGAGGATCGCGTTCTCGAGCGCGTCGTCGCGCTCGGCGAGCTCGGCCGTGATCAGGCCGCCCTCGCAGGTCTTGCGCAGCCGGTAGAGACGCTCGCGCTCGCCGGGGTCGGATGCGGCCTGCTCGGCGTCGTGCAGGGAGTCGAGCTGGGCGCGACTGAAGAGTTCGGCGTAGCGGGCCACGATCGCCGCCTGCTCGGAGACCTCCTTCTCGCCGACGCGGACGGCGCGGCCTTCCTCCGACCGCTCGTAGAGGTAGCGCTGGAGAGCCTGCTCGTACTCGGCGGGCGTGCGAACGGCGGTCGTGCTCACCGCCCGGAGCCTATCCGCTCGACGGTCTCGCGCAGCTGGTCGATCGTGAACGGCTTGCCGATCACCGCGTCGGCTCCGTGCGTCGCGTCGAGCTCGGCGCTGCCGGTGAGCAGCGCGACGCCCGCTGCGGGCCGCGCCGCGCGGACGTCCCGCACGAAGGCGATCCCGTCGCCCTCGCCGACGTGGACGTCGAGCAGGACGACGTCCGCCTCGGCCAGCGCGGCGCGTGCCGCCTCGAGGGTCGCCGCCTCCAGCACGCGGAAGCCGTCCAGCTCGAGGTTGACCCGGCAGAGGAGCCGGATCGAGCTGTCGTCGTCGATCACGAGCACAGTTCTTGGCTTCATCGGCGGGCGAGTCTAGCCATCGGCGTATCTCCCCACGGACGTGAGTCGTTTACAAGTTGAAAATGGGACACTCGGCCAGACCCCCCGAGACTGCGCCCCGGTCGCCGCCCGAGCGGCGGAAGGAGCTTCCGCAGCCCTCGGCGCAGTTCCGCCGCAGGGCCTGGATCGAGTTCCAGCGCGCGCTCGACCCGCTCGCTCCGCCTAAGCCGCTGCGGCATCCCCGGCCCTGATCCGGGCGAGCGACGCCTCTCGACCAAGCAGCGCGAGACTCTCGAAGAGCCCCGGCGAGACCTTCGAGCCCGTCACTGCGACGCGGATCGGCTGGAATGCCTTCCGCGGCGGCAGTCCGAGCCGCTCCGAGAGCCCGCGAAGCGCCTCCTCGATCGGCCCGGCCTCCCACGGCTCCACCGCCTCGAGCGCGGCGGCGGCCTCCTCGAGCACGGCCGGGTCGAGCAGCGTCGGGTCGGGCCGGACCTCGGCGAAGAGGAAGCCCGCGAACTCGGGGAACTCACCGAGCGTCGCAATCTTCTCCTGGACGAGCGGGGCGGCCGCGCGGAGCGTCTCCTCCGGCCAGTCGAGCCCACGCTCGCGCACGTAGGCGATGAGGCGGTCGGCGTACTCCTCCGGCGAGAGGCTGCGCAGATAGACCCCGTTCATCCACTCGAGCTTCTTGTAGTCGAAGGTCGCCGGGCTGGCGCCGACGCGATCGAGCGAGAAGCGCTCGACGAGCTCGTCGCGGCTCATGATCGTCGTCTTGTCGTCGTAGCTCCAGCCGAGCAGGGCGAGAAAGTTGAGCAGCGCCGCGGGCAGGTAGCCCGCGGCGCGGAAGTCGTCGACCGACTGGGCGCCGTGGCGCTTCGAGAGCTTGCGGCCGTCGTCGCCGAGCACGTCGGGGACGTGGGCGTAGACGGGAGGCTCGGCGCCGAGCGCGCGCAGGATCTGCAGCTGCTTCGGCGTGTTCGAGACATGGTCGTTGCCTCGGATCACATGCGTGATCCGGTCGTCCATGTCCTCGACGGGATTGGCGAAGTTGTACGTCGCCCGCCCGTCCGAGCGAACGATCACTAGGTCGTCCAGGTCGGCGCTGGCGAACTCGATCCGGCCGCGGACCGCGTCGTCCCACGCTGTCACGCCCTCGTCGGGCATGCGGAAGCGGATCGCGCCCTCGTCCTCGTAGGCCTTCCCCTCGGCCACGAGCTGCCGCGCGAGCTCGCCGCAGCGCTCCATCGCCTCGAGCTGGAAGGTGACCGGCCCGTCCCAGTCGATCCCGAGCCAGGCGAGCGACGCCTGGATCTGCTCCGTCGCCTCCGCCACCTCGCGACTCGTGTCGGTGTTCTCGATCCGCAGCAGGCACGCGCCGCCGCGGCCGCGCGCGAACAGCCAGTTGAAGAGGAAGGTGCGGACGCCGCCGATGTGGAGGAAGCCCGTCGGGCTGGGCGCCATGCGGACGCGTACGGACACGCGGGTAGGTTACTCGGGTGCTTTTCGGGGGTCACTGCTCGGGCGGCGTGAAGAGGGCGGTCGCCCGCGCAGAGGAGATCGGCGCCGACGCCGTCCAGCTCTTCGTCCAGAGCCCGCGCGCCTGGCGCTTCCCGGAGCACGACCCGGCCGACCTCGCACGCTTCCGCGAGCAGAGGCCGGCAGGGGCGCTCGTCCACGCGATCTACCTCGTCAACCTCGCGAGCCCCGAGGACGAGCTCTACGAGAAGTCGATCGCGACGATGCGCTCGACGGTCGACGCGGCGTGCGCGATGGGCGCCGACGGCGTGGTCTTCCACGTCGGCTCGCACCTCGGCGCCGGCTTCGACACGGGGCTCGCGCGGGCTCTCCCGGCAATCGAGCAGGTGCTCGAGCGCTGCCGGGGCGACACCTGGCTGCTGATCGAGAACTCCGCCGGCGCGGGCGGCACGATGGGGCGCTCGCTCGACGAGCTCGCCGTCCTCGTCGACCGCCTCGGCAAGCACGAGCGCCTCGGCGTCTGCCTCGACTCGTGCCACCTCTTCGTCTCCGGGTGGGACGTGACCGACCCGGACACGCTGAACCGGCTCCTCGCAGAGCTGGACGAGCGAATCGGGCTCGACCGCCTGCGCGCCGTCCACGTCAACGACGCCGCGGCGCCGCTCGGCTCGAACCGGGACCGGCACGCGAACGTCGGCGAGGGCCTGATGGGCGAGGAGCTCGGCGTCTTCCTCGCCCACCCGGCTTTCCAGGGGCTTCCCGCGATCCTCGAGGTGCCGGGCAAGGACGGCCACGGGCCCGACGCCGACGAGGTGCGGAAGCTGCGAGAGCTACACGCTCGCTGGGCCTAGCCTTCCAGGGCCTCGCAGAGATCCTGGCTGGTGCCTTGCAGGCTCACGAGGACGAGCCTGCCCGTCGCCAGATCGACGGTGAACTCGATCCGGCCGCTCGTGTAGAGAATCGTTGACGGCGGCACGTCGCCCGGGAAGGTCAGCAGCGTCCAGTGGCCGCCGCCGACGATCGTGAGCGTACCGTCGCCGTTGTCGAAGAGCTTCCCTGGGCCGGTCGTGTTGAGCACCAGCGAGGCTCCCGTCTCGTCGTTCGTGATCCCGACGACCAGGTGTCCGGCGCCGAGCTGCCACCGGAAATTCCCGTCCTTGTCGACGAACGAGATCGTGAAGCCGTTGTTCACGAGCGTCTCGATCGTCACCTGGAACGGGCAGACGACCCCGGCCGGGAACGTCTCGTTGAGCGGCGGTGCCGGCTCCTTGAGCGGCCGGTCCGCACCGGCCGGCGCCGCAAGTACGAGCGCGCCGATCAGGGCAACGCCGCAGGCGATCGCACGTGTGTGCATGATGCCCCTCCTCTCCCCCCGGTTGTGTCCTCTGTTACGTGGCGACCATACGCCGGCCGGCGCCGCGACTCAAGGGACGGCCGAGGAGAGTGCTTTCCAGGTCTGCGGCCCTGCGACGCCGTCGACGTCGAGGCGGTTCCGCCGCTGGAACTCCTCGACCGCCTTCGCGGTCGCAGCGCCGTAGTTCGCGTTTACCTTGAACGCCGGCCCGTCGCCGTTCGCGTCGAACCACGCGCGGAGCCGGCGCTTCAGCTCGAGCACCGCCGGCCCGCGGTCGCCGCGGCGCAGCACCGGCTGCCCGAGGAAGGCGCGGATCAGCGCCATCCGCTCGAGCACGTCCTTGCCGTAGTTCCCGTGCGCCGTGCGCGCGTCCGGATCGCCGCGCTCGGCCAGGCCGCGCCAGGCGCCGCCCGCGCCGGCGTTGTAGGCGGAGACGGCAAAGCGCAGCAGCGCGTCCCCCGCGAGGCCCTTCGAGCGGCCGTAGGCGAGGTTCCCGGCGAGGATGTCGGCGGCGTAGGCGGCCGCGTCCGAGACCGAGGGAACCGCCCCGGGGGCGCCGGCGCCGTGCCGGCGGAGCCACTCTCCGTGGGAGCGGTCGTCGATTTGGAAGACGCCTCGCCCGTGCCCGCCGTCTCCGGCGACGTTGCGGAAGTGGGTCTCGCGCGAGGCGATCGCGAGCAGCAGGGCCTGCGGCAGCTTCGCCCGCCGCTCGACCGCGAGGATCGCGTCGACGAGGCCCTCGCCGCGGGCGCGGTCGAGCTCCTGCTCGAGCTGCCGCTCCGTCTGGAGGTGGGGCATGTGGTCCTAGCTGCGGTCGCTCAGGCTCGCGAAGACGCGAAACGTGGGAGCCCCGACGGGCAGCTCCGAGAACTCCGGATTGACGCAGCCGAGCTCGTCCTGGCGATGCGAGTAGCACTCCTCGACCTCGACCCGGCACATCGGCAGCGGCTCGCGGTTGACGCGGATGGCGCCGAAGCCGCCGCGCTGCGCCTCCGCCGCCCTGAGCAGGTCCAGGTCGATCTCGACCGCGTAGACCTTCTGCATGCAGCCGATGTAGCGGTGCCCGAACTCCTCGTAGGCGTAGACGAAGGGGCACGCGCGCGCGAGGCATGCCGACGGGTAGACGACCTTGTCGCAGTGGACGTCGCAGCGGCGGCACTCGACCTCGTCCTGGGGCCTGAGCGGGAGCGCCCCGGCCGCGGGGCCGCGCTCGTTCGCTGGCTGCATAGAGGGATTGTGGGGGCGCGCGCCGACCCTCGCAAGACTTGACAAGCGCGCGGGAAGTGCTAAGCGCGTGGTTAGGGTACGCGCCCGTGGCCAGGAAGTTCCTGTGGGGGTCGCTGGGCTTGGCGCCCGTCGCGATCCTCGTCCACTACGCCGTCCACCCGGGCTCCAACACGGACTTCGTGCTGGCCGCGCTCGCGCTGATTCCGCTCGCGTGGCTGATCGGGGAGGCCACGGAGCATGCCGCGCACCACACGGGCGCCGGGATCGGCGGATTCCTCAACGCCACCTTCGGGAACGCGCCGGAGCTGATCATCGCGCTCTTCGCCGTCGCCGACGGCCTGACCGAGGTCGTACGGGGCTCGCTGACGGGCTCCGTGGTCGGAAACCTCCTGCTCGTCCTAGGATTCTCGCTCGTCTTCGGCGGCCGCGGCGAGCTCGACCGGCAGTCGAGCTTCGTCTCGCTCGGGCTCGTCGGGCTGGCGACGCTCCTCTTCCTCGTCCCCGCGATCCCCGGCTTCGACGGCGACCCCGAGCGAGACTCGATCGTCCGGCTCTCCCTGATCCCGGCCGTGCTCCTGCTCGTCGTCTACGTCGTCGCCACGTACATCTCTCTGCGCCGCCATCACCAGCTGCACGTCTCGGACGAGCCAAGCGAGATGCGGGCGTGGTCGCTGGCCACCTCACTGGCCGTCCTCGGCGCCGCGACCGTCGTCACCGCGTTGATCGCCGAGATCATGGTCGGCGCGCTCGACGAGTTCGCCGACAGCGCCGGCCTCTCGGACTTCTTCGTCGCGGCCGTAATCGTGGCGATCGTCGGCAACGCCGCAGAGCACGGGGGCGCCGTCGTGGTCGCCGCCCGAGGGAAGATCAAGCTCGCCGCCGAGATCGCGCTCGCCTCCAGCGCGCAGGTCGCGGTCTTCCTCGTCCCGGCGGTGACGCTGCTCGCGTGGCTGATCGAGCCGCTCGCGCTCTCCTTCCGGCCCGTGGAGCTCGTCGTCCTCGGCGGTGCGACGGTCGTCACCGGGGCGCTCCTCGCACAGGGGCGTTCGTCCCGGCTGCGCGGCGCCCTCTTGATCGCGGCCTACGTGCTCGCCGCGGTCGCCTTCTTCGTCGCGGGAGACAGGTAGGGATAACCGTATTGCGGGTCGGACGGGATGGAGTAGCCTGGACCACCGCATGGCAGTCGCCGAGGCAGAGAGACTCGCCTCCGTCGTTTCCGCCCACGAGGTCACCCGCCGCTACGGCGAGGGCGACACCGCGGTCGACGCCCTCCGGGGCATCGACCTCGAGATCGAGGCCGGACACCTGACGGCGGTCATGGGCCCGTCTGGGTCCGGCAAGTCGACGCTCATGCACATCCTCGCCGCGCTCGACCTGCCCACCTCGGGCTACGTCACCCTCGCCGGCGTCCGCCTCGGCCAACTCTCCGACACCGAGGTGACGCGGATGCGGCGCGAGCACATCGGCTTCGTCTTCCAGTTCTTCAACCTGCTGCCGATGCTGACCGCCGAGGAGAACATCGCGTTGCCGCTCTCGCTCGCCGGGCGCAAGCCGGACAAGGCGTTCTTCGACGACCTCCTGCGCAAAGTCGGGCTCGAGGACCGGCGGACGCACCGCCCCTCGGAGCTCTCCGGCGGGCAGCAGCAGCGCGTTGCGATCGCTCGCGCGCTCGTCTCGCAGCCGAGCGTCGTCTTCGCCGACGAGCCCACCGGCAACCTCGACTCGAAGACGGGCGGCGAGATTCTCGGGCTGCTGCGGAGCTCGGTCGAGGACTACGGCCAGACGCTCGTCATGGTCACGCACGACCCGGACGCCGCCTCGCTCGCCGACCGGGTGCTTCACCTCGCCGACGGACTCATCGTCGGCGACGAGCGCAAGTGATCCGGGTCGCGCTCAGGGGTCTCGCGGGGCGGAAGCTCCGCTCCGCGCTCACCGCGCTCGCGATCGTGCTCGGCGTCGCGATGGTGAGCGGCACCTACGTCCTCACCGACACGATCGAGCGGGCGTTCGACAATCTCTTCAGCGAGTCGTACGCGAACACCGACGTGGTCGTCAGGGGCCGGGACGTGGTCGAGTTCTCGCAGAGCGGCGGCCCAACCGTCCCCGCCGGCGTGCTCGAGCGGATCCAGAGCCTCGACTCGGTCGAGGCCGCGTCGGGGGGGATCGAGGACTTCGCGAAACTCGTGGACCGCGACGGGGACGTGCTCGGAGTCGGCGGCGCGCCGTCGCTCGCATTCTCGATCGACAGCGAGAATCTCCGCTTCAACCCGCTGACGCTCACCTCCGGCAGCTGGCCGGCCGGACCCGACCAGGTCGCAATCGACAAGGGCACCGCCGACAACGAGGGCTTCGCCGTCGGCGACGAGATCGGCGTCGTCATCGACGGGCCGATCCAGGAGTTCACGATCTCGGGCATCGCCCGCTTCGGCGCTGTCGACTCGATCGGAGGCGCCACGTTCGCGCTCTTCGACACGGAGACCGCTCAGGCGCTCTTCCACAAGGAGGGCCGCTTCGACGCGATCCAGGTCGCGGCCGCGCCCGGCATCTCGGACGAGCAGCTGATCGACGACATCCAGCCCCTCTTGCCCGAGCAGATCGAGGCGAACACGGTCGCCGCCCAGGCGGCGGACGACAGCGAGGAGACGAGCGAGGGAATCGGCATCGTCCGCTACTTCCTGCTCGCCTTCGGCGGGATCGCGCTCTTCGTCGGCGCGTTCGTCATCTTCAACACGCTCTCGATCACGGTCGCGCAGCGGACGCGCGAGTTCGCGACCCTGCGGACGATCGGCGCCTCGCGCCGGCAGGTGCTGGCGGCGGTGCTGATCGAGACGCTGGTGATCGGCACGCTCGCCTCCCTCGTCGGCCTCTTCGGCGGTGTCGGGCTCGCGAAGGGCCTGAACTGGGTCTTCGAGCAGGCCCAGATCGAGCTGCCGCAGACGGGGACGGTGTTCGCGACGCGGACGGTCGTCGTCTCGCTCGCGATCGGAATCGTGATCAGCCTGATCGCCGGCCTCGCGCCGGCCCTCCGGGCCACCAGGGTTCCGCCCATCGCCGCCGTCCGGGAGGGTGCGACGCTGCCGCCCTCGCGGCTCGCGCCCGCCGTCCCTTACCTGGCCGTGTTCGTCGTGGTCGCCGCCGTCGCGATCCTGGCCTACGGACTCTTCCAGGACGACCTCGGCACCGTCGACCGGCTGCTCTCGCTCGGCTCCGGCTGCCTGCTCCTCTTCGTCGGCGTGGCCCTCGTGTCGTCGCGGCTCGTCCGCCCGCTCGCGGCGGTGCTCGGCCGGCCGGCTCAGGCGATCGGCGGCGTCGCCGGACGGCTGGCGCGGGAGAACTCGATCCGCAATCCAGGCCGCACCGCGGTCACCGCGGCCGCGCTGATGATCGGCCTGGCTCTCGTCACGCTCGTCGCCGTGCTCGCCGAGGGGCTGCGGGACTCCGTGGGCGAGACGATCGACCGGCAGGTACACGCCGACTACGTCGTGACCTCGACCGACGGGTTCTCCCCGTTCCCCGCCGACGCCGGCCGCGCCGCCGCCGACGCATCCATCGTCCAGGAGGCGACCTCGATCCGCGCCGAGTCGGCCACCTACGGCGACGACGACGTCTTCGTCACCGGGATCGACCCGCGCACGCTCGGAGCGCTGTACACGTTCGACTGGAAGCAGGGCTCCGCCGAGACCGTGACGGGGCTCGCGTCGAACGGCGCCCTGCTCACCGAGGACGAGGCCCTGGAACGCTCGCTGTCACTCGGGGAGCACTTCAGCCTCACCTCGCCCGACGGGACGACCCGCGAGTTCGTCGTCGCGGGAATCTTCGAGCCGCCGGCGCTCTTCTCCCTGCTGGGAGACGTCTCGATCCACCAGGACACGTGGGACGCGCTCTTCCCCGAGCCGCTCGACCTCTACGTCTACCTCAACGTGCAGGGGGAGCCCGAGGCCGCCGCCACGTCTGCGCTCGAGCGTGCGCTCGAGGACTATCCCTCGGTCGAGCTGCTCACGCAGCCGGAGTTCGTGGAGAGCCAGCAGGCCGGCGTGAACATCCTCCTCAACATGCTCTACGTCCTGCTCGCGCTCTCGGTGGTCATCAGCCTCTTCGGAATGGTGAACACGCTCGTCCTCTCGGTGTTCGAGCGGACGCGCGAGCTCGGGATGCTGCGCGCGATCGGGATGACGCGGCGGCAGGTGCGCCGGATGGTCCGGCACGAGAGCGTGATCACGGCGCTGATCGGCGCGGCGCTCGGCCTGCCGCTCGGCGTCTTCCTCGCCGTGCTCGTCACGCGCGCGCTCGAGGACGAGGGCGTCGTCTTCAGCCTCCCGATCGTCCCGCTCGTCATCTTCGCGGTCGTCGCGGTGATCGCGGGGATCCTCGCCGCCATCCTCCCTGCCCGCCGGGCGGCGCGCCTCAACGTGCTCGAGGCGCTCCAGTACGAGTAGCTATTCGAAGATCTCGGGCGTGCGCGTGAACGCGTAGCCGGCCCAGGAGAGCTTCACGATCTCGCCGGCCTCGTCGCGGACCAGGCGCAGCCGCTCCCCCCGCTCCCGGCCGCCGACTGTCCGGTACTCGTCGCCCTCGACCTGCTCGAAGACCGCCCACGGCCGGTAGTCCGGAGCCCGCGCGAGCCGCGCCTCCAGACGGCCGTCGTGCCAGCGGAAGAGGAACTCCTCCCCCTCCGACCACCAGCGGCCGAGCGCCTTGGCGAGATCGGCCGGCGGCGGCTCCCCCGGCCGCCACTCGGCCGGCTCCTGCTCGAGTGCGGCCTCGGAGAGGTCGAGCGCGAGGACGTCGGGGTTCGCCCGCGCCGACGAGTTCGTCAGCGCCACGGCGCCGACGCGCTCCTGCGGGCGGAAGACGAGCGCCGCCAAGTGCCCCGGCATGGCGCCACCGTGCCCGGCCCAGACCCGGTCGCCGCGGCGCACGAGCGCGAGGCCGAGCCCCCAGCCGCGCGTCCACCGCTCCGTCTCGTCCATCGAGTGGACGGTCAGCATCTCGTCGCGCGAGCCAGGCCGGAGTACCTCCTCCTGCGGGTCGGCGAGGAACATGCCCCACTTCGCCAGGTCGCCGACCGTGCTCCAGAGCTGGCCGGCGGCGGTGAAGCCCTTCGTGTCGAGCGGGCCCTCCTCGCGGACTGCGTCCGAGTACGGGTCGACGAGGTAACCGCGCGCCCACGGCCCGGCCTGCTGCCAGGTCGTGCGGGCGAGGCCGAGCGGCCGCAGCAGCCGCCCGTCGACCGCCTCCGTGTACGGCTCTCCGGAGAGGCCCTCGACGACCTCGCCGAGGAGGACGTACGCCATGTTGGAGTAGTGCCAGTGCGTCGAGGGCTCGAGCACCTGCTCGATCTCCCCGAGGCGGCCGAGGAGCTCCTCCCTCGCCGGCATCTGGAGCGTCTGCCAGACGTCGCCCGGCGGCTCGCGCTGCATCCCGCTCATGTGCGAGAGCAGGCGCCGCAGCGTCGCCTTTCCCGCGCCGTCGACGTGGTCGCCGACGGCGTCGTCGAGATCGAGCCGGCCCTCGTCGCGCAGCTGCAGGACGGCCGCCGCCGTGAACGTCTTCGTGATCGAGCCGAGCCGGTACTGCGTGTCCGTCGTCGCGCGCGTCCCGGCGACGTCGGCGAGCCCGACGGCGTCCTGCCAGACCAGCTCGCCGGCGCGGAAGACCGCCGCGGCGACGCTCGGTAGCCGCTCCTCCGCCTGCGCCTTCCGGAGCAGCCGCCCGAGCTCTTCAGGCTCGGACAAGGGCTCCCAGCGCGCGCGGGATCGCGTCGACCGCGCGCTCGACGTCCTCGTCCTCGATCCCCAGGTAGGTCGCCGCGCGGAGCACGCCGGGACGGAGCGCGCCGACGAGGACCCCCTCCGCGGCGATGCGGCGGCGCGCCTCGGCGGCCTCGATCCCCAGGGGCCGTACGTCGATGCCGACGAAGTTCGTCTCCACCTCGTCGGGGTCGACGGCGAGCCCGGCCGCAGCGAGCCCCTCCGCGAGCCGGCGGGCGCGCGCGTGGTCGTCCGCGAGCCGTTCGACGTTGTGCTCGAGCGCGTAGAGCGCGGCGGCGGCGACGATGCCGGCCTGCCGGAGCGCGCCGCCGAAGAGGAACTTGCCCTGCCAGGCCTGTTCGACGAACCCGGCAGGCCCGGCGAGGACGGCGCCGAGCGGGCAGCCGAGCCCCTTCGAGAAGCAGAGCGTGACGCTGTCGGCCTGGCGGCCGTAGTCGGCCGCGCTCACACCCGCGGCGACGGCGGCGTTGACGATGCGCGCCCCGTCCAGGTGGACGACGAGGCCGAGCTCGCGCACGGCAGCCGCGACGCCTGCAAGCTCGTCGAGCGGCCAGACGCGGCCGCCCGAGCTCCGGTGCGTGTTCTCGAGGACGACGATGCCGGCCGGCTGGCCCTCGTCGGCCGTGCGGACGACCTCGGCGATCTGCTCGGCGGTGATGCGCCCGGCAACCGCGGGCAGCCCGCGCATGACCAGGCCGGAGTGCACGGCCGGGCCGCCGGCCTCATAGATGAGCACGTGCGTCCGCTCCTCGGCGATCAGCTGCTGGCCTGGGCGCGTGTGGACGTGCAGCGCGATCTGGTTCGCCATCGTCGCCGTCGGCAGGAAGAGCGCCGCCTCCTGGCCGAGCAGCTCGGCTGCCCGGCGCTGGAGCTCGTTCACGGTCGGGTCCTCGCGAAGCTGCTCGTCGCCGACCTCCGCGGCCGCCATCGCCGCGCGCATCGCCTCGGTCGGCCGGGTCGCGGTGTCGGAGCGGAGGTCGATCACGGCGCGCCTCACGCTACCGTGCCGCGATGGACCTCGTGCTGCTCGACGAAGCGCTCTCCGCCGAGCCGGCGTACCGCGCACGCCAGGTCTGGGAATGGGCCGCGCGCGGGGCACCGGGCTACGCGTCGATGACGAACGTGCCGGCGGCCCTCCGTTCGGAGCTGGAGGCGCGCGTGCCGTTCTCGACGCTGACGCTCGAGACCGAGGCGCGCTCGAAGGACGGGACCGTGAAGGCGCTCTTCCGCACCGCGGACGAGCACCCGGTCGAGGCCGTGCTCATGCGCTTCCGGGACGGCCGCCGCTCGATCTGCGTCTCGTCCCAGTCCGGCTGCCCGCTGACGTGCACGTTCTGCGCCACCGGGTCGATGCGGTTCGGGCGCAACCTGACCGCGTCGGAGATCCTCGACCAGGCGCTCCACTTCCGGCGCGTCGAGCCGGTCGACCATGCCGTGTTCATGGGCATGGGCGAGCCGATGCTGAACCTCGACGAGGTGCTCGCGGCCGCCAGGCGGCTGCGGGACGTGGGGATCACGCACCGGCGGACGACGATCTCGACGGTCGGCTGGCTCCCGGGTCTGCAGCGCTTCGTCGACGAGGTCGAGGAGCCGATCCGGCTCGCGCTGTCGCTGCACGCTCCCGTCGCCGCGCTGCGCAGCGAGCTGATGCCCGTCAACGACCGCTTCCCGCTCGCCCGGGTGCTCGCCGAGTGCCGGCGCTACGTCGCGCTGCGCGGCCGCAAGGTCTTCGTCGAGTACGTAATGCTCGGCGGCGTCAACGACCGTCCGGAGCACGCCGAGGCGCTCGCCGAGCTCCTCGACCCGAAGCTCTTCAAGGTCAACCTGATCCCGTACAACCCGACGGGCCGCTTCGAGGGCTCGTCGCGCGATGCGATCGCCGCGTTCAAGGCCGTCCTCGACCGGGCGCGGGTGCCGTCAACGGTGCGCCTGACGCGCGGCCGGGACATCGACGCGGCCTGCGGGCAGCTCTACGCGGCGTCGCGCCGCAGCTCGGCCGGGAAGCGGGCGAGGACCCAGGCCGCGTCGAGCGGCATCCGCCGGTAGTCCTCGCCGCCCACGAGCGCGTAGTCGCCGGAGCGCGGGTCCATCGGCAGCCGCGACTCGACGGGATACCAGCGGTTGTGGCGGTCGATCAGCTCGTTGACGGCGGCGAAGCTCCAGCGCTCCGCCGTCCGGCGCCAGCGGCGTGCGAACTCGGCCTCGTCGCCGCGGCACTCGCGCGCGAGCTCGAGCCACCGGCGCTCGAGGCTGGCGGTGTGCGCCTCGGTCTCGTCGTGGATCGCGCGCAGCCGCTGCATGTACGGGAGCGGGCCGCCGAGCGACGCGACGTAGCTGTCCGCCTCGGCCACGAAGTTGCGCCAGCGCCGGCGCAGCGGCCGGCCGGCGAGCGGGCTGCCCTCGAGGTCGCGCGCAAGGGCGTCACGCTGGGCGCGGCCTCGTGCGGTGTCGTCCCGGATCCCCCATTCCCCGAGGATCCGCTCTCGCTCCCGGCGATCCATCGTCCCTAGTCTGCCCTGCGGGCCGCCTCGACCAGCCGGGCAGGAGCCACCCGCGCATAGGCGTCCTCTGCGATTCCGGCGAGCTCGTCCCAGTCGAGGCCCAGGTCGAGCCGGACGCCGAGCCAGCCGCGGTGGCCGACGTACGGCGGGACGAAGAAGCGCTCCGGATCTGCCTCGACGAGCATCCGCTGCATGCCGTCGGCGGCGGCGCACCAGATCGCGAAGCGTCCGTCGCCGTGGTGGTCCGTCAGCACCATCAGGAACGCGCGCTTCTCGCGGACGAAGAACGTCGGCGCGCCGTGACTGAGCCGCTCGCTCGTCTCCGGGAGGGCAAGGCAGATCTCGCGCAGAAGGCCGAGCGTCCGCTCGCGCTCGGCGGCGCCGACTTTCACGGCAGCTTGTCCCACTGACGGCGGAACCAGCCGCGCGTGTCGATCCGCTCTCGTAGCGCCTGCTCGGTGTCAGCGCGCTCGAGCAGCACCTCGCCCAGGAGCTCGCGCTCCTCCGGGGACAACCCCTCGGAAAAGGTCCGCATCGCGGCCACGAAGTCGGGCTCGCGCTCGCGCAGCTCGTCGACCTGAGCGGCGATCTGGTCCTTCGTCCACACGGCGGTGATTATCGCCAGGCGATGTCGGCCGCGGTCACCGGGATCCGGATCTCCCGCTCGCCCGGCGCGACGATCACGATTGCGCCGTCGGCGGCGAGCGCGAGGCGTCTCCCGTCGGGCGACCAGGCGACGGCGGCGATCGGACCGAAGTCGTCCGGGACGGCAATCCGCTCGCCGCCCGCGCGGAACGCGAACACCTCCGGCTCGGACGCGACGGCGCGGCCATCCGGGCTCGCCTCGAGCCGCTCGAGGTCATCGTCGAAGAACGAGTAGGTGTCGCGGACGCGGCCGTTCTCGAAGAGGACGATCAGATCGTTCCGGCCGAACGGGAGCGTGAGGCGAAGCAGGACGGCCGCCCGCCGAGACGACAGCCAGACGAGGTCCTCGACGTCGATCCGCTCCAGCAACGTGGGATCGTCCGGGACGTTCGGGTGCCGTCGCGCGGCCGCGAGGATCGCCTCACGTGAGATCAGCGGCCCGCAGATCCCGGGAAGGCATTCGGCGCTGACCTCGACGATCTCGCCCGCATCCTCGACGGTCAACACGAAGGGGGGACGTGGACGCCACCCTGGCGCGCAGCCCTCGAAGATCCCCTCGGGCCGACCGCTCGGCGGCCGGTAGACCAGAACGCTATCGCCGCTGCACAGCGCGTAGGCGGCGTGGCCTCCGGTCCAGGCTGCGTCCCCGGGCGCGACGCGCTCACCGTCCGGGGAGAGCTCGAACTCGCAGCCGACGTCGGGGCCACGCGGAGGCTCGGCCGGCTCCAGCCCCGGGAGCCTGAGCGCGCGCAGCTCGCAGCTGAGATCGGTGTAGACGATCGTCCCCGTCAGGCCTGCCTGCAGGAGCGACGACACCGCGCCCTCGCGCTCGTCGCCGACGAAGTCCTGCCGCTCGGCCTCGCCCGGCGACGTCTCGTCTCCCCCGTCCCTGACCGCGTCGACGATCGCGGCCGCCGCCAGCCCGGCGACGGCAAGGACGATCAGGCCGTCAAGCGCCCTTCTGGG
>Ga0299913_10000691_pt1 | contig 22568 bp, 26 predicted proteins | sample RVTome_9_FD_201360 | JGI IMG/M metagenome (GOLD analysis project Ga0299913, IMG submission 201360) | Soil microbial communities from uranium-contaminated site in the Upper Colorado River Basin, Wyoming, United States - RVT155D38 (version 2) ... | reverse complement strand
CATCACCCTGACCGGTTGGCGCAAGCTGTTCTGCCGTAGCTGATTGCGTCACTGCAATCCGTGGCACCCCCCGTGCCTCCCTCCACCGGTCCGTCGGCGCGATCTGGCCGATCAACCTGGATCAGGGAGGCTCATCATGCTTCGAATGCTCTGCGCCGGCCTCGTCGCCGGTCTTCTCCTCACGGCGCCGCTCCAGGCTCAAAGCGGTCGGCCCGGAAGCTTCAGCATCACCCCATACGCGGGCTACATGAAATTCGGGAATCTCGTCGAGGGACCCTTCGGCACCAGCGTGCGTGGCGCGGCGGGGCCGGTGTACGGCGCCGAAGCGACCCTCGGCATCACCCGGGGTCTCGACCTCGTCGGCAACGTGGCCTACGCCAGCACGGATCTCGAGGTGGGTGTGCCGGTGGTCGGCGGCCTCTCGTTCGGGAAGAGCTCCGCGCTACTCTACGACGCGGCCCTGCGGCTCGGCGTGCCGCTCGGCACCGGCGGGATCAAGCCGTTCGTGCAGGCCGGCGCGGGAGCGATGCGGCAGGAGATCGAGGTGTCCCCGGTCGCGACCAAGGCGACCAACTTCGCCTACAACGTCGGCGCGGGGGTAGAGGTGCCGCTAGGGTCGCGGCTCGGGCTTCAATTGATGGCGAAGGACTACATCGGGAAGTTCGACACGCGCGAGGCGACGGCAATCGACGTGAACACCGAAACCACGCATAACTGGACGCTGAGCGCAGGGGTTCGGCTCGGGTTGTAACCCCGCTGGAAAGCCCGGGTGGAGCGGGAGGGGCAGGAGGAGCGCCTCCCCTTCCCCTCCCGCTTCACTGGGGTACCGTCGCAGCCGATCCCCACAGGTCGGGCACCCGCTCCACCTGCGTCGGCTGCCCGCCGACGGGAGGCGCGGGCCACGTGAACCATCCGCCCGGGCTGTCATCGTACACCCGAAACGCGATTCGAGGCGGTCGCCCGGACTCTCCCTGGAGCCACACGCCGTCCAGCCGCAGGACCAGCCACCATCCCGACCTGTCGCTGTGCCCATCCACCGTCCATCCGCCCCCCTCGCGCGAGGGTCCCAGCCGCCAGTCGGGATCGCCTCTCGGCGCCTCCCATCGGCCGGCGCGCCCACGGTAGACGACGCTGCTGTCCAGGTCGCGGCGGAAATACCACTGAAAGTCGTCGTGGCCCGGGAACAGTCCCGCGTTGCCCGAGACGTCGAGACTGATCACCAGGTCGTCGCCCCAGTAGTAGGTGGAGTCCGGAATCCGGGCGACGACGAACGCGGAGTCGTTGGTGCGGAGAAGCCAAAGAGAGGTGTTGCCCTGTCCGGTGTGGATCCGGACCGACGGCTGGCCGAGTGACGCCGCGTTGGAGATGGGAACCGGGGGAGGCGAGTCGACCCACCGCACCGGTACCGAAGCGCTCGCCGTCTCCTGGAGCGCGAGGGCGAGCAGCACCACGGCGGCGCTCATGCGTCGTCGAACGGGGCGAGGGGGACCAGCCGGCCGCGCGGTGGGATCCCCGGCTCCAGCTCGAGGATCCCGACCGACGGGGGGAGGTTGAACCGCCGCGGGCCGGCGCCGCCGGGATTCATCACGGTCACCACGGTGTCCACCAGGGTGAGGATTGGCCGGTGCGTGTGTCCGAACACGATGATCTCCGCCGACGGGAACGCCGCCTGCACCGAGTCGGGCGTGGGCATTCCGAACTGGTCGCCGTGGGTGACCACGATCTGGAAGCCGTCGAGCTCGAGCGACGCGACCTGGGGCAGGCGCGCGCGAAGGTCCCAGTCGTCGGTGTTGCCGTACACGGCCGTCACCGGGGCGAGGGCGCCGAGCTCGGCGAGAATCTCGTGCGGCCCCACGTCACCGCCATGCAGGATGTGGTCCACGTCCCGGAACACCTCGAGCACCTCGGGCCGGAGCAGGCCGTGGGTATCGGAGATCACGCCGAGGCGCATGCCGCCTTCATCCGTCCGAATCTCCGGTCCAACGCCGCGCGATCTCGATGTCGAGGCCGAGCTGGTCGAGGACCCGCTGGACGATGAAATCCACCAGCTCCCCGACTCGCGTCGGCCGGTGATAGAAGCCGGGCGCCGCGGGGATCACCACCGCACCCGCCTCGGTGACGCTGACCAGGTTTCGCAGATGCACCAGGGAGAGCGGCGTCTCCCGCGGAACGAGGATCAGGGCGCGACGCTCCTTCAGCGTCACGTCGGCGGCGCGCTCGACGAGCGAGCGTGAGGTGCCGGCGGCGATCGCCGCGACCGTGCCCATGGAGCAGGGACAGATCACCATGCCGCTCGTCCGCTGCGAGCCCGAGGCGGGACGCGCGCCCCGGTCTCCGTCGGGAAACGCCGTCACGGAGGACCAGTCGCCACCGGTGGCCGCGCGCAGCGCCTCCATCGACCCGATACCGCACTCCGCCTCGAGCAGCCGCATGCCGTGGCTCGACGGGATCAGCCACACGGGTACGCGGTTGCGTGCCATGACCTCGAGCAGGCGGACGCCGTACGGCGCGCCCGACGCGCCGGTGAGCGCGAGGACGACCGGGTGGCGCGCCGCCACGCCGCTCATCCCGCCAGCCGATCGGCCAGCGCGAACAGGAACACGGTAACGCTCATGATGCCGTTCATGGTGAAGAACGCCGCGTCGAGTCGCGAGAGGTCACCCGGACGAACGAGGCTGTGCTCGTAGACCAGGATGGCCGCCGCCACCACCAGGCCCGCGTAATACCAGAGTCCGAATCCCATGCCGTAGCCGAACAGGGCGAGGGCCGGGATGGTCACACCGTGGAGCAGCTTGGCGAGCAGGATCGCCCGCGGCTCGCCCAGGCGGACGACCGCGCTTCTGAGGCCCTGGTCCCGGTCGAAGCCCTCGTCCGGCAGAGCGTAGAAGATGTCGAAGCCGGCGACCCACGTCGCCACGGCGGCCGCGACGGCGAAGAGCGGCCACGCCGGCTCGCTCCACCGGCCGGTGACGGCCAGATACCCACCGACCGGGGCGATCGCCAGGCTGAGTCCGAGCCAGAGGTGAGGCCACCAGGTGAACCGCTTGGCGAGACTGTAGGTCATGATCCACGCGAGGGCGACTGGACTCAGGATCAGGCAGAGCCGATTGAGCGAGCCCGCGGCCAGGATGAAGATCACCGCCGCGACCAGCACCGAGGCCCATGCCTGCGAGAGCGTGATCGCGCCCCGGGGCAGCTCCCGCCGCATGGTCCGCGGGTTGCGCGCATCGTAGGTGCGATCGGCGATCCGGTTGAATCCCATGGCAGCCCAGCGCGCGGCGGAGAACGCGACGACGACCAGCGCCAGAGTCCGGACCGTCACGGCCGAGGCCGGAGCCGCCGCCAGCACGCCGAGCAGGGCGAACGGCAGGGCGAAGACCGTGTGCGGCAGCTTGACGAAGTTGACGTACCGGACGAGCAGCGACTGGCCGGCAAAGGTCTGGCCCTCGCTCATGGCTTCAGCGACAGTCCGAGCCGGGGCCACATCTCGTCCACCCGCCGCTTCGTCTCCGGGTCCATCTCGATGCGCTCGGGCCACTCCCGATCGAAGCCCTCCTCCTTCCACTTCCGGGTGCCGTCGATCCCCATCTTGCTGCCGTAGGTGAAGGCCCGGCTCGAATGGTCGAGCACGTCCATCGGCCCCATGGTGAACCGCACGTCGCGCTCCGGGTCGATGTTGTTGAGCGCGATCCACCACGCCTCGTCGGGGTCGCGGACGTTGACTTCCTTGTCCACCACCACGAGCACCTTGGCCAGCGACATGAGCCCCTGCCCCCAGAGCGCGTTCATCACCTTGTACGCCTGCCCTGGATACTGCTTGTCGATGGAGACGAATACCAGGTTGTGAAAGATGCCGGGGGCCGGCATGTGGTAGTCCACGATCTCCGGCACGGTGAGCCGGAGCAGCGGCAGGAAGATCCGCTCGGTGGCGTGGCCGAGATAGTAGTCCTCCATCGGCGGCCGTCCCACCAGCGTGGCGGGATAGATCGGGCTCCGCCGGGCGGTCACCGCGGTGACGTGCACCTTGGGGTAGTAGTCCGCGAGAGAATAGAACCCGGTGTGGTCCCCGAATGGCCCCTCCATCACCAGCGGCTCGGCCGGATCGATGTATCCCTCGAGTACCAGCTCCGCCTCGGAGGGGACTTCGAGATCGCAGGTCACCGCGTGGGTGAGGTCCACCGGCTCCCGCCGGAGAAATCCGGCGAAGAGGAACTCGTCGATCGTGGGCGGCAGCGGCGCGGACCCGGAGTAAATGCTCGCCGGATCGCCGCCGAGCGCGATGACCACGGGCATGCGCTCGCCGGCAGCGGCCATCTCGCGCCAGTGCGCGGCGCCGACCTTGTGCCGCTGCCAGTGCATCGCGAGCGTGTTCCTGCCGAGCACCTGCACCCGGTACATCCCGACGTTGCGGATGCCCCGCACCGGGTCGCGGGTGATGACCATCGGAAGGGTGATGTAGCGGCCGCCGTCGCCCGGCCAGGTGGTGAGGAACGGAATCTCGTCCAGGTTCACGGCATCGCCGCGGAGCACGACCTCCTGGCAGGGGGGGCGGCCGCTCCGCACCTTGGGCGGAAACTTGCCGACCTCCGCCAGCTTGGGGAGCATCGCGAGCTTGCCGAAGAGCCCCTCGGGCACCTTCATCTCCAGCAGCTCGGAGATCCGGCCGCCGATGGTTTCCAGATCGTCCACCCCGAGCGCCAGACACATGCGCCGCATCGAGCCGAAGAGATTGATGGCGACCGGATGCGGGCTCCGGCGGCCGTCCTCGAGCAGCACGTGCTCGAACAGGAGCGCCGGCCCGCCGCCGGGGCTCTTCATGCACCGGTCGGCGATCTCGGCGATCTCCAGGCGGGCCTGCACCGGGTGGCTCACGCGCGCCAGCTCGCCGGCGTCTTCGATCGCCTTGAGGAAGCCGCGGAGATTATCGAGGGCCACGGATCATCCCCCACGTAGCCCTCATGCCCGGGTCCCCACGTGCAGCGCCGTGACCCCGCCGAGAAACAACTCGTAGCGCACGTCGGTGAAGCCGTGAGTCTCCATCCGCCGGGCGAGCTCCTGCGGACCGGGAAACGCCTCCGTGGACTCTGGAAGCCAGGTATACGCGGTCGTATGTTTCGAGACGATGCGGCCGATCCAGGGCAGCACCTGGCGGAAGTACACCTGAAACACCCGCCGGAGCCGGGGGTTCGGAGGCAGCGTCATCTCCAGGATGACCAGACGCGCGCCCGGCTCTAGCACCCGTGCCGTCTCGCGCAGGCCGGCGTCCAGATCCATCAGGTTTCGCACGCCCCACCCGACCATCGCACCGTCGAAGGTGCGGTCGGGGAACGGCAGCGCCAGCGCATCGGCGTTCACCGGCGCGAGCCGGGGCGACTTGTTCCGGCCCAGCCGCAGCATCCGCAGCACGAAGTCGGCGCCCACGATCCGTCCGCGAAAGCCGTTCTGGCGGGCGAGCGTGGCACCGAAGTCGAGGGTGCCGGCGCAGAGATCCAAGTACATTCCCTCCGGAGCGCGCTCCCACCCCAATCGCCGTACCGCGTACCGCCGCCACCTCTGGTCCAGCCGGAGGCTGATGATGCGGTTGAGCCGGTCGTAGGTGGGCGCGATGGCGGTGAACATGTCGCGGACGTACGTCCGCTTCTCGAGCCCGCCCGAAACTGGTAACTTACTATCCGAGGCTAACATAGGCGCACAATGTAGTCCCGCCGCAGGAGCCTTGGCAAGCCGGACGCACGATGCCTGAAGTGCCGGAATGGACCCGGCTGACCGATCAGGAGGTCGTGCTGCTCGCCCGGAGCGGACGGGAGGCGGCGTATCGCGAGCTGGTGCGGCGGTACGAGAGGCCGGTGTTCGCCTTGCTGTACCGGATGGTCCGCGACCGGGAGCTCGCGGAGGACCTGGCGCAGGAGACCTTCATCAAGGCGCTCAACGCCATCGAGTCCTACCGTCCGGAGTTCAAGTTTTCCTCGTGGATCTTCAAGATCGCCAACAACGCGGCCATCGATCACCTGCGCCGCCGGGAGCTCGACACCCTGTCGCTGGACGGCTCTCCCCACGCGGAGACGCCCGAGGCCATGCAGGCCACCGCGCTCCAGATCGGAGCCCGGCAGGAATCCCCGCTCGACACGGTGGAAGCCCGGGAGCTGGGCGGGGCGATCGAGGCCGCGATCGGGAGGCTGAGACCCGAGTACCGCTCCTGCATCCTCCTGCGTCACGTAGAGGGACGGGCCTACGAGGAGATCGCCGAGATCCTGAATCTCCCACTGGGCACGGTGAAGACCTATATCCACCGCGCCCGCAACGAGCTGCGCCTGTCGCTCGCACACTTGAAGCAGTGAAACCTTCGCCATACCCTCACCGTAGGAGGGTCCACTTATGACCCAGGATCCCGGCACCCACCTCTCGCCGGACGACCTCGAGAGCTGGCTGAGCGGCACTCTCGACGCCGAACGCACCCGACATCTCGACCTGTGCCCGGACTGTTTCGATCGTGCCCAGGTGGAGCGGGAGATCGTCGAGCAGCTCTCCGAGTTGCCGCCGCTGCTGCCCTCCGCCGGTTTCACCGAGCGGGTCATGGCCTCGGTCACCGTCCATCCCCGCCGGTTCGCCACCCGCCGGTCGCTCGCCATCGCAGCGGGCCTCGCGCTGGCGGTCGTGGGGTCGATGGCCGCGAGCATCGCGTGGACTCTCGCCAATCAGGATGTGCTCGCCTCGGTGGGCAATTGGGTGCTGGCACAAGGCACCCAGGCCGGCTGGCTCGCGCTCCGCGGCCTCGCCTCCAACTTCCTGGAACAGCCGTGGTACGAGAGTGCGCGGACACTCGCCGGATCTCCCGGCCGCCTGGCCGCCGCTATGGGCGTGGCGACACTCGCCTACCTGGGCGGCGTCTTCGCGCTGCGCCGCCTGCTGGCATTGCCGACCCAGCAGGTGGCGCATGTGGCATAAGCGCGCCGCGGGGCAGCGGGACAGCGGGGCAGGACGCCGGGCGGGGGTGTCCTGCCTGATCGCCGGAGTCCTCGCCCTGTCGGCTGCCCTGCCAACCGTCGCTCATGCGTCTCCGGGCTCGGTGGCGACCGGATCCACGGCGGTCGAGCTGGTCCGGAACTTCTGGGATCTCGTCGCCAGTCAGCAGGGGAACGACCGACAGGACCGCCCGCCCTCGCAGGCCATTCCTCCCGCCGCGGAAGGCACTCCACCGGTAGACCTGAACGATCTCACCAATCCGGTCGAAGTCGAAACCAGGCTCAAGCGCGCCCTCGCGCCGAAGGACGGCGCCATCCGGGTCACGGTGCCGAACGGCACCGCCCGGCGGGGCAGCTTCATCGTCGGCTCGGCCGAGTCGCTCGAAGGCAATCTGCTCGTGGTCCAGGGCGACGCCGACGTCTACGGCCGGCTGAACGGCAACCTGGTGGCGGTCGACGGCGACGTCATCGTGCATCCCGGCGCGCTGGTGTCGGGTGACGTGCTGGCGCTCGGCGGCGAGGTGCGCGACATGGGCGAGATCGACGGCGAGATTCGGGCGCTCCGCTCGACCACGGTCTTCGCGCCGGCCGCGGCGGCGGTCGCGGAGGCCGAGGCCGGGGTGCTGGCGACGGTCGGCCGGCGTTTGGCGGGTGTCTTCGGCGTGTTCCTCACCCTCGCCGCGCTCGGCTTCGGCCTGGTGATGTTCGGCCGGCCGAATCTGGAAGTGGTCTCCGACACCGTCTCGCATTCCTTCGGCCGGGCCTTCGTGACCGGCCTGCTGGGCCAGATCCTGGTGATTCCCACCTTCGGCATGCTGATCGTCGGGCTCATCCTGAGCGTAGCCGGCATCCTGCTGCTCCCGTTCGCCGTGGCGGTCTACGGGCTGCTCGTGGTGGTGGGGGCGCTGGGAGGGTTCCTCGCGGTGGCTCACGCGATGGGAGAAACCTACGTCCGGCGCCGGATGGCGATGGGCGTCGTGATCGGCTCGCCCAACAGCTACCGCTATCTCGTGGTCGGTCTCGGCGCGCTCGCCGCGCTGTGGCTCGCGTGGTCGGTGTTCGGATGGGTGCCGGTGGCCGGCACGCTCATCGGCGGAGCGGCATTCCTCGTCACTTGGCTCCTCGCCACCGCCGGCTTCGGTGCCGCGCTGCTCAGCCGCGCCGGAATCCGGGAGAACTTCGCCGGCCGCCTCATTCCGCCGGAGGCGCTCACGGACGAGTATCTCTGGGCCACTCCGCAGTTCGGGGTTCCCTCGGCACGACGACCCGGCGGCCGGACACCCACGCGAGGGCTCTGATGCGCGGCGTCGCGATGGTCGGCCTCGCCCTCGCGCTCGGGGCGGGGAGCGCGTCGGCCCAGAGCATGCGGGCGTTCACCACGTTCCGGCAGCTCCACGGCGAGACCCGGCTCCAGGCCAAGCTGCACTACCTCGCGGGCGGCCTCCGCGTCGCGCCGGGCCGGGCGAACGAGCTCTACCGCATGGACGCCTCGTACGACGAGGACCGCTACCGCCCCACCAGTGACTTCAACGCGGCGACCGGCACCGTCGCACTGGGACTCGAGACCGCCGGCGAAGGCGGGTTCCGGGTGCTCTCCCGCCGCCAGCTCCGTCAGGATGCCAATGTCGCGTTCTCACCGGTGGTGGATCTCGACCTCGACATCACCCTCGGCGCCGTGGACGCCGACCTGGAGCTGGGCGGGCTGAGCCTGTCGGCGCTCACCATGCAGGCGGGCGCCAGCCAGGCCGTGGTGCGCTTCTCCCAGCCGAACCGCTCGCGCTGCCGCGCGGCGACGATCACGACCGGCGCCGCCGAACTGACGATGCTGGGACTCGGCAACAGCCGCTGCGACCGGATCGACTTCGAGGGCGGGATGGGAAAGGTGACGCTCGATTTCGGCGGAACCTGGACCTCCAGCTCCAACGCGGCGATCAAGATGGCCGTGGGCGAGCTCACCCTGCGCCTCCCCCGCCGCGCCGGTGTCCGTCTGACCCTCGACCGCTTCCTCGCGAGCTTCGACCCGGCCGGACTGGTCCGCAGCGGCAACGGGTTCCAGTCGCCGGGCTACGATCGCGCCGAGCGGAAGCTGGACATCGACGTGACGACGGCGGTCGGAGGCGTGCGGATCGAGTGGCTGGACGAGAGAGGCGCGGTCGACGCTCTCCCCTGAAGATGGTAGGTTGGTAACATGTCCCCCCTCGAGACCCTGGGCTTCGCCCTCGGCACCTCGTTCGCCTCCGGGCTCAATCTCTACGCCACAGTCGCGGCCGCCGGGTTGTTCCAGCGGCTCGGCATCGTCACCCTCCCCGAGCCGCTCCAGATCCTCGCCAATCCCGTAGTGCTCGGTGTCGCGATCACGCTGTTCCTGATCGAGTTCATCGCGGACAAGATCCCCTACGTGGACAGCGCCTGGGACGCGCTTCACACCTTCATCCGCCCGCCCGCGGCGGCGCTGCTCTCGTACAGCGCCTTCGCGGGGGAGGGTGTGCCGGAGGAGTGGAAGCTCTCCGCCGCGCTCCTGGCCGGGGGCGTGGCCCTCACCTCCCACGGCGCGAAGGCGAGCACCCGGGCGGCGGCGAACGCGAGTCCGGAGCCGGTGAGCAACTGGACGTTGAGCCTGCTGGAGGACGGCTTCGCGGTGTTCCTCGCCTGGCTGGCGGCGGAGCATCCGCTGGTCACTGCCGCGATCGTGGTGGTGCTGGTTGTCCTGGCGGTATTCGTGATCTGGAAGCTATTCGGCTATCTACGGCAGGCGATCTCGAAGCTCAAGCAAGGTCCTAGCCCAGCCGGGCCCTGACCCTCCCCCCCACGCCCATCCCCAGCCGGCGGCTGGCCGAGCCGTCGCGCACGGCGATCTCGACCTGCCCGCCCGATCCCACGTACGCCACCAGCCCTCCGGTCGGCACATCCCCGAAGGTGCGGCGCAGCGGGCCCACCTCCAGGCCTTCGACCTCGATGCTGGCGTAGGCGGGCACGAGATCGGGGGTGAGATTGGTCACCAGCGTGCCGAAGCGGTCCACGTAGACCACCTGTCCCACCACGGACTTCCCTTCATAATGAGGCTCGGCATAGGCCAGCCGGACCGGCATTCGGGCGAACGGGTCGCCCAGTTTCGCCAGCGGTACGCCCGAGGCCAGCGCCGCCGCGGCGGGCCCGAAGAGATCGCGGCCGTGAAAGGTGGCGGAGGCCCCGTCGGGCGTCGGCAGCGACACGATCTGTACTTCCGCATCGCGGAGCACGAAGGTGAAGAGCCCGTTGTCCGGTCCGACGAAGTAGTGGCCGTGGGCGGCCAGCGCCAGGGCCGCGCGATCGGTCCCGACGCCGGGGTCCACCACGGTGAGGTGGATCGTCCCGGGGGGAAATCGGTGCCACACGCGCCCCAGCAGATAGGCGGCGGCGCGCACGTCGCCGGGCTGAACCGAATGGGTCACGTCGACCAGCGTGGCGTCCGGGGCCGCGGCCAGCAGAAGTCCCTTCACCTCGGCGACATAGGAATCCGAGGTCCCGAAATCGGTGAGCAGCGTGATCAGGCCCATCCGAGGACTTCCCTGGCCGCCCGCGGCCGGATACTCTCCGACGTGAAGTCGCTCTCGCGGCCGCGAACGCCACCGCGAGGCGAGAAACCATGGCACGTAGGGAGGTCCCGTTGAGTCAGCGTCCGGAGCAGCACGGCGTGTTCTATCCTCGGGGATACGTGATCGTCAGCTTCAAGTCCGAGGCGGACGCTCAGAAAATGAAGCAGCTACTGGTGGACGGCGGTTACGGCGAGGAGGACGTGCACGTGCTGGACACGGCGCGCGTTCTGGAAGGTACGACGGACGATCTCAAGAATCTGAGCCCGATCATCAAGGCCCTCGGCAATGAAGGCGAGCTCGTCCGGAGTCACCAGGCCGGCGCGGCGGCGGGCCACACCTTCCTCCTGGTCTATGCTCCCTCGGATCTGGAGACCGAGCGGCTCATGAACGTGGCACGCAGAGTGGGCTACCTGAAGGCACACAAGTACGACCGCTTCACGATCACGGAGCTGTAGCTCGCCTGTCGGCCGGTCAACCGCGCAAGATTGGCAAGGCCGCCGCGCGGCCCGAAGTCTTTCGCTGGAGCTGGTCGGCGATTCGCTGGAGCTCGGCGGCCGCGGCGCTCTCCGGCTCTTCGGCCAGAATCGGTCGCCCGTGGTCGGCCAGCTCCGCCAGACGGGGCTGGAGCGGAATGCTTCCCAGTAACTCCACGCCCAATTCCTCCGCCAGCCGCCGTCCGCCGCCCGAGGAGAACAGCTCGAGCCGCCGGCCGCTCTCCGGATCCACGAAGCCGCTCATGTTCTCCACGATGCCGAGCACCGGCACGCCCACCCGCTCGAACATCCGGGCTCCCCGGAGTGCATCGCCGACCGCCATCTCCTGGGGGGTGGTGACGATCAGCGCGCCGGAAACGTGGGTGGCCTGAACCAGCGACAACTGTGCATCGCCGGTGCCGGGAGGCAGGTCCACCAGGAAGTAGTCGAGCGGCCCCCAATCCACGTCACGCAGGAACTGGGTCACGATCTTCATGATGATCGGGCCCCGCCAGATCGCCGGCGCATCCCGCTCCACCAGGAGTCCGAGCGACATCAACTTCACCCCGTAGGCCTCGAGCGGCTGGATCTTCCCGCCGGTGACGGGAGGCCGCTCGGAGACGCCGAACATCCGCGGGATGTTGGGGCCGTACACGTCGGCGTCCATCAGGCCGACCCGGCGCCCCGCGGCGGCGAGTGCCACGGCGAGATTCGCCGATACGGTGGACTTCCCCACCCCGCCCTTCCCCGACGAGATGGCGATGATCCGGCCGAGATTGGGCATCTCGGGCGCCGCGGGCGGCGGCGGCGGACCGCTCTCACCGCCTGCCGGTGGGCCGTGCGTCACCTTGGCGGGCCCCGCCGGATTGGCGACGGCGATCTTGACCGCGTCGCGTCGAACGCCCTCGACCTGCTGCACGGCCGCGCGCGCCTGGCGCACCAGGGTGGCAGGGTCCTCGGGGGCCAGCAGGAAGGTGAAGCTGACCGCGCCCTCCGGAGTCACCGCGAGGTCGCGGATCATGCCGCTCGACAGCAGGTCGTTTTCCAGTCGGGGATTTTGAATGCGGGCGAGAGCGGCAGCGACCCGGGCCTCCAGGGACTCCGCCATCAGACCGACTCCACGTGCTTGACCTCGGGCACCATCTCCCGGAGACGCGCCTCGATGCCCTGGCGCAGCGTCACCGTGGAGGCGGCGCACCCGTGACAGGTGCCACCGAGACGCAGCAGCAGGACGCCCTCGCCCTCATCGAAGTCCACCACCTCGACATGGCCGCGGTGGGACGCGATGTACGGTCGCAGGGTATCCAGCGTCCGCTCGATGCGGTCAATGGTGTCCATGCAGCACCCGAAGGTGAATTCCTACAAGCATAGTCGGCAATATAGGTCGGCGGGGAGAAGATTCAACCACGCGCCGGGGTGGGTCGCCCATTGCTGCCGAGGTATTCGCGGGCCGCGGCGAGGACGGTGGACTGCACTTGCGCGAGCGAGCCGGTGAGGGCGAGACCGGCCGCCTTGGTATGGCCGCCGCCCCCGAATTGCTTGGCGAACGCGGCCACGTCCACCGGGCCGATGGAGCGGAGCGACACCTTGACCCGGCCCTGGCTCACTTCACGAAAGAGGAGCGCCATGCGCACGCCCTCGATCGAGCGGGGGAATTCCACGACCCCGTCGAGGTCGTCCGAGGAGACGCCGAGCCGCTCGATGGCTCCCGGCGGCACGGTGACCCAGGCGAGTCCATGCTCGGGCTCGACCACCAGGGTCTGAAGCGCCTCGGCGAAGAGACGCGGACGGCCCTCGGGCGCGCGGGCGTAGACCTCGAGGTAGATCTCCTCCGGATCCACCCCCGTCTCCAGTAACTCCGCCGCGACCCTGAGCGTCCGGGGGCGGGTGTTGCTGAAGCGGAAGCCGCCGGTATCGGTGAGGATCGCGACATAGAGTCCGCGCGCCGCGGCCTGGTCGACGGGCCACTGGTTGGCCACCGCCAGCTCGAAGACCAGCTCGCCGGTGGCCGCGGCGTCCGGGTCGAGATAGCGGGGCCCTTCGGGGAGCGCGCCGGCTCCGACATGGTGGTCGATGCAGGCCACCGGCACCCCGCGGGTGCGAACGGTCTCGCCCAGCATGCCGAGCCGGCCGAGGTCGGCGATGTCGAGCACCACGATGCGGTCGGCGCGGCGTAGCTCCTTCACCGCCTCCGCGGTCCGGTCCACGCCGGGGAGATCCTCGAAGAGGAAGTCGAACCGGGGCGGCGTCGCGGTGGGATTGGTGATCACGACGTCGACGCCCCGCGGGCGCAGCAGGTGCGCCAGCCCGGCTTCGCTGCCCAGTCCGTCGCCATCCGGATTGACGTGGGTAGTGAGGCAGACCCGCTGTCCGGGATGAAACGTGGCGGCGAATGCCCGGGCCGCCTCGAGCCGGTCGGGAGAGAGGGTGAAGGGCATCTCCGGAAAATGGGCGGGAGCGAGGGGGGATGGTAGTGCGATGCTCTCACCACGAAGCACGGCAGCCACACGCTTCGTGGCCGCCGTGCTTCAATGGTGAACCGGTGACGGATGCTACCGAGCCGCTTGCTGCACCTTCGAATGCCGCTTGCCGTACAGGAAGTAGATCGCGAGGCCCAGGCCCATCCACACGATCAGCCGCGCCCAGGTATCCACCGGCAGCCCGAGCATCAGATAGAGGCAGGCACCGATCCCGGCGAGGGGCACGAACGGCACCAGTGGGGTCTTGAACGGCCGGGGCCGGTCGGGGTCGGTGTAGCGGAGCACGAGCACCCCGGCGCAGACGATGGCGAAGGCGAGCAGCGTACCGATGGAGACCAGCTCGCCGAGCAGGCCGATCGGCAGGAGGCCCGCGAAGACCATCGCGAAGCCACCGGTAACCGCGCTGGCCAGCCACGGCGTCCGGAACTTCGGGTGGACCGCGCTGAAGATCGGCGGCAGCAGCCCGTCCTTCGACATGGTATAGAAGATCCGCGGCTGGCCCAGGAGCATCACCAGGATGACCGAGGAGAGGCCGGCGATCGCGCCGATCTTGATGATCGGCCGGAGCCAGGCGAGCTGGGGGCCCACGGCGTTGATGCCGACGGCGATCGGATCGGGGACGTTGAGCTGGGAGTAGTGGACGATACCGGTGAGGACGAGCGCGACCGCGATGTAGAGCACCGTACAGATGGCGAGCGAGCCCATGATGCCGATCGGCATGTCCTTCTGCGGATTGCGTGTCTCCTGTGCCGCCGTGGAGACCGCGTCGAACCCGATGTAGGCGAAGAAGATGACGCCCGCGCCGCGCACGATCCCGTCCCAGCCGTACTTCCCGGGGCCTTCCTGCGGCGGAACGAACGGGGTCCAGTTGTCCGCGTTGATGTAGCCGATGCCGAAGGCGATGAACAGCAGCACCACCGTGACCTTGATGACCACGGCGATGTTGTTGAACGTGGCCGACTCGCTGATGCCGATGATCAGCAGGACGGTGATCAGCCCCACGATGAACATCGCCGGCACGTTGAGCACGTGCCCGGTGGCGGACCACCCCTCGGTGAAGAGCCGCCAGATATTGAGCCCCGCGTCGGGCGGTGTGGTATGCACGTACGGCGCGGAGGTATAGGCCTCGGGGATCACGATTCCCAAGTCCCTGAGGAACGAGACCATGTACCCCGACCAGCCCACCGCCACCGTGGAGGCGGCGAAGAGGTACTCCAGAATCAGGTCCCACCCGATGATCCAGGCGATGAGCTCGCCCAGCGTCGCGTAGCCGTAGGTATACGCGGACCCGGCGATGGGGATCATGGCGGCGAACTCGGCGTAGCACAGTCCGGCGAAGGCGCAGGCGGTTCCGGCGAGGAGGAACGAGTACACGATCCCCGGGCCGGCGTAGCTGGCGGCCGCCTGGCCCGTCAACACGAAGATCCCCGCGCCGATGACGGCGCCGATACCGAGCAGGACCAGGTTGACGGGCCCGAGCACGCGCTTGAGGCTGTGGTCCGAGGCGACCTCGGCCTGAAGCGCGGACACATCCTTGCGACGGAAGAGGCTCATGAGACGCTCGACGGTTGGGTGGGTGTGGTGCTACAAGAAGCGGAAATCGCGGTCAGGCGCTGTAGTTCGGTGCTTCCCGCGTGATCGTGACGTCGTGCGGGTGCGACTCGCGAAGGCCGGCCGAGGTGATCTGCACCATTTCGACGTCGCACTGGAGCTGCGGGATGGAGGACACCCCGCAATAGCCCATGCCGCTCCGGAGCCCGCCCACCATCTGGAAGATGACGTCGGCGACCGGACCCTTGTACGGCACCCGTCCCTCGATCCCCTCGGGCACCAGCTTGGAGGGGGCCATCTCACCCTCCTGGAAATAGCGGTCGGCCGACCCGTCCTGCATGGCGGAGAGGCTGCCCATGCCGCGGATCATCTTGTAGCGCCGGCCCTCGGCGAGCACTGATTCCCCGGGACTCTCTTCGGTGCCCGCCAGCATCGAGCCCATCATCACGGACGACGCGCCGGAGGCCAAGGCCTTCACCACGTCCCCCGAGTACTTGATCCCGCCGTCGGCGATGATCGGCACGTCTTCCGCGCCGCGGACCGCGTCCATCACCGCCGTGACCTGAGGCACGCCGACGCCGGTGACCACGCGCGTCGTGCAGATGCTGCCCGGGCCGATCCCGACCTTCACCGCGTCCACGCCGCGCCGGACCATCTCCCGGGCGCCCGCCTCGGTCGCGACGTTGCCCGCAACCAGCTGCACGTCGGGGAAGGCCTCGCGCAGATGGGACACGGTGCTCAGCACGCCCTCGCTGTGGCCGTGCGCCGAATCCACCACGATCACGTCCACGCCGGCGCCCACCAGCCCCTTGGCCCTGGCGGTCGCGTCCGCCCCGCCGCCCACCGCCGCGGCGACGCGGAGCCGGCCGTGCCGGTCCTTGTTGGCGTTGGGGTGCTCGCGGCGCTTGAAGATGTCCTTGACGGTGATCAGCCCCTTCAGGATTCCCTGGGCGTCCACCACCGGCAGCTTCTCGATCCGGTGCTGGGCCAGGATCCGCTCCGCGTCGTCCAGGCTGGTGCCGACGGGGGCGGTGATCAGCTTGTCCTTGGTCATCGCCTCACGGATCGGCTGATCGAGATTCCGCTCGAACTGGAGGTCGCGATTGGTGATGATGCCGATCAGGCGGCCTTGCCCGTCGACGATCGGCACGCCCGAGATGCTGAACCGCCGCATCAGGGCGTAGGCCTCGCGGAGCGGCCGGTCGGGACCGAGCGTGATCGGGTTGAGGATCATCCCGCTCTCGCTCCGCTTGACCTTGTCCACCTCGGCGGCCTGACGCTCGGGCGCCATATTCTTGTGCAGCACGCCGATGCCGCCCGCGCGCGCCATCGCGATGGCCATGTCGGCCTCGGTGACGGTGTCCATGGCGGCGGAGATGAGCGGGATGTTGAGAGAGATGGTGCGGGTGAAGCGGGTGACGGTCGAGACCTCGCGCGGGTGGACGGCCGAATAGCGCGGCACGAGGAGAACGTCGTCGAAGGTGAGCCCGGGCTTGGGTCGGATGACGGTCATGCGCTCGAGGTCGGGTTGATCACCGGCCCATTCCTCGATACGACACGGCCCACCGCAGTCTCGGAGGGACGGTCGGCAGGCCGAAGGAGAAGGGACCCATCTCGAAGTGTAGGGCCCGGTTCCGGGGAAATCAAGCGGGCGAGCTGGGCTTTGACTCAGGGGGAATCGGCACCGCCGCCGGCTGCGAGGCGCTCTCCGCCGCCTTCACCGCCTCGTCCACCACCGCCTGGCCGGCCGCGGCCAATCCCTTCATCACCTTGGCGGCTCCGTCCACCAGACCCATCGTTCCGCTGATCGCCTGAATGGGGAGCTTTCCGGCCCGCATGGTGTCCTCGACCGTCTCCGTGATCCTCGCGAAGATCCCGCCCGGCCGCGACCGCTCCGCGTACTTGCTCTCGAGGAACTCGATGTAATCCAGGACCTGGTAGCCGCGCTCGTCGCTGAGGTTGTCGAGCAGCCGGCCGATCCGCTGCTTCAGCAGATCGTTCATGGGGTCACTTCCCTTCTCCGATCGTGCCGGGCGTGGACACCAGCTCGGCCACGGGAGTGTTCAGGTAGCGGGTCCGCGCCGCCTTGAGGGTGACCCGCATGACCATCTCGTGCAGGGGCGGAAGCGCCCGGAACTCGGCGATGCGGGAGGGGGGAATGGTGACGTAGACGAACCCGGGCTCGGGCAGAGGGCCACGGGTGAGCAGGTAAGGCTGATCCGCGGGCATCTCGGGCCGAAGCTCGTCGGCGAGCTGGACCGCGATCACCTGGAGCCTCCAGTCGAGCGTCTGCCCCACGAACTTCTCGGGTGAGGCCCGTACTTCAGCCGCCGTGATTCCCGCCAGCACGCCGGATTCCGCCGGCTTGAGGTCGGCCTCACGGACCCAGCCCTCGACCTGAACCCGGACCCATTCGCCCGACCGGCCCACCACGCTCGCGGGGGTCCCCGCCGGCAGCGTCGAAGTGGCGGCGCTGTCCGGCATCCGACTCAGGCCGGTCTCGCGGACCGTCTCGACACCCTCGATCGAGGTCGGGGGCTGCGCGGCGAGTGCCTGGGGAGGGGTCGCGGTATCGGTTGTCGCCTTGGCCGGCTTCGGCGGCGCCTTGCCCTGCCTAACAGCCTCGCGAGGCACCCACCCGTCCCGCCGTACCCGGAACCACTTTCCCTTCTCGCCGACCCGCTCAAGCAAAGTGCCCTCCCGGGCCCGGCCCACGATGGGACCGTTGGGGGCCCGGCGCAGGTTCTCTCCCTCCTCCGAGCTCACCACCAGATCGAAGCCGTCTCGCTTGGTCGGGGAGGTCGAAGGCTGGTAGATCCACCCTTCTACGGTGACCTCCCGCCAGTTCCCATCGGCCTTGCCGGCCTCGACGGCGGCGCCGGCGGGCAGTGAAACCAGGGGGGTTCCGTCGGGATCGCGGTGGAGATCGGCGGGTGCCTCCAGCCGCCGTTCTTCCTGGGCGAGGAGGGGTTGGGCGAGCAGCGTGAGGGCCATCGCGCAGGCTGGTAGCCAGCGTTGGCCCGGACTAGATTGCGGCGCGTAACTCACAGTCCGCCATTGTAGAAGACGCGGAGAGCCATGTCAAACGGAAGTCCCCGGAACCGGGTTGTCCTGGTGATTCTGGACGGCTGGGGATATCGGCGCGAGCGCGAAGGAAACGCCATCGAGCTGGCCTCCACCCCGGTCTGGCACCGACTCTGGGGAGGCTTTCCGCGCACCCTGCTCGACGCCAGCGGTCTCGCCGTCGGCCTCCCCGAAGGCCAGATGGGAAACAGCGAGGTCGGGCATCTCAACATCGGCGCCGGCCGGGTGGTCCCCCAGGACCTGGTGCGCATCTCCCAGAGCATCCAGTCAGGTGAATTCTATCAGCTTTCCCCGCTGGTAGAGCTGTGCGCCGGCCTCCGGCAGTCGGGCGGGACGCTCCACCTGGCCGGGTTGCTGGGTCCCGGAGGAGTGCACGCCCTCGACCGCCACCTGCTGGCCTGCGTCGAGCTGGGGGTACGCCACCGGGTGCCGGCCATGGCCATTCACGGTTTCCTGGACGGCAGAGACTCGGCGCCGACCCTGGGGGCCGAGGTGGTGCGGACACTCCTCCTGGACATGCGGCGGATCGCGGGCCCACGGGTGGAGCTGGCCACGCTCACCGGCCGCTACTACGGGATGGATCGGGACCGGCGCTGGGACCGGACCAAGCTGGCCTACGACGCCATGGTCCATGGGGTTGGGACCCCGGTGGAGCATCCGGTGCTCGCGGTCCAGGCCGCCTACCAGCGGGGCGAGACCGACGAGTTCATCCGACCCCTGGTCCATCACCGGAACGGGCGGCCGGTCGCCACGATGCAGGACGGCGACGGCGTCCTGTTCTTCAACTACCGCAGCGACCGGATGCGGCAGATCGTGAGCGCGCTGACGCTCGAAGGCTTCGACGAGTTCGACCTGGGCATCCGGCCCCGCCTCGCCGCCGTCACCATGACGCAGTACGACCAGACCCTTCCACTCCCGCAGGCGTTCCCTCCGTTCAGCCTGGCGCGGATCCTGGCCGAAGTCCTGGCGGACGCCGGGCGGACCCAGTTCCGCACCGCCGAGACCGAGAAGTACCCCCACGTGACGTACTTCTTCAACGGCGGGCACGAGCCGCCCTATCCGGGCGAGGAGCGCCGCCTGGTCCCCTCCCAGCGGGTGGCGACCTACGATCTCGCTCCCGAGATGAGCGCGCCGGGGATCACCGACGTGCTCTGCCGCACCATCGAATCGGGCGACCACGACTTTTTGCTCTGTAACTATGCCAACGCCGACATGGTCGGGCACACCGGCGTCCTTCCGGCCGTCATGAAGGCCGTAGAGACGGTGGATGGGTGCCTGGCCCGCGTCCTGACGAGTGCGGAGAAGGCGGGGTGCAGCGTCCTGGTCACCGCCGATCACGGCAACTGCGAGATGATGATCGATCCGACGACCGGCGGGGTGCACACCGCCCACACCACCAATCCCGTACCCTTCGTGGCCGTGGCCGCCGAGGCGGCGCGGCTCCGCCCGGGGGGATCGCTGCGAGATGTGGCGCCCACGGTGTTGCAGTTGCTGGGCCTCGAGCCTCCCGCGGAGATGACGGGGCGTGACCTGAGGGAGTGCTGAGATGACGTGGATGGGGACGCGGGGGAGACTCCCGGGGGCCATGCTCCTGATTCTGATGGCGCTGTCACCCGCAGCGGCGACGGCCCAGGTGGGCCACCCGCCGGGCGGCTCGCCCTATCGCGATATACCCAAGGGGCACACCGTCACCGGATTCGGCGCGCTGTTCGGGGGAGCCGGGGGTCGCTTCGGCATCGCGCCGCACGACGGGACGCTGCTCGGCATCCGTTACGACATCCGGACCGGCAGCACGATCCAGTTCGGCCTCGGCTTCGCCCGCGGGACGCTCGAGCGGCTGATCGTGGACCCGTTCGTCGTGCTGGAGGATCGGGTCCGCGGGCCGGTGGACCAGACGGTCTCGTTCGCCGAGGCGGACCTTCAGTTCAATGTCACGGGCGGGAAGACCTGGCATCGGCTGGCCCCCTTCCTGGGGGTGGGAACCGGGATCACCTTACCGAGCGGAACCGCCGCGGACACCAGCGGGTTCGAGCTGGGCCACAAGATCTATTTCGCCCCTCACGCCGGGTTCCGGTTCTTCCTCACCGACCGGCTGCACCTTCGCACCGACGCTCGGGTCCTCTTCTGGAAGCTCAGCTATCCCGCGAGCTTCACCCGCGCGCCACCGGACGAGCCCGAGGCGGACCCGGTGATCACGGACGGCAATACGAGCGAGTGGACCACGACCTCCTGGCTGCAGGTCGGACTGGGCTTCTCCTTCTCCCCCTAGCGCCATGTCAGTCTCCCTGACCCGCACCGTCGGGTTCCGCGCCACCCACCGGCTGTATCGGCCCGACTGGACCGAGGAGCGGAACCGGCAGGCGTTCGGCGCGCTGAGCGCCGCGCCGGGCCACGCCCACGACTACCAGTGCGCGGTCACCGTTTCGGGCGCGCTCGACAGCCGGATGGGGATGGTGATCGACCTGGTGGAGCTGGATCGTATTCTTCAGGAGGAAGTCGTGTCCCGCCTGGACGGGAAGCACCTGAACGAGGATGTGCCGGGTCTCGAGTACGGCCAGATGCTTCCCACCTGCGAGGCGGTCGCGCTGGACGTGTTCCGTCGCATCGCTCCCCGCCTGCCCCAGGGAGCGTCGCTGGAGCGGGTGCGTATCATGGAGGATCCCACGCTGTATGCCGACTGCACCGGACTCGGCTGAGCCGGTCCGACCCGCCAAGCGCGGCGGCCGGATGTCCGAGCTGGCGTCGGTCGAGGAGACTGCCGTCTGGCTGGAGGTGAACGGCCGGCCGCTGGTCACCTGGATGTGCACGCCGGAGCTGCTGGAGGAGCTGGCCGTCGGGTGGCTGCACGGCGAGGGGTACATCGATCGTGTGGACGAGGTGCAGCTTCGGCCCTGCGCCACCGATCTCGGGTTCTGGGCCCGGGTTCCCGAAGAGCGCGTCGCCGCGGTGCAGGCCGAGGGGCGCCGACCTGTGTTGGCCTCGGGCTGCGGGGCCGTCTCCACGTTTCTAGCGGAACCAAGTACGGTGGAAGGAACGCCGCCGCGGGGCTCCCCGCCCGGCCCGGAGCGACTTCGCGCCCTGTTCAAGGCACTCTTCGCCCGGGGCGACCGGTACAAGGACACCGGCGGCATCCACGCGGCCGCGCTGGTCGAGGTCGGGGACCCGCCGCCGGCGGCGGACGAGAGCCTGGTGGCTCATGCCGAGGACATCGGACGGCACAATGCGGTCGACAAATCCATCGGCGGCGCCCTGCTCGCCGGCCGGCGGGTCGCCGGGCTCGGGCTCCTCGTCACCGGCCGGATCTCGGCGGAGCTCGCCTTCAAGGCCGCACGCGCGGGCCTGAGCTGGGTAGCCACGCCGTCGGTCCCCTCCACGCTCGCGGTGGAGATCGCCCGGCGAAGCGGAATGACGCTGGTGGGCCGGGCCGTGAGCGCCACACCGCACCTGCACGGAGCCGTCAGCAGGGATCACGAGTGACCGGAGGACTCGGCGCACCGAGGCGGTGACTACCGACAGCCGGGAATCAGTTGATGCGCATCCGACATCTCGCCATCGTCGCCGCCGCCCTCCTCGTCTCCGCCGGCCCGCTGGAAGGGCAGCGCACCGGTGACCGGGCCCGGCTCATCTTCACCGTCTCCGGGGCCTACGTGCAGGGAAAGGGTCTCTGGACGGTGCGCGACCAGCCGGTGCTGGACGGCCCGAACACCATCGATCGTCTGGGCATCAGCCGGAGCATCATGCCCACCTTCGGCGCCGGGCTCTCGGGGACGTATTTCGCGGGCGAGCACGTCGGACTCACGGCGGACGCCTTCCTGCTGGGGTTGGGATACGAGGACAACTGCACCCTGATCACGGGAGTGCAGAGCGCGCAGACGGCGGAGGTCTGTGACGACATCGACGACAACGAGCGGCGCGCGGCGGCGGTGACGCTGTCCGCCGGCGCCGTCTTCCGCTTCTTCAGCCGGGAGGCGATCTCCCCCTTCGCGCGGATCAACGCCGGCCTGCTGTTCTCCAACCAGAGCTCGGTGCTGACGCAGGGCTTCAGCAACGACGGCGTTCAGCTCACGATCTACGACGACGAAAAGGACACCCGGGTGGGGCCCGCCCTCGCGATCGGGGTCGGCGCCAGCATGCCCCTGGGCCGGGCGTACCACCTGCGGTGGGAAGTGCGCGACAACATCGTCGGCATCGAGCGGGTCACCGGCGCGACGCCCGACGCGCGTTTCGAGCCGCCGCACGAACGGACCTTCAAGCATCTCTTCAGTCTGCTGATCGGGATCGACGTCGTGCTCGAGCGCCAGCGAGGGAGGCGATACTGACGGCCCGGGGCGCGATCCTCGCCGGGGGTGGGGCCACCCGGTTCGGCGGGAAGCCCAAGGGCCTCGAGGTGGTGGGCGGTGAGCGGATCCTGGACCGGCTGGTGCGGGTGATGACGGCGGCGCT
>Ga0299913_10000690_pt1 | contig 22575 bp, 28 predicted proteins | sample RVTome_9_FD_201360 | JGI IMG/M metagenome (GOLD analysis project Ga0299913, IMG submission 201360) | Soil microbial communities from uranium-contaminated site in the Upper Colorado River Basin, Wyoming, United States - RVT155D38 (version 2) ... | reverse complement strand
GGTTTCGACATGAATGACCAACTGAGAGAACTACAACAAGAAGGCCGATGTACCGAGGAGGGGAGCCATGAGCTGTTCTTCTCCGAGAAACCGGCCGAACTAGCCAGAGCCCAAGAGATCTGCGCCCGGTGCGTCGTCCGGGTTCGCTGCCTGGAGATCGCACTGGAGGAGAACCTCGAATGGGGTGTTTGGGGCGGTGTCATCTTCTGGGACGGGCAGCCCTTCCACCGCCGTCGCGGTCGTGGCCGTCCCCGGCTCGCCGACGCTCACCTACCCATCGAGGCGGACCGGGGGGAGTTGCTGGAGTTGGTCGCGTCGGCCTAGGTCCCCGATCTCACCCGATGAGGTCGAGAAGGTCTAGCCGACCGCCAGCTCCCGCAGCCCGTCCGGAGTGGACGGGTGGCGCATCTTGGCCAAAGCCTTGGCCTCGATCTGACGGATACGCTCTCGGGTGACGTTGAAGTGGCGACCCACCTCGTCGAGAGTCGCAGGATCACGCTCGCCGAGCCCGTAGCGCATCTCGATGATGGTGCGCTCCCGCTCGTTGAGCCGCTCCAAGACGTGACGGAGCTGTTCGATGTTCAGCATGGACACGATGTGCTCGAACGGAGCTGCGGCATTGACGTCTTCGATGAAGTCGCCGAGGGTCGTGTTGTCCTCGCCGACCGGTTCGAAGATTGAGACCGGCTCAGGGGCGACCTTGCGGGCGGCGATGATCTTTTCCACGGTGAGCCCAGATTCTTCGGCGAGCTCGGCGTCGGTGGGCTTGCGCCCGAGTTTCTTGGTGAGGTTGGTCTCGGCGGCTTGCATCTGGTTGATGGTGTCCATCATGTGGACCGGGACGCGAATCGTCCGGCTCTTGTCGGCGATGGCACGAGTGATCGCTTGGCGGATCCACCAGGTGGCATATGTGGAGAACTTGAAGCCTTTGCGGTATTCGAATTTCTCGACGGCGCGGATGAGGCCGAGGTTTCCTTCCTGGACCAGGTCGAGGAAGGGGAGGCGTGAGCGGTTGTATCGTTTGGCGATCGACACCACCAGCCTGAGGTTGGCCCGGATGAACGTTTGTCGGGCCTCCTCGCCGGCCCGCACCATCTGTCGAAGCTTGCGCCGTTTGGTCGGATCCTGCTCGTTCTCGAGTGCCGACTCTGCTTTCCGACCCGTTTCGATCGCTTTGGCGAGGCGAACCTCGTCCTCGGCTGTCAGAAGATCGTAAAGGCCGAGTCCGTCGAGGTACTGACGTATCGCTTCGTCGCTGATTTCCCGTTCGATTGACTGTCTGCTCATTCCCTCATACCGCCGTCGGCCAGAGTAGGAAGGCGCTGGCCCACCATCTGGCATTTGTCGATATCCCATCGGCACTTATGCACAACATGCTTAATAGGTTCAGCGACCCAATCCGGGGTGTACCCTCCACGCGCTTGGAAAGGGTGAACACGGTGATCGTCGGGGGCGGTCCCGCTGGGATCGCTACCGCAGCCGGCCTCTCGCGGCGAGGGTTAGATTCGATCGTCCTCGAACGAGGTGGAGCGGTGGCTCTGGCGTGGCGGAATCACTACGACAGTCTCCATCTCCATACCAACAAGGGTGCCTCTGGTCTTCCAGGTCGCCCCATGCCCGGCAACTACCCCAGGTATCCGTCGCGAGATCAGGTAGTCGACTACCTCGAGGAATATGCCGTCAGCGAAGGAGTACGGCTGCGGCTCAATTCTGAGGTGGCCAACTGCCACCGGACGAGTGGTCTCTGGGAGACGGTCACCACGACCGGTGAGATCACGGAGTCGGACAATGTGGTGATCGCCACCGGGCTCAGCCAGATTCCGAACATGCCCCGCTATCCGAAACAGGAACTCTACGAGGGCGAGATCGTACACTCCTCCGACTACCGCAACGGTCGGCCCTACTTCGGTAGGTATGTTCTGGTCGTCGGCTTCGGCAATTCAGGTGGGGAAATCGCCTTGGATCTGATGGAGCATGGCGCCCACGCTTTCATCAGCGTGAGGAATCCTGGGGTGGTGGTGCCCCGAGACGTCGCCGGCATTCCCGCACTCACCATTGCTTCATGGCTCTCGGTGTTCCCGCCCAAGGTCGGGGACTGGCTGTCGAAGCCTCTAATCCGGATCATGGTGGGCGACCTCTCGAAGGTCGGTATCCCCAAGGCACATGGGGTCCGTTGGAACAGATCGCTATCCAACAGAAGATTCCGATGCTCGACGTGGGGATCTTGGAGGCGTTGCGGAGCGGAGAGATATCGGCGCGCCCTGCTATCGACAGGTTCACCGAGAAAGGTGTCATGTTCATCGGTGGCCGTTCCGAGCCGTTCGACGCGGTCATCTTCGCCACCGGATTCGAGCCGGGTGTGGATCGAATCCTGGAGCATACGGAAGGAATTCTCGATGACCGGGGTCGACCGTTGATCTCTGGTGGGACCACCTCCGAGCCGGGTCTGTACTTCTGCGGCTTTGTCGAACCACCAACGGGACGGCTTCGTGCGATTGGGGTCGAAGCCGAGCATATCGCCGACCTGATTGCCGCAGATGTGGGCTCGGCGCAACTGCGGCCGTAGAATTGGCTATCGGGGCGTTTAGCTCAGATGGCTAGAGCACTGCCCTTACAAGGCAGGGGTCGGCGGTTCGAGTCCGTCAACGCCCACAGCCCGTCGTGACGGGTTCGGGACGGGGTGACAGCCGAAAAGCCCCGTCCCGACGGCGTTTCTGACGCCTCGCGACACCTAACGAGACCTGTCACCGGCTTCCCCCGGTTGTTCCCCCGCTGTACCCCAGGGAGGGGGTTTTTGTCCCCCGCTGTTCCCCCGCTGTTCCCCCGGGCGAGGAAATAGCCCGGTTACTGTCGGGTGCGTGAATCGACCCTGGAACGCGAGGCGACTCTGGGCTTGGCTGACCGCCAAACGGATTCGCCTGCTGTGGCTCCCCTTAGCCGGTGCCATTCTGATTTCCGCCGCACTGGCATGGGGCGAGACTGGAACAGCACCAGACGGCACAACCCTTTATGCCCCCTGGGCCGGGGTGGCTCTGGTTGTGGGAGGGTTCCTAGTCGTTGGTGCCCTGGCCGGATTGGCTGAGGCAGCCGCCAGACAGAAGATGACCGGCGAAAGTCGCCAAGAGCAAGTTCGCATCCTCACGCAGTCCCTGGAGTCAGCTCTGTTGGCTGTCGAGACAATCAAGACACAGATTGAGGAGGGTGATCGAGCGTTAGCCGAGTTGGAGCATCGTATGGATACCTCACGAGTCCTGTCACGGCTATCAGAGAGCGAAGCCGCTGCTGTCCGTGACGCCCTCAACACAGAGTTCCGAATCTTCAGCCGTCGTAGTTACTGGCGCGACACCGCCTTCCTCGTTGTTGGTGCGGCCCTCGCGTATGGGGTGGACCGCCTCTTTGGCTAGGCGGGCACGCTGAAGCCCCACCAGTCCCTCCCTTGGCCGCGGGAGGTGTCTCTCTTGCCCTCCGTGGGCTTCGGAACCATCTCCAGGCCCCCCAATAGCCCAGCGGGGCCTCTCGGCCCACGAAGGCCCCGTCCTCGGGGTTCGCTGTGTGGGACGGTGCCCCTCAGGGGGGACAGGCTCGGCGGTGTTGGCTCATCGCCCCACGTGCTGCGACCTTGCCACAACTGGGGCAGACCTCGACGAACTCGGCGAGCCAGCACTGGACGTGCCGAATCTGGTTGGCAAAGATCAGGGCAGAGGGGTCGGTCGCCACAATCCGAGCTTCGCAGTGCCCCCCGAGATTCTGTTCTCTCTCCCACTCCTCGACCAGGCAGACCTTCGCCTGGCACCGCCAGGGACCCGGGCCGTGCTCCTGGCAGTATCGAAGGAACTCAAACCTCCGTTTGAGAACCACCGCCAGAGGATGCGCCACCGTCACCGCCATCACACCACCTCGGGGGAGTCGGTCGGCGGTATCACTCATCCTCATTGGCCTCAGGGGGTAGGAACCCAGCCAGCACATGCCGAATAATTCCGCTGGCCAGCCACCGGGCGGGAACGACCCCCCGCACTGCAGCATCGACAAGCCACCAGGGGGACCACTCGTAGTCCTCCAGGAGGGCGGAGCACCCGCTGTGGAACCAACTCAGTGCAAACTCCTCCTCACCAGGCAGGAAAATGGGCTGGCGTTTGTGACAAGAGCGGCACAAGATGTGGAAGTTGGCGATGGTGTCGAGGCCACCGGCCGACCGCTCAATAACGTGGGCACGCTCAAGGTGGGTGACCACGTCGGGACCGCACTTGATGCAGGAAACCCAGCCCATGCCGTGGTGCTTGGCAATCGCCCTGAAAGTCGGTGGACGACGGCACGGGCGGGACCCTGTATCGATGCCGTGGGGAAAGTCTGCCAGTTCGATATTGGGGTTTGCCCGTACCATGGCCATGGTGCCAGGCCGGGGGAAAGAGAGGGTGTCATTTGTCATCGAGTGCATCTCCTATCGCCCAGCCGCCCGGGTGGGGTTCTCGTTCTCGCTGCTTGGGTTCTCTGCCAAAACGGGCCTGCCAGCCCTCCCGGCCCGATTTCGCCAAATGGTCTCGTCGGCACAGAGCCTGCAGATTGCTCGGGTGGTCGGTGCCCCCCTGACTCGCGGGGATGATGTGGTCCACCTCCGTGGCGTACCCGCCGCAAATGGCGCAGCGCTGCCGGTCACGAGCGAGCACCGCCTGCCGGATTCGGCCCCAATTCCGGGGCAGAGGGGCACCGGCACCCCGGCGTCTAGTGGGCATCGAAGGGCCTCCGAAAGGGGTGCAACCTCTCGATTGCTATGTCGTACAGACCGGCTTGCCTTAGTCCCCCGCTTTTTGTGTCCACGGGGTAGGGGATAGGTACTCCCCCCGGGTATAGCCCACCCCTCATCGCTCGCCCTTCCGCCCGAGGCGAGGAATGCCGAGCTTCTTAGCGAGGTCTTTGGTCAGGCTGTCATCATCGCCCACGCCGTATGAACCACCGCCCGATCTCAACGTCTGGCGGGTAGTGCCCTCCTCCTCCCCCCCTCGCTGCTCTACCCGGCTCAGCGACTTGAGCATCGGGTTCTCTTGACGGGAATCGAGGATTCGGCGGGCTTGATCTCGCCAATCGGCAGGGTCGTCCCCTTCGAGGGATAGGGCCTCCTCATCACTCAGCCCCCACTTCAGGCCGAAGCGCAATAAGTCCTTCTCCCGCTTTGACCACCCCCCCTCTGGTGTCTCGACTGACCCCCCCGGCTGCTCGCTAGACACCCCCTCCCCGGTGTTAGCTCGACCTCCTCCCATGGCCTGTGCAATCGCGGATTCCAGATTGCTGCTCTTGCCGGTACTCATGACACCACCCAGGCATTGTCCTCGGCCTTGGCCAACTCCTCATCGAGCCACCGTTGCAAAGCCCGCCTCTCGGATGCTGGCGCTTGGGCGAGGCTGCCGTATTCGCGGGCCATGACCTCCTGCCTCCCGGAGAACTCCTGCCGGATCTCCTTCTCGGTGCGGGGCCGAGCCACCTCCTGCTGCCGCTGCCGGGCGGCCTGGTGGGCGGCCACCAGCGAAGCGGCCTGCTCTGCAGAGTTCAGCGAAAGTGAGTAGCCAGCCTCCAACAGGCGAGGGAACGGGTCGGGGGAGTGCCGCTCCCAAATGGCGGTGGCATGGTCCAACCTCTTCGGGTCTGCCTCGTCAAGCCACCAGTGCACAGTCTCGATTGGCTCGCCATAACCAGCCGTGGCTATGGCTCGCCGCCACGCGCGGAGCGCTGTGAGTCGGCTAGTGGTGGCCTCCCGGTGCTGGTAGGCCCGCACCGCTTCGGGGTCGGCCTCAGACAGTATCACTCCCGGGTCCGGCTCGGCTCCGATAGCCAGAATCACCGCCCCCAGAGCATCGGCAGCTTCGCTGAACTCTGCCTTTCGTGCTTCGAGGAGCGCGGGTGCATGCTCCACGAAGACCTTTTGGGCAGCTCGCTGTAGTTCTCCGGCCCATCCCCGGTCATAGGTACTCGCCCATCCGGTGACCCTCTGCTGCGACCAATGCTCAGCGATTTTGGCGGCTTCGATGTCTCGCTGGGCAGCGGCTCTCACCCTCTGCGTGATTTGAGATGCATCCACCGCCAGAACGTCAAAATTGGCGAGGTGGTCGGTCCTCGTCATTTGCTCGATGCGCTGGTATTTCTTGGTCAGCTCCTCCAAGGGTGCCGGGACAGGTTGCCCGGCAGCCTCAAAGAGCCTGGTGTATTGGTTCATCGGTCTCGGTTCCTTTCGCTAGTCGGGTGTCGTTTTCGTTGATAGTTGGGCAGAGGGGGCGGTGGATATGGGTGGCCACAGGAGTTTGGCCACGGTGAGGAGGTCCGCCCCCGCTGCCGATCGAGGTGGGGAGGGAAAGCTCCGGCACTGAGAGGCCAGGCTTGAGCCAACCGGAGCGGGACCTCTGCGGCAGGCTCCCTCCCCACGATTTGCGATCTCTTGAGTTCACAGCGCATCGAGGGGGACCCTTCGGACCACGGAGGGCACCGACCCACCGAGAACCGCCCCTGCGAGAGGGGAAGGGGGGGAGTGTTGGCTGTGTCGGTCGCCGACACTCCCCCCTCCCCTCTCTGTGGCGGAAGAGCAAAACAAAACAAAGTTTGTCCGCTGGGGGTCCGTGGCGTTCCGAGAGCCGACAGAGAGCCGAGAGAGCGTGGGGGGGAGTGTCGGTCGCCGACACAACCGACACCCTCCCCCCTTTGCCTAGCAGCCTGGGAGGGCCTTCTCACCGCGGACTCCTCGGGCCGGGGACGACTCCCTGCCTCGGGTCGCCGTCTGTCGGCTCGGTTTTCAGCACAATCCAGCCCTCGTCGAGTGCGTGCTCGAAAGCGTCCTCGAACCACTCGCGCTGGACTTTGGAGAGGCTGCGCTGGAGGTTGCGCTTGGTCACTCCTGGTTTCTTGGCGACCCTCTTCGCCAGTGTCTCTGCGACACCGACCACCTTCGCCGACTGGGTGCGCTCCGAGACCACCACCGCCCGCCTCGCGGCACGCTCGGTGCTCGCCTGTTCCTTCTGGCGTTCCTTGGTCTGGTGATACTCCAGCAGCCTGGTCCGCACTCGTCGGGAAGACTCGATGAGCACCCCTGCCAGGTCCCAATCCTGCTCGTCCTGGTCGAGACGACCCTGCATCACCGCCAGCATCCCCGCCAGCTTGGAGCGCATCAGGTCGGAGTGTTCGTCGAGCACCGGGGCACCGTGCTGCTGTCGGTGCCAGTCGTTGGCTCTTATCTCGTCCCGCACTGTGGCTGGCAGACCCATCACCAGTCGGGTGTATCCGTCCACCGGCTGCTCGTGGGCTGTGGTGTCGGTGGGCGAGAACCCGGGGAGCAGCAGCGGCCCGGGCCAGTCGGGCCGGTCGTCCGGTGGCGGAGTCGGTGTGGTGGTGGCCACCCACAGGAACCGTTGAGGTGTGCCGTCTCCGACACGCTCAAACAGCGGGCCGGTGTGCTCGGGCTGGAACGCGACCAGCACCCCGTACACCGCCTGCCCGGGGGCGACCACCCGCTTGCGGTCCTGAGAAGCATTGGCCTGTCCCAAAACTCCCATGGTGAAACTCTCCCGCAGCGTCGGGAGCAGGATGCTGCCCGACCCCCGGCTGGCGAGCACGTTCAGGATTTCGCCCTCGCCGAGCACGACGAAGGCGTTGTGGTGGACCTGGACGTGGATTTTTTTGTTGCTCCCAGGGCCAGCGTTGGGGTCGGGGCGAAAGCCAAACAGCAGTTCGATTGCTCCTTCGCCGCTGCCCAGGGCCACCCGGTCACACTCGGGGGCGAGAACCTTCGGGTTGGCGGGCAGGATTTGGCAGCCGATGGTGATTGCGGTGCTCTTGCCCGAACCGGGAGGGCCGACCAGCGCCACCTGCAGCGACAGGTTGCTGGGGGCACCGACCACCGCAGGCAACTGGACGTTGTGGTTGGTGTTGGCCCCGACCCGGGCCAGGACCGCTGCCAGCACCGCATCGGCTGCTCTTCCCCGGTTGTGGGCTGCGTCCCGTATCTGGGCCAGTTCGGGCCTGGTGTCGTAGAAGCCCGGGGCAACATCTTCGACGTAGCACCCGGTGAAGTCGATGACCCGCCTCTCTGTGTCCGCTGTCGGTTCGGCGGGAGTCTGTTGGTGGGCGGATTGGTAGTCGGCGAAGCCCGCCCGCAACGCAGCCCCGAAGGCAGCCCAGGCCACCCCGGGATGCACTCTGCTCTCCGCCCAGGCCTGCTCGGCCAGCGGCATCGCCGCGGTTCCTATCCACTCCAGGCCCTCGGGGTCGGCCCGGGCCATCGCCTCGTAGGCCTGTATCACCATATCGGTCGCCCCCCGTCCCAGGTTGGTCTCCCAAACAATGTCGGAGACGTTGTCGGGGGCACCGTGGGGCCAGAACGCCTCCCGGCACTGGGCCGGGGTGCAGTGCTCAAAATCGACACTGTCCCACGGGTTGGGCGGTCGCGGAAAGACCCGCACTCCCGGCTCGTGGAGCGGTGCCTCTCGGGGCCGGGAGCGGAGACTCTTGGTGAGTTCCGCCCTGACGATTCGGCTGTTGTCTTCGAGTTGTTTCTCCAGGGCATCGAGTGCCGCCTGCTCCTTGGGACTTAGCGGGCTGCTAGACTTTGTCATTGGAAGGGCCTCCTTGGTTTTTGGAAAGGGCGAGGGGGGTGCTTGTCTTATCGGCTCGGGGCCTCCGTTTTTTCGGGGGCCTCAGCCTTGTCTGGACCGTCGCGGTCCCTCTTCTGCTCCGACTCCCAGCCCCGCAAATCTTCGGGGTCCCACAGCAGCCTCCGCCCGAGACGCATCCCGAGGCTCCCCGGCGCTTCGCCCCGGTGACGCTGGGTCCACAGTGCCGCTGGCGTCACCCTGTACCGCTCGGCGACTTCTTCTGAGGTCAGCAGCCGCTCAGGCATCGACCTGCTCCCGCTTGGCCCCGTTGGGCTGGTCCTCCTCGACGAGCAGCGCATCGAGTGGCATCCCCACCGCCCGGGCGAACTCCGCCGCCCTCCTGAGTGAGGGGTGGCGCCGTCCGTGTTCGTAGTGCCCGATGTGCTCCCTCGGCACGCTGGCCAACTTCCCCAACTGACTCTGCGACAGCCCCCTCGCCAGCCGGGCTTCCCGCAGTTTTGGTCCGCTGAATTTCATCTCTCCTCCGTGTGGTTCGGTCCGTCTTACGGTGCCCATCCAAGCAGGCCAGATTTGCCAGCGTCAAGTAGTAACTCAGACTGAGCGAGGGCAGTCTTGTGGCAAATGGCAACGGCTGTGACCAGCGGAATCGGAGATTTCTGCCCTTGGCTGGGACCATCTTGTGGCCTCCCTCCCGGCGTGCTAAACTTGCCAGGTGCAGCAAAGAAACCGAACAGGAAGAGGAGAAAATGAGCACGAACCACGATGACACCGACCCCACGCCGCCCTGCCCCTGCGAGTGCAACTCTGGCGGGTTCTGCGGTGGCTGCGGCCACGCGGGGTGTGGAGGTCGCCTTTTCGACCCCGAGCAGTACGAGGACCCCCTTGAGTGGGCGAGTCACTGGGTGCACGCTCTACGGCAGGCGAAGGTCCGCACCGTCGAAGCGTGGCTTGACGTGACAGGCCGGGAGATCGTCCGCAAAGGGGCCGGATTCGGCATCACCGGGCTAAACCAGCGGGATGCCCTCGACCTTATCGAGGCTGACGTCGGGCACCACGTGGAGTCCCGGCGCAAGTTCCCCAGCCTGCTAGAGCAGATGTATTACACCCGGCAGGCCAGGCAGATGCTGGAAAGAGAGGGGCTGTCGTGAGAGGCCAGACTCGCCAGACGGTGAACCGCCGCCGGGTTTCGGGCTGGTCGCTGGTGGTGGCGGAACTGAGGCCAGACGAGACCGTGCCGCCCCCGACCAGCGTCACCACCAGCAAGGGGTTCGTGGTCGGTGCCCCCGGCCCGGTGCGGGGCCAGCCCTCTCAGCCGGTCGAGTGGGGCGGCGAGTCGGTGCCCTCCAGGGTGCATGCCGTCTGGACCCGCCAAGACGACGGTTTGGTGGTCGAGATGGTGGTGAACACCACGACCGAGGCCGGGCCGGTCGCGGAGTGGTTCCTGGTTCGCCCGCCTCAGGGGGTCACCGGAGACGCCAACGACTATCGGCTGCCGGTGCTGACGATGGCGAAGTTGGCGGTCACCGAGTGGGGCTACGAGGCCACCGGCCTCGACATCTACGACCTGGGCCAGGAGCACCTGAGAGACGAAGAGAAGCAGCAACAGCGCCTGGCGTTGGTGGCCCGCTGCGACTCCGAAGCCGCCGAACAGGGCCGGGACGTTTGGGAGTACACCCAAGAGCAACTGGTTCGGCAGGGGTTCAAGAAACTCAGCCGCAGCCGCATCTACTCGCTGCGCTCGGAAGCCCGGGCAGCGGGCCTATTGGAGAGGAACGAAACGTGAGCAGAAACGGGTCCATCGAGGACCGCAGAGGCCGCAGGACGAAAGACGGCAAGCCGATGGGTGGGATGCGCTGGCGGGCCAAGTACCGGACTCCCGACGGGCACACCCGCTCTAAAGCGTTCTCGACCAAAGTGGAGGCGGAGCGCTGGCTCGACGGCCAGAAGGTTGCCCGGGACCGTGGCGAGTGGGTCGACCCCAACGCCGGGAAGGTGCTGTTCTGCGACTATGCCGCCGAGGTCGCAGCGGGCCGGGCACATCTCGCCGCGACGACACGCGAGCGCGACCGGTCCTATATGGCCAACCTGGTGCTCCCGCATCTCGGCAAATTCCCCCTAACCGCCATTGCACCCGGCCACCTGCGCCAGATGGTGTCCTCACTGAGTGCCGAGGGGTATGCCCCCGCCACCGTCCGCAAGGCCTACCAACTCGCCTCGCTGGTGCTGAAACAGGCGGTGCTCGACGACCGGCTCGCCAGAACCCCGGCCAGGGGAGTGGACTTGCCCAGCGACAGGAACGGGGGAGAGGACCAACCCGAGATTCGGGTCCTTGACCCCTCTCGGGTCGCCGCGTTGCACGAGGCTATCGACCCCCGCTATCGGGTGGCGGTGTCGCTTGGTGCCTACGCCGGGCTGCGCCTCGGAGAGACGCTGGGCCTGGGAGTGCAGAGCCTGGATTTGCTCCGCCGCCGCCTCACCGTCACCGCCACGCTGACCAACTTGAACGGCTCGGTGTCGCTGGGACCGCCCAAGACCAAGGCCAGCCGCCGCACCCTGGCGCTCCCCGCCTTTCTGTGCGACGAACTCGCCGCCCACCTGGCACAGTTCGGCACCGGTCCCGAGGGAGTCGTGCTCTCCTCCCCGCGAGGCTCGTGGGTTCGGGCCTCGTCCTGGCGGAAGCGGTTCTGGCACCCGGCAGTCGAAGCCACTGTCGGTCGCCCGTTCCGGTTCCACGACCTGCGCCACACGCACGCCTCGTGGCTGATCGAGCAGGGGGCACACGCCAAGGCAATCCAAACCCGTCTCGGACACTCCAGCATCGTGGTGACGATGGACACCTACGGGCATCTGATGCCAGGGATGGACGAAGCCCTCGCAGAGGGATTAGAAGGGCTGGCGGCCAGTGCCGATGCACCGGCGAGTTTCGGGAATCTCGCACTTCGTAACTGACCATCGCGTAGCGACAGGGGCGGAGAGAACCCCAACACTTATGATGGGTTGGTGAAGTTATCGGATGAAATTGTCGGCGCGATCGCCCTCGATGTCGCGCGCAATGGGTCCAGTCCACTCGCCGCAAAGCTATTGGCCAACGCGATTGCTGTTGAGCATTCGCCCGTGTGGTCGGACCGCTATGAGAGACACATTCAGTTAATAACTCTCGTCCTGTCAATGGATTACATCGACCAAATTGACGGTGAGGTGATGCGCGCCATCAAGATAGCCGCCCCGCGCGCAGGCGTGGACTGCGACGTTGTGACACAGCGTCTTGCTCCGGCAGCGGAGGGGTGGCGAGACAAGCTAGCGGAGCTAGAGGATTGGGGTCAGCCAAGTGGGATTGAGGACGAATGGGCTGTGATCAATGAACGCGTGACCGAATTGAAAGCGCTGTTCAGTCGATCAGTGACACCAGACGATCTCGCAGACATCGGCAGGAGATGTCGGGAACTCATGATCGCTTCTGCGAATGCCACATACCGACCGTGGATGCTGCCGGAGGGTAAGGAGCCACCGAAGGAGAGTGACGCCAAGACCAAGTGCAAATACATCGTCGAACACATCGGGTCGAACTCCCTCGACAAACGGTTAACCACCCTGATAGATAAAGCGTGGGACCTGTCCGTGAAACTGTCGCACTACAAGGAGCCAGCTAGGACGGCGACTTTTGCAGCGGCACAATCTGCGATTCTCGTTGTGCGAACACTCGGGATGATTGAGGGCGACTTGGTTGCTGCTGGAGAAGACAACCGCCGATAAATGGATTCCTGCTCCCCCGCTGCTCCCCCGCAGGGTGGCGACACCGTTCCCGACCCCGTCGTGACGGGCTTTCCGGCCCCCCGGATTGTGCCCTTACAAGGCAGGGGTCGGCGGTTCGAGTCCGTCAACGCCCACGAAGAGAAGTACCAGGTCAAAGCTGGTTTCTGGCCCCTGAGCGAACCGCTCATATCTGAGACCACTCCGGATCGGCACTCCGGCGTGCGTCTGAGAAGATCCTGATGCTGTGCGATCAAGCCTGGTCGACGACAGTGCCGTAGCGCTGCTGCGCGGTTGAGCAGAGGTGCCAAAGATCTCACCGATCTTGTTCCACGAGATCCCGGCCGTACGCGCCGCAGCTAGAGCATCGACTATCTCACGTTCGCTGCGAGCTGGCGATCCCATGGCGTGGGCCTGTCCAGGAAAGGGTCATCCCCGCTGGCGAAGACCGCGTCGAACAGGTAACCGACCTCCTGTTGACTCCGAACTCGCCGTCGCATGAAAACGTTTACGCAGCCACCGTGTCGCGGAGATGGAGAGTCAATCGTGGTGAAAGCAATCACAGGCAGGGCCAAGTCCACCCGCTACCGTCATGTCGGTTCCCGAGGAGGTGCTAGGTGCGCGGACAGCGCTCGGCGGGCGTCTTGTGGCTGATTGCAGGGATCAGCAGCGGCGGCATCTCGTTTTTCCTGGTTGATCCACTCGATCTAGCGATCTTCATCGGCGGCGCCGTGCTCGCGATCCTCTTGGGGCTGGCGATGCTGGCCCGTCCATCGCCGGCGTGGGTTCTTGCATCGGCGTCCTCGGCTTTGCCTGGCTCGTGGCGTTTGGAGCGCTCACCATCACGAACCTGTCACTACCGATCGAGGAACTCCTGTCCATCGTCTGGGTGCTTGCGTTCGGCGTGGCTGCCGCCGTGGTCGCCTACCTGCGCCGCTGAAGTCGCGTTGGGCGCCAGAGAACCGAAGGGGATGAGGAGATTTCGGCTTATCGATCGGTTGTGACAGGTCGGCGTCGTTCACGAATTGGTCGGTCGATCGCGATTCCTGTCGAGAAGTCTGTTCGACACTTCATCGGGAAGTTGGCCTGATGGGTGGTCTCTGAGGTCTGTAAGTCGGGAGTAGATGTCGGCTGCTGCGAGATGAAACCCGTCGGACAGCCCGGCGTCGCCATGGGCACTAGCGATTTCTTCCATCTCTCCGACAAACCGCCAAGCCTTCTCGCCGATCCGTGCAGAAACCTGTTCGAGTCGTTCCCTGAGTTCAGGTAGCGATGTGTCCCACTCATCCAAGAGCTCCTCGATCACCTCCTCTGAGGTCGCTAGTGCCGCGACCGAAAGAAGCAGAGCAGATGTTCCTTTGGTCCAGGCGGCATAGGCCATTTTCAGAGCGGATGCCTGACCAGGCTCGGGTCCCATCACGCGAACCTCGACTGCTGACCCGGTGAACAGTGACGCCACCGCAGGGGCTTCCTCACCCGAGAGATAGAGACGCGTGCCACTCAGGTGGCTCGCTTTGGCCTTCGTAGCGTCGTCTTGCGCTGGCGTCGCCCGACGTGACGAGGGGGGAGGCCCCACAATGCCTCCGTCCACGAACCGGGTGAAGAGCCGGCTGATCTGGCGGGCCGTGGCCGGAGACACCGCGTTTACGTCGACATACAGGCCATCGAATTCCATCTGGCTCACCTGTTCTGCGAGCTCCACGGCTGCTGCTGGCGGACAGACAGAGATGACCATGTCGGCAGCGGCCACCAACGATCCCAGGCTGCCGATATCAACGATCTCGACTTCTCTTGCCCTCGCCGCAGTCAATTGCGATCGTTCCTCGCTCGCCCAGAGAACCTCACCGTCGACAGACGCGGCGAGCGCAGCTCCCATGTTGCCCGGATGGAGGATGCCAACTCTCACACCCGTATCGTGCCAGATTCGGCCTTTTCAGGTTCGAGAGCCGAACTGTATCGGTGAGCCTTGCCGGATCCCGAGCGCAATCGCCCATACATCGATATTGACCGGCTAGATGCGCTCGGCTGTCGTGTGCTAAGCCGGAATGGCCGCTCCGAACCAGGTCGCAAGTGCTCGAGGCAGCTCCGGGTCCGTGAGGTCTCCTGCCCAGGCGACATGCCCGTCGGGTCGGATCAACACGGCCGGCGGCTCAGCGACCTCGCCAAGGACCGGGAGCTCCCAAACGCCATGGTGCCTGCCCTCGACCAACCGAACTCGATTCGCCCAAGGAGAGATGTCGAAGCCGCCGCCCCCACTGAGGTCGAGGAGGACGGGCCGGGCCTCGTGCAGCAGGGCGTAGACGAGCGTGGGACCGTCGGCGGTCTGCAGGTCGAGGTTCGGCATGCGCCGTCCGAGCAGCGGGTGACCCTCTCCGAGGTCGTAGTGGATGTCGAGACCGGAGATCATGCCGGCGATGCGCTTGCGGGGCTCGTCCATGCCTAGTAGTTCGATCACGGTGTCTCGGAGGGCCCGGCTGCGCTCGTCGGTGCGGGCCAGCGCGACCTGCGCCATGGTGTTGTGCAAGACTCGTGCCCCGATGGGATGCCGTTCGGCGTGGTAGGTGTCGAGGATGCCCTCCGGTGATGTCCCGTCGACCACCTGGGCCAGCTTCCATCCCAGGTTCACGGAATCCTGCAATCCCGTGTTGAGACCCTGACCGCCTTGCGGGCCATGTATGTGTGCGGCGTCGCCGGCCAGCAAGACGCGGCGGCGGCGATATGACTCCGCCTGACGGGTCGCGTCGGTGAACCTGGAGATCCAAGTTGGGCTGTGCACCCCGTAGTCCGTCCCGTAAGCGGCGACGAGAGCCTCGCTGACCACCTCCAAGGTGGGCTCGGTGGTGTGGTCGAGCTCCTTCTCGACGAGCACCACCCCATACGGCCCTCCTCCTTCGGCCGGGTTGACGGGGCCGATGCCACCACCCTCGGGGCGCATGCCAATAGCGGGCTCCCCTTCCATCTCGACCTCGGCGATCAGGTAGCTGGTCGTCGGGTCCCACCCGGGGAAGTCGATGCCGGCGGTCTTGCGGATCAGGCTGCGCCCTCCGTCACACCCGACGAGGTACGCCGCTCGCAGCGGGGTGTCGTCAGACAGCTCGACTTCGACGCCGGTGTCGTCCTGGGCGAAGCCCGCCACCGCGCGGCCACGAAGGATGGGAACCCCGAGCTCGTCGACCCAGCCGGCCAGGATGCGTTCGATGTGGTTCTGCTTCAGCGCGAGCAGGTAGTTGTGACGGGTGGGGAAGTCGCTGATGTCCAGGAAGGTCCCGGCGAAGCCCGCGAACGGATGCTGTTGGCCCTCCGAGAGGAAGCGCTCGGCGATGCCGCGCTGGTCGAGCACCTCGATGCTGCGGGAGTGGAGGCCTCCGGCTCGGGAGCCGTCGAGATGCTGACTGGTGCGTCTTTCGACGATGACGACGTCGACGCCCGCCAACGCCAGCTCGCCGGCCAGCATCAGCCCGGTCGGGCCTCCCCCGGCGATCACCACGGCATGTTCGGTCATCGCATCGATCCTCCCGATCGACAATCTGCCCAAGGCAACACACGCATTCCACGACTCCTGGCTTCATGGGTTCTGGCCGTGATCGACTCAGCGGAGGAGTCATGTGAGCAGGTTCGGGTGGCTTGGGACAATCCCCTCCCTCGCGTCAAGTTGCCGATTGCGGTGTGGGTCCCTCGACGATGCGGGCAATCTGACCTCGCCAGCCGCGATTTTGGGTTGGGGTACGGATGATAGATGCCGACGCTCATCCCAGCCGCTAGCTCGAGCGCAGGCGGGACCGCCAGGATCGGATTAAGAGGCCCACCTGGTCACGAAACCGGTTTCCGTTGTAGATCACAAAGCCGTCGAACCGATGGACACCCGGGGAATGGGCGACGCTCTGGGCCGCACCCCGGATCACGGCCAGGCGGTCAGCGGGCATAAACGGAGACTGTTCCATCGGATGCTCACGCACCCCCATGGCGTAGTCCCGCCCGTCACCGTCGAGTTCGATGTGACAGCCCAGGACATGGGAGATCCCACCGGACTCGGCCAGTTCGGCGAGCCGGTCGATCGTGGCCAGGAAAGCCGCCATGTCCGGGACGTAGAGCCTGCCCGGGTAAACCGTGTCTCCGCTGAAGAGGAAACCGGAGTATGGGTCGAGGACGCTGATCGCGCTCTCGTGGTGGCCCGGGGAGGGAATCACCTCCAGCCGGCGTCCGCCGAGGTCCACTGTCGCCGAACCGTTCGGCCAGTCATGCAAGCCAAAGAACTCGCGAACTTCGTCGACTTCCGCCCCCACCACGGTTGTGTGCGGGCGGTCGGCGAATTGAGCGTCTCCGGCGGTGTGATCTCTGTGGGCGTGGGTGTGGGCCACCGTGAGGCCATAGCCCTCCCGCGGATGCCTCGAGAGCCAGCTGCTGACCAGCTCGTCGACGATGGGGCGCAGAGGCCACACCGAAGAGTCACGTTCGTCGCCCGTATCCAACAAGAAGGCCCGTTCGTCACCGAACAGCAGAACCACGAAAGGGGCTTCGGCGCTGGTGCGCAGGCTCTGGCGGATCACCACCGTGTGCTCTTCCAGATGATGGACCTGCGCCGGGGGCTCCTCCGGATCGGTGCCGTTGTTCCAGGTCACCTTCAAGTCGTGAGGGGCCCCGCCGGCAGGGAAGGCGATGGGATGACTCATGCCGAGCAAGCGTAAATCCGGGCGAGGATCGATGCGCTTGCTGATCAGCTTGGCGGGATCCTCGTGCGCATCACACAGTGGTTCTTGCCCTTGGGCCGCTCGTAGGTGAAGCCGGCCTGTTCGAAGAGGATTCGGGTGCCGTTGTAGAGGAACGAGCCGTTGACCTTCATCCCCTGCGTGTCGTAGGGGTACGCCTCCACGACGCCACCCCCTGCCTCTGCGATGAGGTCGAGCGCACCGCGCAGGGCGACCGCGGATACGCCGTCGCGCCGGTAATCCCGGTCCACGAAGAAACAGGTCAGTCGGTAGTCCGGGAGGTCGACGAGCCCGGCCTCGTACTCCTTGCGGTGAGAGATCCTCGGCAGCTCCTCGGGGGTGCCGTATTGGCACCATCCCACCGCGCGGTCTTCGTCGAAAACCAGCGCGGCGTGTGCCTGATCGTCGTCTACCAGTCTTTGTTTCAGGGCGCGGTTGCCTTCGACGCTCTGTCCCCCCTCCGGGTATTTCGGGTGGTACGTGAGGCACCAGCAGCCACCCCAGACCCCGTTGTGCCGCTCGACCAAGCGGGCAAAGGCGTCCCAGGTGTCGGGGCGAAGCGGTTTGACCGTGTAACCAGCCATATCGGCAGCGTAGACCCAATACCGGACGGAGGGCGTCCGGTATGTCGCCGCGGGCGTTTTCCTCCGAGTCATTGGAACTACTGTCACTCTCCGAGACGTCGAATGGGCGTGAAGCTTGGTGCCACCCTGCCCGTGATGGCTGCAATGGTCATCGCGGGGTGCTCGTCGACAGGCGCCATCGACGGGCCGGTACTCACCTCGCCGGCGCAGCCGTTCGGCCCCTCCGGTGGGATGGCAGCCGAAGTGACGGGCGTGTTGCTCCTCGACGAATCCACCAACTGTCTCCTGATGGAGTTGGAAGGTGTCCAATATCCGCTCGTTTGGCCCGCCGGCACCAGGTGGCAGGAAGACCCTCCAGCGGTGGTGTTGGAGCATGGCGAGAGGGTGCACCTGGGCATGACGGTGTATGGAGGTGGCGGCTACCTCTACCGGGATGACGTCGAGGAGCTGTCCGGCTCCGCCGTCGCTGAAGCCGCTGGGAGATGCGCCGGGCCGACAGGCGAGATCGCGTTCTTCAACATTGAATCCGGCGTGGACGTCATAACCGAGTAGGCAACGGCGACAGACGCCGGGAACCTCGCTGTGGGTGTATCTTTCACACCGCTCGGAAAGGAGCAAAGACATGGCAGACCATCCCAATGCGGCCCTGTATCGAGAGATCAACGAGAAGCTCCAACAAGGCGACTTCGAGGCAGCCTTCGAGGCTCTCGACGACGATGTCGTCTGGCATCAGATCGGGGCCGAGACACTCCATGGCAAGGAGGCAGTGCGGGAGAGCATGTCCCGCATTGAGGAGTTCGGAGCCGACGCTTTCGACCTGGACATCCACGATGTGGTCGGCAACGACGAGCACGTCGTGGGTCTGGTCGAGGCAACCGTGAACATGGGTGATCAGAGCTTCACCTATCGCACCGCCGAGATCGCCCACATCAAAGACGGGAAGGTCACGGAGCGCTGGGCCTTCTCAGATGACACACAACGGATCACCGAGTTCTTTGGATCCATGGGTGGTGAGTAGACCAGTCCCACACACAGCGCTATAGGTGAATTGGAGCGGGGCCTGGTCCCTGCGGCGGTTGACGGACGGCCTGTGATGCGGCAAGTCCTTGCGTTACGCCAGCCGGCGCCACTCATACCATCAGTCCATGGACAATCTCGTCGAGTCTGTGCGTCAGGTCGCCTCCGCGACCGGATTCTCGGGAGTGATCCGAATCGACAAGGGTGCTCACACGGAAGTTTCCGAGGCGTACGGGTTGGCGCACCGTGGGCTCCAGATTCCCAACACCGAGGACACGCGATTTGCCATCGCCAGTGGAGGCAAAGGCTTCACCGCGCTGGCCGTTGTGAGTTTGATCTCGGATGGTGCCACCTCTTTGGACACGGCAGCTCGCTCGGTGCTCGGGGACGATCTCCCGCTCATCGCCGATGACGTCACCGTCGGGCATCTGCTGGAACACAGGTCCGGGATCGGCGACTACATCGACGAGGAGAACGAAGACCTGGATGTGAACGACTACGTGCTTGTCTCCCCGGTCCACGAGCTCACCACAGCCGAGGCATTCCTCGCCGAGGTTGATGGCCATCCCACCAAGTTCCCGGCAGGGGAGCGGTTCTCATATTGCAACGGGGGCTACATCGTGCTCGCGTTGATCGCCGAGCGTGTCGCCGGGGTCGCCTACCACGATCTGATCATCGAGCGGGTCCTGATTCCGGCGGGATTGACAGACACCGCTTTCTTGCGCTCGGACGAGCCATCCGGCCGCACGGCGCTCGGCTATCTCCACTCTGACGGCCTTCGGACCAACATTCTGCATCTGCCGGTCCGTGGGAACGGCGACGGCGGGATCTACACGACGGTTGCTGACATGCATGCCTTCTGGAAAGCCTTCGCCGACGGTCGGATAGTGCCTGGGGAGTGGGTGGGCGAGATGACCCGACCGCACAGCGACGTACCCGAGGAGGACGCAAGGTATGGCCTCGGTTTCTGGCTGGCAGAAACCGGCCCCGTCGTGAAACTGGTCGGGGGAGACGCCGGAGTGTCCTTTTACAGCGCTCATGACCCCGTAACTTCTTCGACGTGGACGGTTGTCTCCAACACAAATGGCGGCGCTTGGCCCGTGGTGAGTCACCTGCAAGGTGCTCACGGCGGCTGAGGGCGGAGGCGCCATCTCATCCTTTGGACGGGTTCTGGCCGGCGGCCTTCTCGGCCTCGGTGGCTGCGGAGGAAGCCTCTTCAGATTGAGCTCGGGCGGCCTTGGCTCTTCGTCTCGCCTCCTTGACCGCCCTTTCGGCGATCTCCAGACGTCGCTCCGCATTGGCGGCCTCCTTTTCCAGACGATCCGCTCGCGCCCGAGCTTGTGCGGCTGCCGCCGCAGCACCCTGATGCGGGTCGACGGGGATTGGCGTCAGACCCATCTCACCCCAACCAGTACCCGAGGGTCTGAGCTCTCGAGTGAGGCGACCTTCCTCCAGATGTGCCTCCCCTTCGGGATCGGTGGCCAGTGCCAGCAGCGTCGAGTTGATCCGGTCGCGGGTTTGGGGCGAATCGGGCCGGCCATCGGCGCGGAGCTCACTCACTGCCGCTTCGAGCAGGCCCGAGACCGCACGGCGCCGTGCCTCTGACGCCGATCGCACCTCCTCGACCGAATTGGCTTCGCGTAGCAATCGATGACTCTCCCGAAGACCCCCGATGAGGTCGGGGCCATTCCGGGAAGCTCGATTCAACGCCCACGCCGCCACCGATGGCTTGCGGAGTTTCCCCACCGCCTCTGCCTCGTCGCCGCGGTCCCGAGATCGAAGCCACCGGGCGAGAGTGTCCCGGGCGGCCGTGAACTGGTCGAGAGGCAGCGAATAGAGATCGGCAGGGTCGGTGACTTGGGGGACAGGCTCTTCGGTGGGCATCGACCCTATCCTCGCACTCCCATTCCAGATCAGGTGATCCTGGAGCTGCTGACATCATCCACCGGGTCGTTGGCAGGACCAGTGTGTTCCGACGGACTCATTGCACCTTCATGCCACCTTCACCGCTCCGCATAGCGCGTCGCCATGAGACGCGTTTGGCCCTTGGCCCTCACGATCGCGGTGATCGCCTCCGCTTGTGGCGGAGGCTCCACCGAGCCAACCGACACGAATCCGACCGCGGTTTCGAGCGACGCAACCACTCCGACGACCCCGATGAGCACGACAACGGTCGCCGAGCTTGAAGGAGAACCGGATGAGGAGACAGGGACGACCGAGGCGCCTTCCGCCGAAGGATCGAACACCGGAAGCAGCGGATGCACCATCCGAGTCTCCGGCGACGTCGAAGAGACCATCGAGTATCCGGACTCCGTGTTCCTCAGCGATCATTGGAGCTCGGAAGAAGAGCTCAGGGAGTATGTGGAGTTCATGGGAGAGGACATCCTCGAAGGCACCTAAGAGGATTTGGTAGCCCGCGGTGACCCCATCATCACCTGGTTCAACCTGAATTGCATCGATCCGCAAGACCCCGGCCCGGGCGTCCAGGTGTTCCATACCAACGCGACCACAGGTGACCAGTTCCCAATCGGGCCGGGGACGTATCCGGTATCAGGCGGGCTTTTCGATGCCGCCGGACCACCGGCGACCGTCATAACCGATCTCGCCCTGACCCTCGAAGACCAATTCCATCCTGTGGCGGACTCCGGGGAGATGGTCATCACCCGTTGGGACAGCTCGATTTTAGAGGGCGTATTGACATTCGAAGGCGAGGAGAACTTTGCGGAGGGTGATCCGAGGATGGTTGGCGTCGTTGTCGATTTTGCAATCGACTGCGCCCCGGCGCACTCCGGCTGTGGTTAGTCACCATTGTCCTTCGAGGACAGTGGTGCCCCATCGGGGGCCGAGAAGAGATTTTTTCGCGTTCCGTTTGCGTTTCGCGCAGGGGCGTGTATATTCCGGTTCAGAAGTGCCGATGGGCCCTCGGGTCTGTCGGCACTTCGCTATTTCCGGGAGCTTTTCCCTACTCCGTTTTCTCGAACACCACGGCGTTCCAGATGAAGTCCCGGTCGCTGAATGCCACCTCGAACCCACCACGCCCGGCGGTTGCGATGATTTCGTCTGGGGGGTGGATGTACGACCGAAATTCAACACCCCGGATCCGGCAGTAGGTGTTCCCCACGCCAACCATGACCCTCGACCCCAGGTGGTCACGAGGGAAGGTGGCTCCCACGAAGCGCCGGCTCGACGACATCGCCGCTTTCATCAGACGCTCCATGAACGGATAGCAGCAGATGACCCGGTTCATCACCACGTCGTCGGCCTCAAATCGGTCAGTTAGCTCTGTGAAGTCGCCAACCTCTCTCTGCACGCGCTCAGACAGACCTTCCCGTTGCAGCAACTCCGAGGCGGCGTCCTCGTAACCCCCCGACAACTCGATGTTGACTGTTCGGGCGACACCGGCCTTGAGGAGCTCGACCTGGACGGCACCGATGCCACCTCCGGCCTCGAGCACAGTTCGCCCTTGCATTCCCCGGGAGATCATGTAATCGATCATGGCCCGGGTCATGCCGTCGATCCCCTTGCGCTCATAGTTGCGGAGGCTTTTTCGTCCTTCCTTCTGATCGAAGAACTGCCCGTAGGGGGTTGGATTACAGCATTCGGACATGGCTGCACAGAGTACCCATGAGTGGTCTCGGGTAAGGGGATGAGATGCCTAGGTACCTGGTCAACGAGGCGGCCGTGGAAAAGGCCCGAGAGCTGATCGATGCCCGCCAGTACGTGCTGCGCAGCACCTGGTCTGATGTGCAACCAAGAGCACAGGACGAAGACGAGTTCCTGGAGAGACACGACTGGGATGAGTACGCCAGTTGGCATCTCGGTCTCACCGATGGCGCTTCTCCCGAGACGAAGGCCCGGTATGCTTTCGTCTTCGGTGACTTTCGGAGGCTCCACCGCATGGGGATAATCAGCTGTATCTATCGGGCC